>Ga0172375_10011633_pt1 | contig 11175 bp, 6 predicted proteins | sample LakKiv1m_FD_114537 | JGI IMG/M metagenome (GOLD analysis project Ga0172375, IMG submission 114537) | Freshwater microbial communities from Kabuno Bay, South-Kivu, Congo - kab_092012_11.1m | ecosystem: Environmental > Aquatic > Freshwater > Lake | place: Democratic Republic of the Congo... | reverse complement strand
GTATTATAACGTGTACCAGTTATAATATCAAGGGCCGCAAGAGGTCAGCGCGAAGAAAGAAACTCAGGACAGGGAGAAAGCTGCCTCAATCAGCGCGAGGAAATGCTCGTTGCTCGGGGCTGGCCGCCTGTCCGGCGGGTCGTCCGGCCTGCCGGGGCCCCATAGCGTCACCCCGGCCGGACGCCCGCCGAAACCACTCTGGCCCGGCTTCGGCCACCCTTGAAAAGGCCCCGCCTCGGCCCATATTGGCACCGGGTGTGCGGGGCCCGCACATCGACGGCCGGACCAGTGCTGCCGCAACCCGGGGACGCCCAGATGTCAGCGCGTGAGACACCCCTCGGTCTATCGCTGTTGATGTGCGACACGATCATTGAGGACAAGCACACCGGCAAGAAGACCCTGGTGGGCCTGTTCGACCGCGTGCACGCCCGGCGTTTCCCGTGCGTCCACCCGTTCATGTGCGTGTTCGTGTCGCTGACCGGGGCTCGTGGCCGGTTCCCCTGCGAGGCGGTGTGCCGCCACCAGGACAGCCACACCACCGCGTTCTCCGCCAAGGGCGAGGTCGTGATGCGGGACCCCCGGCAGGTGGTTGACCTGGTCTTCCGGCTGAGCGGCGTCACGTTTTCGAGGCCGGACATGTACTGGCTGAACTTCGTCATCGATGATGTGCCCATCATGATGCGCCCTCTGTTCGTTGTGGAAGCGACCAAGCCTGCCAAGGGCGACCCGCCCGGCGCGGGGACCCCGGAGGCCCCTGCTGACGGGGCCCCGAAGGAGTAGGCTCAGCCATGGGCCTGTACCGCTTCAAGGTCAGCGATCCCGGCGGGAGTGTCCGCGACCTCCTGATCGAGGGCGACTCGCAGGCCGACGCCACCCGCCGGGTGCAGCGGCGGGGACTGCTGCCGTTGGAGTTTCTGGGCGAGGGGGCTGGCCGGTCGCCCGGACGGGATGCGGCCTGGTGGAACCGTTTTGACGTGGTGGACTTCACCGACCGGCTGGTGCCGTTGCTGGAGGCGAGCATTCCGCTGGAGCGGGCGCTGGCCATTCTCGGTGAGAGCAAGGATGACCCCTTCGGCACGCAGTTAGCGGGGGACCTGCGGCGCGGCCTGCACGAGGGCCGGCGGCTGTCGGAGTTGATCCGGGATCGTGGCCGGCTTTTCCCCCGCCTGTACGCCAGCATTGTGCAGGCCGGCGAGGAGGCCGGTGCACTGCCTCAGGTGATGAGCCAGTTGCGGCGCTTCCTGGTGGAGAGCCGGGAGATGCGTTCGTTCATCCTGTCGGCGTCGGTGTACCCCCTGTTCATCGTGTTTGCCGGGACGTTGATGCTGGGGATCGTGCTGGGGGTCATCGTGCCGCGCTTTGCCAGCGTTCTGGCGGCCACCGGGGCCACGGCGTCGACGCCGACCCGCATCCTGTTGGCGATGTCCGCCCTGGCAAAGGGCTTCTGGTGGGTGATCCCGATCGTGCTGGTGGCCGGCGTGGCGCTGTTGACGCAGGTCCTGCGCGAGAACAGCCCTGTCCGCGCCGCCTTTGACCGTTGGGTCCTGACGGCCCCCATCGCCTCCCGGCTGGTACTCTACGGGAACATGGCCCGACTGGCCCGGACCATGGCCACCCTGATGCGCAGCGGCGTGCACCTGCTGGACACCGTGTCCATCGCCACGCGGGTGGTGCAGAACCAGACCCTGGCCCACTCGTTGGCTGGCCTGGCCGGGGAACTGCGCCAGGGCCAGCGCCTCTCGGATGCCCTGGCCCAGAGCCGCTACGTGCCGCCGCTGGTGCTGCGGATGGTGGCCGTCGGCGAAGAGACCGGCGCGGTGGATGCCATGCTCGACCGCGTCGCGGACCGCTACGAGGCCGACCTGCGACGCCTGGTGAAACGGCTGTTGAGCCTGTTCGAGCCGGTGGTGATCCTCTGTCTGGGCGCCATCGTCGGCGGCGTGGTCATGCTGATGTTCCTGGCCATCATGAACATGCAGGGGTCGATCTAGTGCCAGTGGGCATCTGTCTCCAGGCCAACACGCAACGGGTGCAGGCCGTTCTGAACTGTGAGAGAGCCCTAGCCGTCGGGTCCATGCCCGGCGGCTCCGGCGACGATCAGGCACGATCGAAAGGGACCCTGCCATGAGGCCTGCTACGACGCGTCGGCGGCACCGCCGGCACTGCTTCTCGCTGATGGAGATCATGATCGTCATCGTGATCATCGGCATGATCGCCGGGCTGGTGGGGCCGGCCCTGATCAAGAAGCTCGACAAGGCCAAGAACGAGACCGCCGATGCCCAGGCCAAGCTCCTCGAGAATGCCTGCAAGGACTTCTACATGGATATGTCGGAGTTCCCCGGCGATCTCGAGGCCCTGATCCGGAACCCCGGCGGCGACAAGTGGGACGGCCCTTACCTCGACCCGGCCAAGATCCCGCTGGACCCGTGGGGCACCGCCTACGAGTACGACTCGCAGACCCACACGGTCAAGAGCCTGGGCAAAGACAGGGTCCCCAGCGATGACGACCGTCCCAGCGGCAACTGAGGCGGTGGCGCACGCCGGCTCCCCGGCGGCCATGGCCCCGGCGCGGCGGCGGCGGCACCGGCGGGCCTCCGAGACCACTCAGTCCTGCCCGCCGCGGCGTCAGCCGGCGTGGCTCCGCCCGGTCAGGAGTCCCGGCTTCAGCCGGTCCCCATTGCGCCTGAAGGCGGCACTCCTGGCGCCAGAGCCATCCCGGCCCCGGCCAGAGGGGTTACGGGCCTTCACGCTGCTGGAAGTGATGGTGGTGGTCGTCATCATGGCGATCGTCCTTGGCCTCGCTGCGCCCCGCGTCGGACGGGTCCCGTCGCGGGTTCAGTCCGAGTACTGTGTCAGCGCCGTGCGGACGGTCCTGGACGTGGCCTCTCTGCGCGCCCGGACCACCGGGCAGGCCTGCCGGCTGGTGCTCGTGCCGAGCGTGGAGGCAGGGGGCGGGTCCGCCGGGGGCAGCCCTTGGTGGGCCAAGGCGTTGAGCCGCTGGGGTATCGTGAACCGACCCTCGGTGGTGTCGGACGAGGACCTCGAGACCTGCACCTTCGTGGTCGAACGGGCAGACCCCGACCCGTTGGCGCAGATGCTCAGCGGCCGTGCCGCGATGACCCGTGGCACGACGGCGAGCGAGACCGGTTCCGGCAGCAACGCGGGGGTCTATGGTCTGGCCCAGGACCAGTTCTCGCTGCCGGACGCGGTGGCCTGGGACCCGGATAGCATTCGGGCGGCAACCGGCGATGGGGCCCGTGGTCCAGCCTTCCTCTTCCACTGCAGTGGCGAGGCGGCGGGCCCCGTCCTGGAGTTCGGAGTCGGCAAGCGTCACTACCGGTTGGAGGTCGATCCTCTCACGGGCCGGGTCGATATCGCCGCCGTGACTCGCCGGTGACCCTGCCTCGGCGCGTTCCGGAGCGCCGGTGGGCGGCGCCGTTGCCGGCAGTCTTGTCTGCGTGTCGCCATCCCTGATGGCTGCCTAGGGTGTTCCATTGGCCGCGCCCGGGGGCCTCGAACTCGCGGCCGTTCAGGTGGAGGTCGGGACGTGCCCAGGCAGCAAGGCAGGGGAATGCCGGTCGGGGTGTGCACGGCTGGCTTACTGGCCGGAGTCCTGTGGCTGGTCAGCGCCAGGCTGGCCCTGGCGCAGGGCCCCGCCGCCGGACTGGCCCCGGACCTGGAGGGGGCCCGGTGGCTCTGGGTCGATCCCGCCGCGGCCGGCAGTGCGCCGGCGGGCCGGCACGGGTTTCGGACCCGGTTCACCCTTCCGGGCGAGGGGGCCCCGGCCGAGGCCGTGATCACGGTCACTGCGGACAACCTCTTCGACGTCTTCCTCAACGGCACGCTGGCCTGCAGCAACACGACGGCTGCCGATGCCTGGCGCATCCCCCGTACGGCCGCCGTGGCGCACCTGCTGCGGCCGGGGGACAACGAGATCGCCGTGGCGGCGACCAACACGGTCCCCAGCCCGGCGGGCCTGATCCTGAAACTGGTGGTCCGGACGGTCGGCGGGGGCGTGGTGGCGGTGACGACGGACGACCAGTGGCGTGCGGCGGCGGCTCCGGCCGAGGGCTGGGAGGCCCTCGGGTTCGACGACTCGGGCTGGGCTGTCGCACCGGTGTTGGGGCCGCTGGGCATGGCCCCATGGGGGGACCTGGGGCAGCCTGCCGCCGCCGCGCCGCCGCTGGACTTCACCGGGGCCCAGTGGATCTGGACCGCGGAGGAGGGGGTCCCCATGGGGTCCTTCCCGGAGTCGGTGCGGTACTTCCGCAGCACGTTCGACGCTCCGGAGGGCCTGCGCGGCTGCCAGGTTGAGGTCGCCATGGCTGCCGACAACCAGTTCACGCTCTACCTCAATGGCCGCCGCGTCGGCCGGGGCATGGAATGGACCGAGCCCCTGCGTCTCGACGTCACCAAGCTGGTCGTGCCTGGCAGGAACCACCTGGCGGTGCTGGCCACCAACACGCTGCCGGGACCTGCCGGCCTCATCGCCAAGGTCCTTCTCACCCAGCCCGCCCAGCCGCCGCGGACCTGGGTCAGCGATGCCGGCTGGAGGGCGATCCACGAGGTCCTGCCGGGCTGGGAAGGGACCGAGTTCGATGACAGCCGCTGGGGCCCCGCGCGGGTGCTGGCAGACTACGGCCAGGGGCCTTGGAAGGCGGTCAAGGTGCCCTCCGAGGCCCAGCCGCAGTGGGCCTTCACACGCGAGACGGACTACGACGCGGACCCGGCGTACCGCGATGGTGTCGTCTTCGTGCAGGGCGGGGTGGCCCTCAGCGCCGCCGGCGAGAACTTCATCCAGAACATCGGCGTCAGTCGGGCCTACACCGAGTTCGACACGCCGTCGCCCTCGGCCCTGGGCACCCGCCTGTATGCTCTGCGGCCATTCCGTCCGGATGGCCGGCTGACGCTCCTGCACGACGCGGGGACGGGCCTGCTGGGGGCGCCGTCCGTTTCCTTTGACGGGAGCACGATCTACTTCGCTATGGCCCCGGCCGGCGAGGGTTACTACCACCTCTTCGCGGTCAGCGCGGACGGGACCGGGCTGCGACAGGTGACCGCGGGGCCCTTCCACGACTTCGACCCGGCGGAACTGCCCGACGGCCGGCTGGTGTTCGCCTCGACCCGGCTGGGCACGGCCGAGGAGTACCACGGGGTCGCGGCGTTCTCCCTGTTCACCTGCCAGCCAGACGGCTCCGGCATCCGGCCGCTGACCCACCACATCGTGGGCGATCGGGAGCCGCGCGTGACGGCGGACGGGGGGCTGGTGTTTGTGCGCTGCGACAACTTCCTTGAGCGTGCCAAGGTCGAGACCCACATCCACCGCACGCGACTGGACGGTTCCTGCGGCGAGATTGTGTTGGGGCCGGACCGCGAGCCCATTGCGGGCGACCGGCAGACCGCCGCGGAGGCCGGTTCCAGTTGGCTGCGGATCTACGGTGCGGGCTGTCCGACGCCCCTGCCGGACGGTCGCATTGCGGCCATTACCGAGCGGGGCCTGGTCGTCTCGCCGGAGCGCCGGGGACGCGTGCTGACGCGCTACATGCCGTACGACATCTCGGCGCTTCCCGATGGTCGTCTGCTGGCCACCGCCCATGACCGTCTGCGGCTGTGCCTCATCGATCCGGTCCGGGGGACGGTTCGGGAAGCGGTGCATGCCGACGACCTGGCGTTGCCCGGCCCCTCGCCGGGCCCGCGCCGGGCCGGTCTGACGTCCGAGGAGATCCACTCGGTCGTGTCCCTGGCCTCCCGACCGAAACCGCCTGTGCGGCCCGCCCTGCACGAGGGTAGCACGGCTGCTGACAGCCCGACCACTGGTTTCCTGTATTGCCAGAATGTGCGCGCCACGCGCCACACCTCGGCCGAGGTCGACCGTATCCGGGCGGTCCGCATCTACGAGGGCAGGCCCTTCTCCCTGGTGCCCACGTCGTCGATCTATGTCCATATCGGCACCGAAGGCCGCGAGCTCGGGACCGTGCCCATCGCGGCCGACGGCTCGTTCTTCGCCGAGGTGCCCGCAGACCGGGCGCTGTCGCTGCAGGCCGTGGATGCCGAGGGGCGTCCGGTCATCAACGAACTGAGCTGGATCTACGTGCGCCCGGGGGAACAGCGTGCCTGCGTCGGCTGCCACGCGCCGTCCGAGAGCGCTCCGCCCAGGGCTGCCGTCCAGGCCGTGAGCCGGTCTCCTCTGCGTCTGCTGGGCGAGGGGGAAGTGCACCGGTTCCGGGCCAACAACGCCGCCAATGGCGGGGTCCTGAACCAGCAACTGGCCCGTTTTCGCGAGATCGCCGGGGTGAACCTGCACGAGGTCGCCGGCCCGCTGTCGGGCGCTCCCTCGGCGCCCCTGCCTCCTGGGCGCGCCGCGGAGGTTGAGCGGCTCTGCCGTGCGGCGGAGTCCGGGTCGATCCCCGTGTCCCTCGCGGCGGTCCAGCAGTTGGCCATCCTGGGCGACCGCCGGGCGCTTCCCGTCCTGGTGCAGGCGCTGGGCGCGGCCTCGACGGAGGTCCGCTGCGCGGCGGCGCTCGGGCTGGCGGTCTGCGGCGACCGGCGTGCCGCGGCGCCCCTCCTTGAGCGCCTGGATGACCCCCATGCCAGCGTCGCCCAGGCCGCGCAGGTGGCCTTGGGGGCCCTGACGGGGAGAGGCCCCGTTGCCTCCGTATCTCAGGGCCCGCCTGGAGCCCGCGGCAGTGCCGCCTGGCGTCAGTCCCTGGGCAGGCCGGACTGGCCCGCGATCGAGGCGGAGCTCTGTGCGGTGCTGGCAGCCGAATCGGGCCCTGGGGTTCAGGCGGCGGTCGAGGCTCTGGGCCACATCGGCGGCCCTGCCGGGGCGGCGGCCTTGCGACAGTGGCTGTCGGCGCATGGCGACGCCGACCTGCGGGTGCTGGAGGCGGCGCTCCGGGCCCTCGGTCGGCTGCAGGATGCCGAGGCGGTGCCGGGGCTGGGGCAGATCCTGAAGGCGAACCTGGCCATGCCGGGCGAGGGCGTCGGCGGTCGCGAGTTCGGCTTCGGGCAGCGGCCGGTCTACCTGGCGGCGGCGGCGGCGCAGGCGCTGGGCTGGATCGGCACGCCGGCGGCCCAGGGGGCACTCCTGGAAGCCCTCCCACAGTTGCCCTCGCTCGAGGCCTGCAACCTCGCCTGCGGTGACCATCCCTGGCTCATGGGCAGCCATCCCCCCGTGATCCACTACCGCGTTCTCGAAGCCCTCGACGCCATGGGCACCCGCCTGGAGGCCAGCGGCGTGCCGGTCTTCCTGCGGGCCATCCCCATGGACAAGGACCGGGCCCTGCTCTACGAGCGGGACGACTACGAGACGCTGACGGCCCGGGTGGTCCAGCGCAGCGGGCAGGCGGGGGCCGTGGTGGAGACCTGTCTGGCGGTCCTGGGCGACCCGGCGGCGCGGCGGGAGGCGGCCCTGGTCGAGAGCGTGACCGCCAGTCCGCACGCCGAGGCCCACATCCGGCTGCACTCCGCAGAGGCGCGCGCGGCGCAGGTCCTGGCCGTGGTCTGCCTGGATGCCGCCCAGGCAGGGCGTGTCCGGGAACGGCTCTCGGCCTGGCTGGCGCAACCGTCTTCAGAGACCCGGTCCTGGGTCTGTTTCATGCTGGTGCGCTCGGTGGCCTGGCTGCACGACCGTTCGGCGGCGCCCCTGCTGGTGACCGTTCTGGAGAGGGAGCCGGTGGAAACCGCTGCCGGCACCAACCCGCCGCCGTGCCACTGGGTTCACAAGGCGCAGAAGCCCTTTTTCCGGGCTGCCGCGGCCTACGCGCTGGGCGGGATCGGGGACGACGCGGTCATCCCCGCGCTGGAGGCGGCCCTGGCGAACCTGGAGAACGCTCCGGCCGTGCGCGAGCAGTCCGCCGTGGCGCTGACCCGGCTCAGCGCTGGCCGCCGCGGCGCCGAGCTGGCCCGCCTGGCCGAGGCCGAGGCGGCCCTCAACACGCGCCGGGCGCTCCTCCAGCCCCCCGTCTACGGGCGGGCGGCCGACCGGTGACGTGCTGCTTGGCAGGGGTACACGCGCGGCTACATCCCAGTGTCCAACTTGCGCGTCACCGTGCGGGAGTCACTGAGGTCTGCGGTGCTGGAGTGGCCTCGATGCAGCCCACTATCCCGCCGCGTCTGCCAGGTTGAGCGCCAGGAGCTGCTCCAGAAGCTTCTCCGCCGGCAGGTCGGCGGACCAGTCGCCACCCCGGGCGGCGGCGTAGGCCCGGCAGACCGCCTCATCCAGGCAACGGTGCGCCAGGTCCAGCCAGGGCGGGGGTTGGTTGTAGAGGGCGGTCGGCGTACGCTTGGCGAGGGCCTGTGCGCAGAGGGGGTCCCTGGGGACGCGCCGGGGGTAGCGGGCCAGGCCGGTGTCGCCTGGGCCTACAGGCCGTTTGGCGGCGACCTCGCGCCGGGCCAGGGCCACCGCGTGCTCGGCCAGACCGAAGTCGAGCGCCGTCGCGTCCGGCTCGTGGACCTCGGCGGGCCCGGCGGCTGGCACCCGCGGGTTGACGATGAAGCGATCCCAGGGGCCCCCTGTCGTCGCGGGGAACTCCAAGAGATCCTCCCGCGTCCACTCGGGTGGGTTCAGCCAGCCTTGACGCAGCCGGCAGAGCTCCGCCGCGGCGGCCCCGATCTCGACGACCAGCGGGTCGGCCTCGGGCTCCCGGCCTGGCGCCCAGGGGAAGGGGAACGTCTCGAAGCAAGTCGTGGGGGTGTAGCGGAAGCCGCTCTCCCGTTCCCGCACCTGGGTCCCCTGCGCCCGCGCCCAGAGCTCGTGGAGCCGGGAGTGCAGGATGCCGAGGAAGTAGTCGTCGGCGCGGGCGAAGGCGATGGTTGCGGAGTCCGCCAGGGCCGGGGGCGGGAGCCACGTGAAGAGCCGGTGCTTGGACACACGACAGGTGGCAATGAACCGCGGTAGGCCGTGGAGGGCCGCGCGCATCTCCGGTCGGGCTCGTTCGTGCTGCCACCACGCCCCGACAGTGCTTCGGGACGCATCCCGGGCCCCCCGTACGTGCTCCGTGACGTAGGCGAACGGATCGACGTACCGTGCCGCGGCGGCCTCGCCCATGCCGGGGCCGAAGTCGACGATCCACAGGCCCCGGGGTCTGCCGGTCAGGTCCTTGCCGTTGACCCAGGGCGTCAGCACGTCCGAGTTGGGCCGGCCATGCGGGTTGGGGGGCAGGAGCATGGCCACGGCACGCGCGGCGGGGAGCTCGAAGCTGCCGCCCTTGGTGTCGCCCATGAAGGCCAGGCCGGCATTGGCGGGCAGCCGGGCCGCCGCGGTGATATCGACCCCGGCCGTGAGGTTGGCGCCGATGCTCTTCACCGGCCGGCCGTCCAGGCGGTAGGCGCTCTCGCTGCCGCCATCGAAGCCGACCATCGAGACATGCACACTGGCCCCATCGAGGACCCAGGGCCGGTCGCTCTCGGCGAAGAAGATCCTGCCGCTTGCCTGGATACGCTCCAGCACGCGCCGGTTGGCGCCCCCGCGGATGCCCTGGGTCGCCAGCAGGCCGACCCGCTGGCAGCCGCCATGCTCGAGGTGTGCCCGGGCCTTCTCGAACCAGTAACCGCACAGGTCGGCCTCATGCGGCACGCGCTCGGACCAGACCCCGAACAGCCCGTCTACATAGGCGTCGCCAAGCTCGCGGCGCAGGAGCTTGCCGCCCAGGAAAGGCGGGTTCCCGACCAGGAAGTCCACTGCCGGCCACTCGGGCTCGCGGGGGTGGTCGGGGTCCGACCGATCGAGGATCGCGTCCGCACAGCGGAAGTTGCTTGTCAGGGGCTTGAGCACGGGGTCGTGAGGGACGTTGAAGCCATTGGCGCGGGTCCACTGCAGGTAGCCGATCCAGACCGTCATCTGGGCCAGGTCGTGGGCGTAGGGGTTGACCTCGAGGCCGTAGAGCTGCCACGGGCCAACCCTGGGCAGAAAGCTCTCCTGGAGCCGGTCCTGGGCCAGGACGAGGACCTCCTTCTCCAGGTCCTTGAGTTTCTGCAGCACGACGTAGAGGAAATTGCCGGAGCCGCAGGCCGGGTCGAGGACCTTGACGGTGGCCAGCCGGTCGAGGAAACGGTGGAGGATGGTGGCAGCTTCGAGCCGGAGCTTGCGCAGCTTCCGGGGCGACATGGCGGGGGCGATGCCGGGGCCATATGGACCGGGCGGCAGGGCCGCGTCCACGGCGCCGAGCACGGCGGTCCACTCCCGGCGCAGGGGGGCCATGACCACCGGCTCGACGAGGGTCTCGATGTCCTCCCGGCCGGTGAACTCGGCCCCGAGCTGGGAGCGCAGGGCCGGGTCCATGCCGCGCACGAAGAGGGTGCCGAAGATGCTGGGATCGATGGCGCTCCAGTCCAGGGCGGACACCTCGTAGACGGCGCGCAGCTCGTCGGCGGTCAGGTCCAGGACGGTGGGGCTGTCGAAGAGGCCGCCGTTGAAGTGACGGATCGGGTGCAGCAGGTAGTCGCCGCCGGTCGCCATGGCCGTAAAGAGCCCGGTGAGGTAGGCGGTGAAGCGCGCGGGCTCCCGCCGGGTGGCCGCGAGGATGCCGGTGAAGAGGTCGGCGGGCAGCAGGCCAATATCCTCGGCGAAGAGGCAGAAGACGACGCGGTCCAGGAAGTGGGCCACCTGGCGGGCGTCCAGGCCCCGGGCCCGGAGCGCCTGGGCCAGGTCCGCGAGGCGGCCGGCAGCGGCGGCGGTGATGGCGGCACAGGTGGTGCCCGGCCGGAGGGCCTCGGGGTTGAAGAGCATGGCGTGGAGTCGGGCCAGGCCCAGGGGCGTGGCCAGGTCGGCGAGACGGATCTCGTAGGTGACCACCGGCGTCGCGGTGAAGTTGGTGTGGACGACGATGCGATCCAGGTCGCAGGTGAACAGCAGCGGCGGGTTCTCCAGAGCGTCCCGGTACTGGAGGAGCTGGTTGTAGGCGGCGTCGAGGTCCTTGTGCCGGCCCTTGTACTCGCCGGCCACGAAGCCCTTCTTCCAGACGTCAGCCCAACCGTCGCCGCCGCCGAGCTTGGCAGCGCCGCGCTCGAAGGTGAACGAGTCGCCGGTCTTGTCGACCTCGGCGGGCTTGGGGTGCCCGACCAGCTCACAGAGATCGAGAAAGTGCTGTTGGGCGGCGGAGCGTTCCGTGAGCTGAACGCCCCGCCACTTGTTGACGAACTCGATGCCGGTCATGGCCCCCTCCGGGATTGCCT
>Ga0172375_10011632_pt1 | contig 11175 bp, 8 predicted proteins | sample LakKiv1m_FD_114537 | JGI IMG/M metagenome (GOLD analysis project Ga0172375, IMG submission 114537) | Freshwater microbial communities from Kabuno Bay, South-Kivu, Congo - kab_092012_11.1m | ecosystem: Environmental > Aquatic > Freshwater > Lake | place: Democratic Republic of the Congo... | reverse complement strand
TACCAAACTTTTTCTGAAATTGCAGCAGACTGAGAGCTTCCTGTTGCATATTTTCACTCCATTTTGCTATATATTCTAAATAATTATAGCATATTATACGGAGCAAAAGCAACAAGCGTTATAAATATTTTATATTTATATGGATTGCCGTATTTATGGCAGGGTTTGCACTGATCAGGAACATAGGAAATGGCACCGTTATTATAGCAAGAAACATTCTAGCTACAGCCGCTATTTTTATGATAACCGCAAACTTAATTGGCCTTGGTGCCGCTATTGTATATAATAATCGCAAATCGAAAGTTGATGGATCATCAAATCAAATTATTCCACCTTTTGTTTATAACAAAGATTCACTTCCAAATATTTATTATATTGTGTTCGATGAATACCCCGGGAGTAAAGAATTAAAAAATTATTTTAATTATGACAATAGTGAATTTGAAGATATGCTGAGGAGTCGCGGGTTTTATATTACCAACGATTCTTATTGTAATTATTGCTTTACGTTTTTTTCAGATGCGACGTCTCTCAATATGGAATATTTAACTGATAGCAATAATTTAATTGAAAAATTGATTAACAATAAAGTTAGAAAATATTTCAGTAATATGGGCTATAATTTCGTAATGCTGCAAAAGACTAGGTTGAATGATTTTTTATATGATAATAGTCCCTTTAATAATTTTCTTTTTGATTTAGTCAATATGACATTCCTGGGAAAACCCTTGGGGGAGAATTGCCTGCGGGGTGATAGCAAGAGAAAAATGATCCTTGAACAATTCAAGACTCTTGGGAATTTGGTGAATCCTCTTGAACCCACCATTGTTTACGCGCATATAATGATTCCACACCGCCCCTATCTTTTTGATCAGAATGGCGGCCATCTGCCTTATTGGGCCAGGTTTTTTCAATATCCTGCCAATGAAAAACTATTTTTGAATCAACTGATGTTCACCAATGAGATGATTAAAAAAATAGTGGATAAACTTATCAATGAGTCAAAAATACCACCAATAATAATTTTGCAGGGAGATCATGGCCCCCGGCCATTTTATAACTACAAAAAAGAAAGGTTAAAATTGAGGATGAGCATATTAAATGCTTATCTTCTGCCAAGAGGGGTAAGGCAGAATTTGTATGATTCCATAACTCCGGTTAATTCATTTCGTCTAATACTTAATAAATGCTTTGGAGTAAATCTTGATTTGTTGAGGGATGAAAACTACTTCGCTATATCTGAAGAAAACGAATTGATCAATGTGACTAATGAAATAAGATCGCCATCAACAAAGTGAATATTCAATATTATATGAAGTGGGCAAAAGGAGAATAACATATCGATCAACGAATTGCCTCCATGAAGTATAATATTCTCGGAGAATCATCTAGTTGGACCGATTCAATAATTTTGAAAAAACTGGAAAATTCGCGTTCAAAGCCAATCTGGTTGTAATCCGTAAAGATATCTTCCCGGCAACTCAGGAGTTTTTGGACCTGGGGATCATGCTTGGGCACAAACTCAATGACGACCCGCTGGGAACACCGGTGCAAAAATCCGGCAATTTTATCAAAAGGCAGATTGTTGGAAATGCTGAGATGGTGTACCAATGCCAGGGCCACGATCATATCCGCCGGGCCACGCTCAATGAGAGAGAACCTTTCCAGATTCATCCAGCCGAGGGCCGGGCTGGGATTGGTTAAATCGATCAGGAGCGGCAAGATGTTTTTCTCCAAACTATCCTTACATTCAAGATAATTCCTCTCCACGCACAGGGGGTCGGCGTCGCCAGATACCGTAAAGATCCCCTGGCTCGCACACATCCGGCTATAAACCCCGGTGCCTGCTCCCAAGTCCCAGACGGACAGGGGCCTCACCATATCCAAAAACTTTTTAAGGGTATTTTTCTTGTGGTCCCCATATGCAGGACTGTGAAGATCGCTGGCTGCATAATCCGACCACCTGCTGCTTTTGGGAGACCATTTGAGATTTTCGATGGTGCCTTGAAGATTATCTAACAATCCCTGAAAAGAGTTCTCACTGAACCTTTTCTCTGGATTCCTTATGTATGCGGCGATGGAATTTTCCGAGAGCCAGCGATGCATCAACTTAGGAAGATGCAGGTTCAGGAAGATGCCCAATTTATACCAGGTCCGCCAGGGCAGGAGATCACTTGCCAGGTCGAGGGGAATCCCATCGATGGAGCTCAACAAAAGTCGACTCAAGGAAAAATTGTTGTAACTGATCAGCGCCAGAGGGGCTAAAAAAAATTGGCAGAATTGACGGTAAGCCACCCAAGGCATACCCTTTCTATAACGCTCGAAAGAAAGAGTGTCGATTAGAATCGGCTTTCCTTGCCAAAACTGGACATTAAACCCGCTGGCATCTTTTAGCGACATTCCATAATCCAGGGCATGTCTCTGGATCTTAAGCGTGGTCAAGGCTGCGTCTTTTAGTTGACTAAAAGACCACTCATATGGGTAGGAGACAAAAGGTATTAAAATTGGTTTCAGGATCTTATAGGCTATTTTGTCCTGCAAGTAAGAGCTGTTTACTTCTGCATGCGGAATAAGCAATCCGGCGTCTATCAATTTTGCGTAAAGACCGGAGTTCATTAATAAATCATAATCGTCTCTAGATAACCAATTTACCTGCCTGAATAATTCTCCCTGGCACTTGAACATGAAGCCGCTTGGATCCCGAAACGATCCGCCCAGTTTCTCCAGCAAATGGAACTTATTGTTCGTCATCCGGGGGTTGATTCTTTTTTCTTCTAAAGAATTGTATTATTTTTTGTCTGACCCATTTGCACCAAAAAACCGTGGCCAAAAAGCCGGCAATAAGTAACTGGATTAAATAACTCAGGGCACCAGGATCTTGATACATGTCTATTATTTTAGCACCGGGGTTGGAAATAAGTCATTATTTTTATAGAAAATACCCCACGTGTTCGAGATATTAGCGGCGGGAAACTGGCCTGGCAAATTACCCCCGGCGGTGGTAACCTGCAGCCTTTGCTGCCGCAAGCTCAGCCCGGAAATTGGCCCGGACGGGGAGGTCCGGCGCCCACCAGCCGATGCGGCCACAAATTCTCAGTCTTGGCGCATGTAGTCTAAGGAAGGTCCTGAATTATCTCCATCAACCCGAATCCGGACACATAATAGAAGCTGACGGGCTTGGCAGCAAATAACACTGCTGCCTTCGGGGGAGAAACGCAAAGAATCTGGTTGCCATCCTCCTTGATCGCCTGGAGAGAGGCTTCTAAGTCCCGGGTCATGAAGCCCAGATGGTAAATTAATTCCGTTCTGTTCTTCAGGATGCCGTCCAAGAGGCTGGTCCCGCCGGAACTGGAAATGATTTCAATGGCGGGCCTGCCTGGGGAGTGGCACATGATCAAGTTCACCCTTTGCAAAGGATCGTATATTTGGGGGCTCAGGGTGTAGCCCAGGCCGGCGATGAAGCGCACCGCCTCATCCGGGTCGACCACAGCCAGCCCCAGGTGATGAAACTCCAGCCCATAGCGATTCATTTTCTTCTCCTTGCCATTAGCCGCCGGAGCCTTGGAAGGCTGGCCGCCCCGTGCCCGACGCCTGTCTTCAATCCAGAGATTTCAGGAGGCAGTCGACATATCTCGCATGTCAGATTTGCCTTGAAACTTCTGGAATTGATGTGATAAAAATCTATCTATCACGATGGATTATTTACAGATAAATCTGGGGATGGAGCCAACATTTTCTTGATTTGCTAAATGCGAGCCTCCTCTTTAAATACCCTTCCTGGAATCTCGGTAGTCTGTCCGACTTATAATTCCGCGGCTTTTATTATCGGCGCCATCCAATCAGTGGTGGATCAATCCCTCCCGCCTGCCGAGTTCATAGTGTCGGATGACGGCTCCACTGATGACACCCTGGACAAGGTAGAACGATTCCTGGTTGACTGCAAGGCGAATTTTCCCACCCGCATCCTCCGAAACCCGCATCGTGGTGTGGCCGCGACCCGAAATGCCGGGATCCTGGCGGCCTCACAGGAATGGCTGGCCTTTCTGGATTCGGATGATCTCTGGTTGCCGGAAAAATTACTCAAAGTATCAGAGATTATTCAAAAATACCCCGATGTTAATTTTATTCACCACCACAAGAAGCGATTAAATTTTGATAAAAAAAATTCTTTGGTTGATCTTAAATACAAATATTGGCATGATATTCCATTAATTAAACAATTATTTAAGAGGAATATTTTTACCACGTCAGCGGTAACATGCAAAAAAGAGTTGCTTATTAAAAGCGGGATGTTTAACGGAAAATATTGTTGTTGCGAAGATTATGATTTATGGATTAGATTATCTCCTGACATAAAACTTCATATGCTGGAAGATGTTCTGTGTCATCATTTTACCAGGCCGGGAAGTATTACCGCCACCAGTACGACACAAATGCTGATTAATGATATTAAGATAAAAACATCCCACAGGAATATGGTCAGCCACGGTCTGTACATTCATGGAGTCTTATCAGCAGTTGCTCTCTATTTTTTCGAGAGCCTTAGACGAAGAAGGTTTTAGCCAATTAATATATCATAACAGAAGTGTGCCATGCGTATTGCCTACCTGGCCCGGATTCTGCCGTGCCTTTCCGAAACCTTCGTAGTCCGGGAAATCGCGGCCCTGCGCGGCCTGGGGATGGAGATCAAACCTTTCAGCATCCATGCCCCTGAAGCGGTGATCAATCCGGAAATCCCGGACCTGGCCGCGGAAGTGGAAGTCCTGGTCAGGCCCCGAAAACCTCTGTTCTGGCTGGCCCATTTGGCCCTGGCCCTCGCCTTTCCCCGGCGTTATTGGGGCTGCCTGTCTGACTATGTCCTCCGGGATCGGGAGCGTCAGGGCAAGTTATGGCAGCGCTGGCAATACTTCGCAGTTGCCCCCTTCACCGCCTGGCATTTGCTCTCAGCGGGGATCGAGCATGTGCATGCGCATTTTGCCAACGCCGCGACCACTGTAGCCATGATGGCAGCCAGATTGGCCGGCATCTCCTTCAGTTTTACCTTCCACTCCTATTATGAAGGTTTTATTGATAATCTTCTTCTCCCCGAAAAACTTGCCGAGGCTGAAGTGGTGGTCAGTATCAGCCGGCATTACATCGAAAAGCTGCGACAGCGGTATCCGCAAGCGGCAGGGGTGAAGATGGAGGTAGTGCGTTGCGGGATTGATGGAGAGTCTTATATCTCCAAGGCTCGCAAGAGAAACACTCCGCCCGTCTTCCTGTCGGTGGGCCGGCTGGTGGATCACAAAGGTTTTCCCACCCTGATTCAGGCCTGCGCCGAGCTGCGGGACCGGGGCCTGGCCTGCGAATGCAGAATCATCGGCGCTGGACCGGATTTGGAGGAATTGGAGAATCTAATCAGCCACTTGCACCTCGGGGACCGGGTGCAGCTCTTGGGGCCGCGCCAGCCTGCAGAAGTCAAGACCGCTTACCAGCAGGCGGATCTAATGGTGCTGGCCTGTTGTGCCAGCAAAGACCCCCGCCGCCTGGACGACCAGGACGGCATTCCCGTAGTCCTGATGGAAGCCATGGCCATGGGGTTGCCGGTGATTTCCACCCGCATTGCGGGCATTCCCGAGTTGGTCCGGGACAACGAAACCGGCCTGTTGGTGGACCCGGACGATCCCCCGGCATTGGCCGGGGCCATGGCCCGACTGTTAGAAGACAAAGAATTGGCCCGACGATTGGCCCGGGCGGGGCATAATTATGTCATCCAGGAATTCGGTTCCGCTCCCAACGCCCTGAAACTCCGGGAAATTTTCACCGGGATTATGGAGAGGAAAGCTGCCGGAGGAGCCTCCCAAAGGGGCGCGGGTGAACGCGGGTGAAGAAAGGGTCGGTTACCATTGGGCATAATTCCCGGAGGTCCCATGTCCTGCGGTAATGCCTTGATGGACCAAATGGATTATTCCGGGCCTGCCAATCGGACCTGGGCCATTTTCTTGATCAGCGTCTTGGGACTCTTCCTGGAGATGCTCTTGATTCGCTGGATAGGGACGGAAATCCGCATCTTTGCGTATTTGCAGAATACCGTCCTGGTGGTGTGTTTTTTAGGGTTGGGGCTCGGCTGCTTCACCTGTCGCCGGCCTATTGTGTTGCCGCAATTGCTGCTGCCTCTCTTTATTTTAACCGCACTCATGGCAGTTCCTTTTACCAGGATCGCCTTAGGAAGCATCAGTAAATTGCTGGGGGTATTGGACGACCTGCTTATCTGGGGCGCATGGCCCAGCCGCAGTCCCTGGCAGACCCTGGGATCAGTGTTCCTGGGATTGACCACCACTTTTTTTCTCATGTTCCTGATCCTGTTAATGTTCATTCCCATCGGCCGGTTATTAGGACGGCTGCTGGATGACCATCCGCATACCATTTGGGCATACTCAGCCAATGTGGCGGGGAGTCTGGCGGGAACCTGGTTATTTGTGTTGTTAAGCATGCTGTCGCAGCCGCCCGTCACCTGGTTTGCAGTATTGGCGGCATTAACTCTATTTTTCATCAATAAATCCCTCCCCAGATGGCAATTGCTCCCGGTTCTCCTGGCAGCCATTGTCGTCCTTTCCTGGTTTGCCGGAAAGAACCCGGGCTTGGAAACTGTCTGGTCACCCTATCAAAAACTGGTGGTCAAAGATCCGCGGATGCCGGAACCCGGTCATATGAAGATGGGGAGGAATTTATTTAACCTGGTTTTGCCGGGGGTTGCGCAGAAAGAACCGGAATCGCTTGAACAAGCCGGGACCTGGGGAGATTATGTCTTGACCGTCAATAATACCGGTTACCAGGGGCTGCTTAATTTGAATACAGATTATGTCGCCTCCCATCCCCAGCTTTTTCCCCCGGAAATGCGCGGCTGCAGCCAGTACGATATCCCCATGCTGTTGCATCCCCATCCCCGGTCCTTGTTGGTGGTGGGCGCAGGGACCGGCAATGACGCGGCCGGAGGGTTGCGCCAGGGAGTCCAGGCCATTACCGCGGTGGAAATTGATCCTGCCATCATTTCCCTGGGGAAAAGATATCATCCGGAAAAACCTTATGATTCCCAGAAGGTGCAACTGATCAATGACGATGCCCGCTCCTTCTTCGCCACCTCCCGGCAAAAATTTGACGTGATTTCCTTTTCCCTGTTGGATTCCCATACCACCACCGCCATGACCAATGCCCGGTTGGATCATTATGTCTATACCCGGGAAAGCATCGCCCAGGCGAAATCCTTGCTGACGGACGGCGGCGTCATGGTGCTCAGTTTTGAGGCGCAGAAGCCTTTTATTGCCGACCGCATGGCGGGAGTGCTGCGAGAGGTCTTCGGCGCCGCACCCCTGGCCTTTGCCGTGCCCAAGAGCAGTTATGGGTGGGGTGGGGTCATGTTCGTCGCCGGTAATCTGGAGGCGGCGACGCAACAGATTGCCCAAAATCCGCCATTGGCCTCTCTCATTGGGGAATGGCAAAGGAAGCGGCCCCTGGCCTTTGACTATGCCACCCGGATTACCACGGATGACTGGCCTTATATTTATTTGCAAAAACCGCGCATCCCCGTGCTCTATATTTTCCTGGGGGGGATGATGGTTTTATTGCTGCTATTTTCCCATCAATTTCTCCAAACCCCTCTTCTCATCAGGGGATGGACCCGCGTCGACTGGCATTTCTTTTTTCTGGGCGCGGCCTTTCTGTTGCTTGAAGTGCAGAATATCAGCAAGGCTTCGGTGGTTCTGGGTAATACCTGGGAAGTTAATGCGGTGATTATCTCCGGCATCCTGGCCATGATCCTCCTGGCCAACCTGATTGCCGCAAAATTTCCCCGGATGCCGTTGGCCGCGGTATACGCGGCCCTGGTGATTACCTGCCTGGCTTTATACTTGGTGGATATCTCTATTTTTGCCTTCTTGCCTTATGCCACCAAGGCGGTCATCGTCGGGGGCCTGACTACCTTACCCATGCTTTTTAGCGGGATGGTCTTTATCAGTTCTTTTGCCAGGGTCAGCGGGAAGGATAAGGCCCTGGGGGCCAACCTCATCGGCGCGTTGGTCGGCGCGCTGCTGCAATCCCTGACTTTTGTGACCGGAATTAAGGCCTTATTACTGGTGGTGGCGGGACTGTATGTTCTGGCGCTGCTGACCAGGCCGCGCTCATCCCCGGGTCTTCGCCCCTTGTCCATGCCTGCCGGGGGGTAATATTCCAGGAAATGCTGGGCGTACTAAGGAAGCGGGCAATTACGCCCGCGCTGCGCCTTTCCATAATTTGCGGGTAAGCCGCTACTCATGAGGAAAGGTTAGAAAGAAACGGCCGGGGGCGATTTCTCGAAAGAAGTTGTGTTATCATAACATCCACATGCGGATTTCGTATTTTAATTATCACTACGATGTAGAGGGTATCGGCATCGGCGCCGCTACCCAGGTGCGGTCCATTGCCGCGGCCCTGACCCGCCGCGGCCACCAGGTGGATTTGCAATTCCGGGCGGCCAAACAACCGGGGGAGAATAAACAATATTTGGGGCTGAAGAAAATCGGCTGGGCCCGGCGCTACGGTCATGTCCCCCGGATTTTCTTGCGAAATTTCGGCCTCTTGTCCCGGGAACTCCGGCTGCTGGATGAGTTCCGCCCCGATGTGTTAATAAACGTTTGCTCGTATGTCAACTTTTCCGCTCTGCTGGCGGCCCGCCTGCGGCGGCTGCCCTTGGTGCTGTTCACCGAGGCCCCCCTGGAATACGAGTACCAGCTTTTCTTCCCCCAGTACCACCGCTATCCCCGTCTCGGCCGCTGGCTGGAAGGCCTCAATGTGCGCGGCGCCCGCCAGGTTATCAGTATTTCCGAGATCCTCAAGGGATATCTCATGCGTTATGGGGCGCCGGCCCATAAGATCCACGTGGTGCCTAACGGCGTCGACCACCTGGCTTTCACCCCGCTGCCGCCGGACCAAGAACTTCAGACCCGGTGGGGTTTGCAGAACCGGTTAGTGATCGGCTACATCGGCTCTTTCGAGTTTTTGGGGGACCTCCATCGCTTCTTTTCCACCGCCCAGCGTATTTGCGCGGCCCATAGCCACGTGGTCTTTTTCATGGTGGGCGAGGGCAGGCATAAGGAAAAGATTCGCCAGGGCGCGGCGGATTTTGGTCTGGAAGGTCGTTTTTTGTTCCCGGGGGGGGTGCCGCACGCCCAGGTTCCCCGCTACCTCAGCCTGATGGACCTCGTCATCAGCCCTTATCGGGAAGACTACCTCTTCTATGGTTCTTCCATGAAACTGCTGGAATACATGGCCGCCGGCAAAGTCGTCCTGGCTCCGGCGTTAGGCCAGATCAAAGAACTGGTGGTGGATGGCTATAATGGTATGCTTTATGATCCCGGGGCGCCTGACGCGTTCGAGCGCAAGCTCCATGAGCTGCTAGGGAGCGGGACCTTGCCCCAAATGGGGCTCAATGCCCGGAAGACCATTGAAAATAACTGGACCTGGGACCTGCAGGCTTCCCGCATAAGTCACGTCCTGGAATTGGCCCTCCAGCCCTGAAGCGGAGGCAAAAACAGGTGCGGCTGGGCTTTGGAGGAAGATGATGGTTAGGAATTCTCTTTATCGCCGCCAGCGCGGTTTTCTCCGGCTTCTCCCGGCCATTCTGGTATTCCTGGCCATGGCCGGGCCGGCTTCAGGAGGAGAGGCCGGCCAGGCCGAAACCCAACCGGCCACCATCACCGTGAATGCCAAAGCCAGGTTGCACCGGCTGAACAAGTTCTTCTTCGGCCAAAACGTCCTCTTCGCCGCCAACAGCCTCTGGAATAACCGGGTGAACGGGGTGGATCCGGCCGCCGGTCCTCTGGTCAATCAACTGGCGCCCAGCATCGTCCGCTTTCCCGGCGGCACTGCCAGCAATATTTATCTTTGGGAAGACGGCCTGGGCTTTCGCACCAACCAAGAAATCAAACCCTTCACTTCCACCATCTCCCTGGACACTGCCCCTAACTGGAAAGGAGCGCATCGGGCCCGTATTTTCGGCGGCGGCGCCGCAGCTTTTGGCGAATCTTTCACCTTCCGCAGTCAGAATGGCAATATGCTGGAAGGGGTGGTGGGGCTGAAAAATTCTTACCCGCCCGGGATCACCATCCGCGTGGAAGAGAGACCCGGCCAGCCGGACTATTTCATGAACAACTACGGCATCATGGAGCATATGAAATTTGTTGCCTCCCTGGGCGCCCCGGCGATCATCACGGTCAATTACAATACCGGCCTGGACAAAGAGGGGCGCATCTCCCAGGGAGTTTCCACCAGCCAAAAAATAAAGCGGGCGGCCGCCTGGGTGGCCTTTGTGAACGGCACCCCCCAGGATGGCCGTCCCCTGGGAACCGATGATGAGGGCAATGATTGGCAGACCATAGGTTATTGGGCCAAGAAACGGGCGGACCTGGGGCACCCCGACCCTTATCGGGTGAAATACTGGGAAGTGGGCAATGAGATGTATGACCGGAATAATGAAGGGGGCTGCACCTCCGTCCGCACCTATGCCCAGGACTTTATCGCCTTCGCCAAAGCCATGAAAACCGTCGACCCCGGGATCAAACTGGGAGCGGTGGGTCTGACCTTGCCCCGGGGCAAGGGGGACGCCGACTTTAAGGATGAATGGAACCCCACGCTTCTGCGCCTCGCCGGCGGAGAAATCGATTTCTTGATCCTGCACTCTTATTACCCTTCCGCGGGGGAAAAGCCCGCACCCTACCAGAGTCAGGCCTGGTATCGGGCGGTCATGGCCGGGGCGTCCCAGGCGCTGGCGGATTTAAAAGAAATCAGAAAGGTCATCCAGGAAAACGCCCCCCAGGGGAAAAAGATGGACCTGGCCATCACGGAATATGGCATCTGGCCCTCCGCCGCCAAAGACCCCCGGGACTGGTCCAACCTGGCCCGGGCCTTAGCCGATGCCGACTTTCTCATGGGCCTCTGCCGGGACGGCCCCGGCTTAGGGGTGACTTTGGCCACCAACTGGATTTTGCATGGGAGCATGCCCTCCGCCGCCATCCATTATAACTGGAACTCGGGAACCAGGACCGTGCGGCCGCAATATTACGCCATGCAACTTCTGAGGAATCTCGCCCCGGAACTGGTGGCCACCCAAATCGCTTCCCCCACTTTTTCGGTAACACGGGTGGGTAACGTGCAGGACGCGGC
>Ga0172375_10011631_pt1 | contig 11176 bp, 11 predicted proteins | sample LakKiv1m_FD_114537 | JGI IMG/M metagenome (GOLD analysis project Ga0172375, IMG submission 114537) | Freshwater microbial communities from Kabuno Bay, South-Kivu, Congo - kab_092012_11.1m | ecosystem: Environmental > Aquatic > Freshwater > Lake | place: Democratic Republic of the Congo... | reverse complement strand
CGTCAGCTTCGCCCTGTCCAAGGAACAGTTCGAGTGGTTGAATGCGGCAATCATGAACTGGAAGGAAATGAAGACGATAATCAAGCAAATGCAGCAACTCAGCCGACGTGCACTCTTTCAGACCGTCTCGCATCCGCCACGCCGCAAGCGCTTATCCGCCAGAGTCTTAGGCCTTAAGTAAGCGCCATTGCAGTTGTCTGGACTTTTCTGCAAGTGCGGATAGCTGGGGATGTTACGTGGATTTTGCCTCAAACGACGGCAGTCGTTTTTTGGGGGGCGAGGATCACCTCAACGCGGTCAGCACGGCTTCTGCCCGGACGCAACACGCGCCGCCCGCTGCGGACCCGGCCTCGGCTGCAAAGATGACCGGGATAACCTTGGCTACGGATTCTGCAGCAGGCAGTCGCTCGATCTTGCGTTTCAAGTCATCCAGGACGGTCTGTGCCTGTCGCGGCGCGACTCTCATTTTGACTTCGCCGGCCAGAAGCGCCTTCCCATCGGTCGAACGGGCAACAACGTCGCACTCCATCGGCTTGCCGTGCGAATCATTTCCCCACCACCGTTGCGCTCCCGTCCACCTGTGCCCGGCAATTTCCATCCGGGGAATGGCGGCGCGCACCAGGTCTTCCCAGACCTGTCCCGCATGATGCGGGAAGTCATGTGCTATTTCCTTCTGCACAGTGGCTTTCTCTCTCATCTCCAGGCGGGAACGGTTCGACTGAACATACCGGAACCAGAAGCGGAGAAATGGATCCGCTATCCTGTAGACCGTCCGTTTCGTGTCTCGCTCAGAGAAACCGAAGGGGTAATCACGTCGGACAAAACCCAGGTCAATCAGCCTCTGGATCGGACGCGACAACGAAGTGGCCGGCTTGCCCATCCGGCCGGCTATCTCCGACAGCCGGTTGCAGCCCTGACCGATCACCGTGAGCAGGGATGATGCCTGGGCTATCTCGCGCGCATCGTCCAGCAGCAGGCGTCGCGGCTCGTTGTGCAGGACGCCGGACGGGTCGAGCACGAGATCGGCCGCAGCCGCCCACGTTGAGTCGAAGTCGGATGCCAGTTCCCAGTAGCGTGGCACGCCGCCCCACACGGCGAAAGCTGCCAGCGCATCGCCCTCCGACTTGAAATGCATAGCGTCGAGTATCCAACCTGCTTCCAGTGGCTTGACGTTGATGACTTCCTTTGCGCGTCCGTAGAGCGGGGCAGACGCGTCCAGCACGATGCCCTGCATCATCCGCTGTGATGAACCGCTGATCACGATATGCAACCCCTTCGCGGTGGCCCGGTCCACGGTCTTCTGCGCCACGCTTTCGAACTCAGGACTGGCACCCGCAAGGTAGGGGAATTCGTCGATTGCAAGGACGGCTCCCCTTGGCGCCTCGTTCAGCCACCGGTCCATCAGGCTGTTCCAGTCCGGGTAAGACACAAAGCTAAATCCCGGGATCATACCGGCGATGGAACCGGCCAGGGCTGCCCTCTGGAGAGCTGCCTCGCTCTCATCTGCGACATAGGAGATCGCGCGGCCGGCGGGCAGGGTTTCCTGCAACAGGCGCGATTTGCCGCAGCGGCGCCTGCCGTACAGGCAGCAGAAGGTACCTTCCCGGGATGCAAATGCTCTCTTCAGACGCCGTGTCTCTTCCACCCGGTCAAGGAACTTGAGGATCATGGCGCACCCCTTTTCCAGAACGCATGGAAAACATTATGCCACAGGAACATTATGTTGCAAGTACATAATACTGGATGACGGAGAACGGAGGGAAGGAACCGCAGATCGACGCCGATGGGCAGAGGGGAACCCGCTAACCCGCATGTTGCACGAGGACGCGTGCAACATGCGACCGGTGGGCTTCGACGCGCCGCGCGAAAGCGCGGCTTGCTCAGGGCTGAACACGCCAGATGGCGCGAAGAAGAGTTCAGCGTCCTTTCGCGTATTTCGCGGGAGATCCGGATCTGGGGGAGTTGACGGGATAACGGGATGGGGAAGGACCGGACGGCACCACGCGTGGACGCGTGGATGCCATCCCTCCCTTGCTGTCTATTGCGTCACGGCGTACATGAGGATGTTCTGGCCGATCTGCATGGCGCTGGCATCCTCGATCCCGTGCGCGTACGGATTCTGCGACATCTCCCAGCCGCCCGAAAGACCGTAGGGGCTGTATACGACGGCAAAATGACCGTCTATTTCTATGGCTTCGAGCGTGGGCGGCGGGGCCGCGTTGCCGAGCTGGGCGGCCAGTGCCGGGGTGACACTTACCCTGTCAATCTTGTTGGGCAGACTAAGCAGCGCGGCGCCAGACTGCACCTTGGCGAACTGGTGATCAGGCAGCAACTGCCGCATCTCGGTCTTGAATGCAAGGTCGAACCCCTTGCGTCCGCAACAGGCCTCGGCGAACAGGAACCCGCCGTTGAGCAGGTATTCGCGCAGGGCAACTTCCTCGTCCTTGCGGAGACGGAAATTCTCATGGCCCGTGATGTAGACAAGCGGCGCATCGAAGAGCGTGGGGTCGGACAACCTCATTTCCTTCAGCCCGAATTTCACCGGCACATCGGTCTTGGCGTTGAAGCTCTGCAGGAGCACCGACAGGCCGTTGTGCCTGGTCTTCCATTCGCCGTCGTAGACGGCCTGTACCATGCTCATCCTGTCCGTCGTGCGTTCGTCGGCGTCAACGAACTTCATGGTGTTGGCGGTCTGCTTGGCCCATGCGCGCTGGGCGGTCGCGTACGCAAAAAGGTTTGCCCCAAGCTTCTGGGCATCTTCCGACACATAGGCCTGGTAGCTGTCGTTCTCGTTCTCTTCCCACCCCACGGCCATGCACCAGCGTGAAATCACGGCAACCGTGCGGCAGTTGATCGTGATCCCGTCAAACCACGGCTCGTTGCCTTTGAAGCCGGACTTGTACACGCCCGGCCTGTAACGGACCCGGTCCATGTCATAGTAGGAATGGAAGATGGGATGATCGGAACTCAGCCGCTGGAGGTGGACTTCCGGGAAGATGATCTCCAGTTCCTTCTTGGCCGAGTCGTAGAAAGGCTTGGAGCCCAGGCCGGTGTTCAGCACCAGCATACCCCCGGCCAGCATGAATTTGCGCAGCTTTTCGCGCTCGCCCTGGGAGAATTCGAAGTGATAGTGACCGGAACGGAAAAGGAGCGGGTTACCCTCCGGGTCCGTGCTTGCCTCCGCGAGCGTCTTGACCTCCGTGACGTAGTCCACGTTGATCATGGCCTTCATCTTCGCAAGCAGGTTATTCACGTCGTTAGGCGTAGCAGCCCAGTCCAGCAGCTGGTCGGTCTTCAGCTTCGTCAGCATGACGGGCGGCTTCGGCGGCTTCTTGGCCTCGCTGCGCGACTGCGGCGTGGCGGGCGGGCCAGGGAACGGCGGGATCGTCTCTGCGCCGGAGATGGTACGGGGCGGGGGCGGGGGCAGCTTGGGCTGCTCGGGCGGCGCGACGAATCCTTCCTCCTCGGAACCATCGCCCGCAAAGATCGATTGCGCCTGCGCGAAGTACGGGACTGTCATCAGCAACACGGACAGGACTATTGCCATGAAGATCTTCATACTATCACCTCGTTGCTGCCTTTGCCCGTTGCCTACTTCCCGGGCGGCATCTTGACCGCGTCCGGATCTACTTCCTCGCGCAGTTCCTTGCCGAGTTTTGGGGCAAGCTTGTCCTTGTGGCGAACAATCACCGGTTCCAGCACGATTGTGAATGAATCCTTGTCCATCACAATGACCCTGCCCGTTACCGCCACACCCTCGCCTTCGTTGATACCGTTGATGAGTTCGAGGGAGACCTTCTTCACGACCTTGAACTTGATGTAGAGATCGGAACTGGGCTCGGTGGTTTCCACTATCACGCAGGGAAAACCGTTGGTTGTAGTGGTTTCCTTCTTAAGGACACGCAGGTAGCGGAAATAGTAGGTCGTGGCCGAGCCGACCACCTCCTTGGTCATTTTAGCCTTGTCCTTGTCGGTTGCCATGGAGAACTCGCACGCAAGCTCGTTACCGCTCTTTTGCGGGCCGGCCTGCAGTGCCAGTGACACGTTGGCAGCATAACCGAGGAGTGCAACTGCAATGGAAGCCCTTATCAGCCGGATCATTTTCTTCTGCCCTTTCGATATCAGCGCTTGCAGCAACACTAGGTTCAGGCTGCCGCCAGTTCAAGGGACAAATAACCGTCCCGGTATAAACCACTCACGACGCAATCCCACAATTGCAGGGCCAAGCCCAGACGCTGCAGATTCTTCAGACGGCTCACCGAGACGGTTCGCCCTACCCGTGAGGGACTTGCGCAGTGAGGTAGGGCGAGGCGTCTCGCCGAGCCGTGGGATGTCACCCCCACTACCATTAATACGTTCCCCGTCGCCGGTTTCTTTGGCTGGACCTGCGCATGTCCATGCTTGGCGGGCGGGCTGCTGCTGTGTAGTCTTCTGGCGGCGAGAGGATGGTGGCGGCGTGCGGATAACATCGGGAATACTGGGAGGGCGGCAGATTGCTGTTCCGTCCGGTCCTGTACGGCCCACCCAGGACAAGGTGCGGCAGGCGTTGTTCTCGATCCTGGCGGCACGGGTGCCTGGTTGCAGGTTCCTGGATCTGTATGCCGGTTCGGGCAGTGTCGGGATTGAAGCCTGGAGCAGGGGCGCTGACACCGTCGTGTGGGTTGAACTGGACCGTCGTACGGCGGCGGTCTTGAGGCAGAACGCCGGGATGTGCGGCGAGTGGGGGCGGGTGGTTGTCGGGGACAGCCTGCGTGTTCTCAAAAAAGGTCTTGAGAATTGTCCTTTTGATATTATCTTTGCCGACCCTCCCTACGAGAAGCACATCCATGCCGGCCGGACGGCGGACTTGCAGAGCAGGCTACTCGGATTGATCCTGGAAGGTGGAATGCTTGCCGACGGGGGACTGGTGGTGCTTGAGCAGGCGGCCGGTGCGGCCGGGGCCGAGACGGCCGGCTGGGTGCTGGCCGACACGCGGCGATACGGTGCCGCCGAGCTGCGATTCTTCAGGCTGGAGCAGGCGTCGGTAGCAGAAGGAGATGGGAAACCATGAAGGCATCGGCAATATACGCAGGAACGTTTGACCCGCTCACCTGCGGGCATCTTGACCTCATCGAACGTTCTGCCGAACTTTTTGAGAAAGTGATCCTGGCTGTCGCTGTAGCCACTCCGAAGCAGGTTCTCTTTTCCGCCGACGAGCGGGTGAAGATGGCGCGCCAGGTGGTTCGCAGGATGCGGAATGTGCATGTTGAGTCCTTTGACTGCATGCTTGTCGATTTCGCGAGGGAGAAGAAAACACGTATCCTTATAAGGGGCTTGCGCGCGTACTCTGATTTTGAATACGAGTTCCAGATGGCGCTCACGAACCGCAAACTTGCGCCCGAGATCGAGACGCTGTTCATGATGCCGAAGGAGATCCACAGCTACGTGAGTTCCAGTACCGTGAAGGAAGTGGCCCGGCTTGGCGGCGACGTCAGAAACTTTGTGCCTCCGTCCGTTGCGCGCTATGTTGCTGCCAGGTTCAGGGCGGAGCAGGACAGGGTGCGGCGGGATCGTCGATGAACATTGAAATTGCGAGGGTGTTTAACAAGCCGACCCGGTTCGAGGGGGATGAGCCGTCCTCTGTCTTCGAAATGGATGAAGAGAAAACCATGAGGTTCGAAGGCCCCCTCTGCTACAACGTGGTTGCGGAAGCCATTCCAGGAGAGCTTGTTGTGCGGGGAAGGCTGGTCGTGAAGATGGCTTTCAGGTGTTCCCTGTGCGGTGATTTCTTTCCCAAAAAGGTCGAGGAAGATGATTTCAGCTGTGTCCGGTCTTTCAATGATATGCATGAAGTGGTGAACTTGACGGAAGAAATGCGGGAATCTATGATACTCGTTTTCCCCTCGTATCCGGTGTGTCGTCCGGACTGCAAGGGTTTGTGTACGCAGTGCGGTATCAACCGGAACACAGGGACATGTTCTTGTCGTCCGCCCCGGGAAAACCGGTGGGATGCGCTGGACAGTCCGGAAGTCAGAGAGAAGATTCGGAGGTAAGATCGAGCCATGGCACTACCGAAAAGAAAGAAATCCAAAAGACTGGTTCGTATGCGCAGGGCGTCTGCTTCGTGGAGACGGAAGGTGGTGGCGACAAAGCCATGTCCTGAGTGCGGAGCGCCGCACCTGCCGCATCGTGTGTGTCCATCATGCGGATACTACCGCGGACGCCAGGTGTTGACTGTTAAGACCGAGTAACCATGCGTATTGCCGTTGATGCCATGGGTGGCGATCACGCCCCCAGGGAGATCGTCAAGGGGGCCGTCGAGGCCGCCCTGCGGCTCCCGGGACTCACCAGGCTTCTGCTGGTCGGCGATGAGCCGCGTATCCGCGAGGAACTGCGGTTGTGCGGGCCGATACCGGAGAAGCTGGAGGTGAGGCACGCGACCGAGGTCGTGGACATGGGCGAATCTCCGGCGCAGGCGATCCGGAAGAAGAAGGATTCTTCCGTGAGCCGCTGCGTGGACATGGTAAAGGACGGCGAGGCGGATGCCGCTGTTTCCGCCGGAAACACGGGAGCCGTTGTTGTCGCGGCAACCCTCAAGCTGCGCCTGCTTGAAGGCGTGACGCGCCCGGCGATAGCGACGGTCATGCCTACCCAGGACCGTCCGCTGGTGCTGCTTGACGCGGGTGCCAATACCGATTGCGACGAGGCCCTGCTGGCGCAGTTCGCCGTGATGGGCAGCGTCTACTCGCGGGTGATCCTGCGCAGGCAGAGCCCGGTGGTGGGGCTGCTGAGCATCGGTGGCGAGGATGTGAAGGGAAACGAGATCACGAAGCGCGCATTCGGCCTTATTTCCAAGGCGCCGGTGAACTTCCGCGGCAATGTCGAAGGCCATGATCTCTTCCGCGGGGAAACCGATGTCGTGGTGTGCGACGGTTTCGTCGGGAACGTTGTTCTCAAGACCAGCGAGAGCGTTGCGCACGCGATCGGGTACTGGATGAAGACAGATTTCAGGTCCAACCCGGTGCGGTTGCTCGGCGCAATGCTGTTGCGCGGCGCGCTGAAAAGCATGAAGCGCAAGATGGACCCGGAGATGTACGGGGGAGCGCCGCTGCTGGGCGTGCGGGGCGTCTGTATCATCACGCACGGCGCATCGTCGGCAACAGCAATCTACCACGCGGTCCGCGTGGCCTGTGAATTTGTGCAAGAGCATCTTAATGACGCGATTGTCCGGGAAATCGCAGGACTGGAGAAAGCTTGATGAACCCAGGGGAAGTGGTCAAGAGGGTGGTTACCGTGGCCGGGACGGGGTCGTATCTTCCCGAGCGAGTGCTGACGAACGATGACCTGGCGAAGATGGTCGATACCTCGGACGAATGGATCAGGTCTAGGACGGGCATGAGGGAACGGCACATTGCCCGCGAAGACGAAACCACGTCCGGGATGGCGGCCATCGCGTCGCGCAGGGCCCTTGAGGACGCCGGGATTGCCGCCTCCGATATCGGACTGATAGTCGTGGGAACGGTCACGCCCGACATGGTGTTCCCCAGTACCGCGTGTTTCGTGCAGCACCAGGTCGGTGCGCGCGATGCATTCTGTTTCGACCTGGAGGCAGCCTGCTCCGGATTCCTCTACAGCCTTGAGACAGCCCGCAGGTACGTCGAAACCGGCGCCGTGAATACGGCACTTGTCATAGGCGCCGAGAAGCTCAGCACGGTGACCGACTGGGAAGACAGGGGGACGTGCGTGTTGTTCGGCGACGGGGCAGGGGCAGTCGTGGTGAAGGCGACGCAGGCCGGCCGCGGGATCATAAGCTCCGTCATGGGTTCGGACGGCAGCCTTACCGAACTGCTCAATATTCCTGGCGGCGGCAGTCTCCACCCGGTGAGCAGAACGACTCTTGAGCAGCGAATGCACTACATAAAGATGAACGGCAAGGAGGTCTTCAAGCATGCCGTGCGATGCATGTGCGATGCGGCACAGCAGGTGCTCGACAAGTGCGGCTGCACGGTTGAAGACGTGAAGTGCATTGTTCCACACCAGGCCAACATGCGGATTATCCAGGCCATTGCGGATCGTCTTGGCACCACGCTGGACAAGTTCTACCTGAACATTGAACGCGTTGGCAACATGTCGTCGGCATCCGTTCCCGTGGCGCTCGACGAGGCAGCGCGCGGTGGCCGGATCCATGCCGGGGACCTGGTACTCTTTGTTACTTTCGGCGGCGGCTTCACGTGGGGTGCAACGCTTCTTGAATGGGGGAAGTAACTATGGCCGGTCTGGCACTGGTTTTTGCAGGGCAGGGCGCGCAGTTTGTCGGGATGGGCAGGGACCTTGCTGAGAAGCACGCGGCCTGTGGCGAGCTTTTCCGGAAAGCGGATGCCGTGCTGGGCTACAAACTCTCCGGCATCTGCTTTGACGGTCCGGAAGAGGCGCTCACCCGGTCGGACTACTGCCAGCCTGCCATCTTTGTAGTGAGCGTGGCCTGCTACACGGCGTTGTGCCTTGAGCTCGGGCGAAAGCCGGAAGGGGCCGGCATGGCCGGGCTCAGCCTTGGTGAATGGACCGCGCTGCACGTTGCCGGGGCGCTGAGTTTCGAGGATGCGCTGAGGATACTGTCGTCGCGCGGACGTTTCATGCAGGAAGCCTGCGAGGAAAGAGACGGGGCGATGGTGAGTGTCATCGGCCTTCCGATTGAGCGGGTCAGGGAAGTGAGTTCCGCGGCCGGGGTGGAAATCTCCAATTTAAATTCGGCGGGCCAGACGGTTCTGTCCGGCGAGAGGCCGGCGATCATGCGGGCCGAAGAGATGGCGAAGGCGGCCGGCGCGAAGAAGACGGTGGTGCTGAAGGTTGCAGGCGCCTACCACTCGTCCCTCATGAAGTCCGCCGCGGACAAGTTGCAGGCCATGCTTGCCGGGGTGAAACTTACCAGCCCGGCCGTGCCGGTTCTTTCGAATGTCACCGGGCTGCCGCACGGCGGGCCGGACGAGATAAGGCAGCAGATGGTCCGCCAGGTCACCGGGTCTGTCCAGTGGGTATCGTGCGTCAACTGGTTGAAAGGCAAGGGCATCGGACGCTACCTTGAGCTGGGTCCGGGCCGTGTTCTTGGCGGGCTTATCAAACGGGTGGACGCTTCAGCGGACGTTCTCAACGTGCAGGATGTCCCCACGCTGGAGAAAGCCAGGCAGGCGCTTACCGCCTGACGGGCATTTACGAGGAGTACGAAAATGGGTGAACTGACAGGACGATTGGCTGTTGTTACCGGGGCCGGGCGTGGCATCGGCAGGGCTATTGCCGAAGAGCTTGCGTCATCCGGGGCCGACCTTGCTCTCTGCGATGTTAAGCTCGAGTGGATGGAGGAGACCGAGGCGGCAATCCGCGCCAAAGGCGTGAGGGCCGAACGATTCGCTGCCGATGTCAGCAAGTCGGCGGATGTCGAAAAGGCGGTGGAAGACATCATAAAGGCTTTCGGTAAGGTCGATATCCTGGTGAACAATGCGGGAATTACCCGTGACACGTTGCTGGTCCGCATGTCTGAAGAGGACTGGGATGCAGTTCTTTCCGTCAATCTCAAGGGCGCATTTCTTTTCTCGAAGGCCGTTGCGAGGCCGATGATGAAACAGAGAAGCGGCTGCATAGTGAACATAGCCTCTATTATTGGCTTGATCGGCAACGCGGGGCAGTGTAACTATGCGGCTTCAAAGGCGGGCCTGATTGCGTTGACGAAATCCGTTGCAAAGGAGTTGGCGTCACGCAACATACGAGTCAACGCTGTGGCGCCTGGTTTTATCCAGTCCAAGATGACCGAGGTGCTGACGGAAGAAGTTCAGAAGAAGATGCTGGACGCAATTCCGCTGAAACGGTTCGGGTTGCCCGCTGATGTGGCGAATGTTGTGCGGTTCCTTGCGAGCGACAACGCGTCTTATATGACGGGACAGGTTCTGACCGTCAGCGGTGGAATGGTGATGTAGAAAGGAGAGGGGAACATGGCGCTTGAGGATAAGGTGAAGGAAATCATTGTTGAGCAGCTTGGCGTGGATGCCGGCCAGGTGACGCCGGAGGCCTCGTTCATCGAGGATCTGGGGGCAGATTCACTGGACACGGTGGAACTCGTGATGGCCTTTGAAGAGGAATTCGGGGCGGAGATTCCCGACGAGGACGCCGAGAAACTGAAGAAGGTTGGAGACGTTGTCAAGTACCTGAAAGACAAGGGCTTCGACAAATAAACGAACTTGAAAAGACCGGGGCGGAGAATTCTCCGCTCCCGGTCTTTTTCGATTTGAGGCGGGGATAGACGTATGCAGGGCAGACGGGCAGTTATCACGGGGATGGGGGTTGTCTCCGCGCTGGGTTGTACGAGGGAAACCTTCTGGCAGCGCCTGACGGCCGGCCACAGCGGCGTGCGCATGATCTCAAAGTTCGACGCTTCCGCCTATCCGTCGCGGATCGCGGCCGAGGTCGTCGAGTTCGACGTCGATGCATACGTGGCGAAGAAGGAACAGCGGCGGATGGACCAGTTCTGCCACTACGCCATGGCGGCTGCAAAGATGGCGATAGGCGATGCCGGCCTGGACATGAGCAAGGAAGATCCTGAGCGGGTCGGCGTGATCGTCACTTCCGGCGTGGGCGGCCTTCAGACACTCGAAGAGCAGCACACCATACTGCTCAATAAGGGACCCACGCGCTGCTCGCCTTTCATGATCCCCCAGATGATCGTTAACATACCCGCAGGGATGATAGCCATTGAGCACAACATGCAGGGCCCGAACTACGCGGTTGTTTCGGCCTGCGCTTCGTCGGCCCATGCGCTGGGCGACGTCCTGCGCCTGATCCAGCGTGGCGATGCGGATGTGATGCTTACCGGCGGCGCTGAAGCCGCCGTGTGCCCGCTTGGCGTGGGCGGTTTCGGCGCCATGAGGGCGCTGAGCACGCGTAACGATGCCCCCGAAAAAGCCAGCCGTCCCTTTGACGCGCAACGCGACGGGTTTGTCATCGGCGAGGGGTCCGCCTGCCTCGTTGTCGAGGAGCTTGAGCATGCCCGGCGCAGGGGCGCCCAGATTTTTTGTGAACTTGGCGGCTTCGGAATGAGCTGTGACGCGTTCCATATGACCGCCCCGATCGAAGACGGACGCGGCGCCGCCCGCGCGATGGGCAACGCCATGAAGGACGCCGGCGTCGGACCTGATGCAGTGGGCTATAT
>Ga0172375_10011630_pt1 | contig 11178 bp, 5 predicted proteins | sample LakKiv1m_FD_114537 | JGI IMG/M metagenome (GOLD analysis project Ga0172375, IMG submission 114537) | Freshwater microbial communities from Kabuno Bay, South-Kivu, Congo - kab_092012_11.1m | ecosystem: Environmental > Aquatic > Freshwater > Lake | place: Democratic Republic of the Congo... | reverse complement strand
TCAAAATTCCTGAAGCAGTTATTGTTTTCTTAACGCTGTTTGTATCAAGCCAGCACCTTACTCCTTTAGCGCTGCAGTTTCCAGCAGGAGTCCACCTATTATTATCTGCGCCATTTCCAGGATTTTCAGAAGAGCATACTCTTATTATTCCTTGGTTATAAGATTCAGGATTTATAAGCTCCTCAACTCCTTGTTGTATATTCGGCGTAAGCAAAGCACCGGCATTTCTTGAGCCAGAAATACACTCGCTATCTGAACTAGCTTCGCTTTTTGCTTCAGAGCTTGCAGCAGACTGCTTAAGATAATTAATCATAGCTCCTGTTGAAACCGATTTAAATCCGCATTTATCCTGCGCGTCAATTCTTATGCATAATTCCTTGAAACCTGAAACATCAATATAATCTTTGCTTTCAGAAACCTGCTCACCTTTTGGAACATATCCTGAAACTACAAAACTCGTGTCTTTTCCAGCATAACCTATTGTTGTTGGCGCACTCTTCAAATAAATAGAATAATAATGCCCCTGCTCATTTCCAGCATAAATATGATAAGAAACTTTATATTGAGAGCTTGCAGGAACAGTAACATCCGTGTAAGGAATTTCTTCAAAAAATGCATTATACTGAACAGGCGACTCTGGCTCTAATGCGGATTTGAAATTATCGGGATAAGTAGTAGACATGCCCATTTTGCATAGCTCAGTTCCAATTTCGTCTATAGACTTTGCGCCAAATGCAAGTTTTGAACCCTTAAGATAATCTGTTGTAAAAAATTGCCAAGATTTCTGCGCATTTGCCCATGCATCACTTACAAACATATATTCTCCGCCGCCCCTCATTTTATCCTCCCCAGAAAGATAAACAAAAAGATTTTTGAAAATCGCATTTGTGAATGGTCCAGCCTGTCTCCAGAAAAAGTCACAGACATAAACAGATTGCATTGCATCACAGATTCCAGTCATTTTTCCTGTTGTCACGCTTTCATTCAAGCAGTCTCTATAAGACTCCATTATAGAAGCCCAATAATCAATTCCAGCATGAAGCCCAGTAAGACAAACAGGAATCACAACTCCAGTTTTTGAATTTCCAGGCAAGCCAATAAAATTAGGCAGGCACAAGAAAGTGCTTCCGACAATTCCGGACTGAATAACATTATCTACTTTGAATTTTCCGCCAAAATCGCATCTTGAGTTAGGGCAAACAACAGGGTCGCAAACATTGAATATCAGCTGGCATTCTTTTGGAGACATAAAATCAGTGCACTTGCTTCCATAATTTGCAGCTGCGTCCTGAACTTTAAGCATTCCGTTATTGTCATTTTCTTTTGAAATTCCAGTAATCTTAATCTCAGTTATAGAAGGATTTGAAGCAAATTGCGATTGCGCCTGTTTGATTGCATTCAAAGCTTGAGATACAAGCGCTCTTGATTCAATTTCAGACAAGGCAGGAAAGCTATTGAGCAAATCTCCGGTATTTTTGTCAAATCTCTTGCATAAATCTCCAGAAGAATCCATTAATCCATTATCTCCAACATTGCAAATATAAAATGAATTAACCTCTCCTGAATCTGCAAAAGTTTTCTGGTTTCCTGTTCCTAACCCTGGGAATAATTGCTCTGTTTTAACATACCACCCATTAAGATCATCAAACGGAAGCAGGCTCGGCATTCCGCGGTAAGGTTCTGTTGTAAAAACCTTCATATAATTGCAGTTCTTGCATTTGTTCTTGTAAATTATTCTTTCTTCAAAGACATAAGATTTTAATTGCTTTTTTTCAGCATCATCAGAAATTTCTTCCAATTTATCATTTTTAATTTTATAAACTTCTTTAACCTGATAAGTCTCTGCGACTCCTGCTGCTTTTTGCAGCACAAACAAATTGTCATCGACAACCGCTACTGGCTCATTAGCAGTTATGGATATACTCTCAGCAGTATATTGACTCTCCCATTTTACTCCAAGATAGGTATGCATAAGATTATCTTTAGGTTTAATTGGAGAAGAAGGAGTTATTCCTTTGCCAGAAGAGGAAGTAGTAAGGCTTTCTTTAATCTGTATTTCTGCAGCCAATTTAAGGATATCATAAGCATCCTGCTTTGCTTTTTTTACAGTATCATCAGAAAACCCGCCGGCTGTTCCCTTGTCTATTTTCATATAATAGTTCTTAAGAGAAGTAAACTGTGATTGAGTTATCCTAGCTTGTTCTTTCTTAGAAGAATCAGTATAAGTTAAATCATTAATAATATTAGTTATTAGTTTATCTTTATAATCTGTAACTGGCTTTCCGCTTGAATCTAATAAAGAATCTATTTTTGCCAACTTACTTGTCTTAAAGGCTTTTATCTGCTCTACCAAAGTTCCAGACTTAGCTTCAGTATTAAGCTGTTTTTGTATTTCTGCTGTCGCAGATATTTCGCTTGAAATAGTGCTATATTCTCCTGCAATGCAGTCTTCTGCATTTGCATAATTTCTTCCATCAGAATTTCTAAACTCTGCGCCAGCACATAAATCATTCCATCTTTCCATAACATCTCTTCTTGCAGAAGCGTCTTTTGAAAGCATTCCTGAAAATAAATTTTTCACATTAAGTATAGCTGAAGTGGCAAGACAAGCTGCGTTTTCTATTTCAATAAGTTTTCCAAGTTTCTGAGTAAGATTTCTCCACTGCGCGATTTTTTCATTAAGCTCTTTTATTTTTCTGTTTGCTGCTTCAGGGCTTAACTGAAGGGCTTTTGCTCTTTTTTCAATTCCTATTGAGAATGTGAAATTTGTCTCTCTGCTTCTTCCAGCAGTTATAGGAGTTAATTTAACTTTTGCAACTTTTTCAAGATTAAGGTCTATAACATTTATTCGAGCATTATCACAGTCTGGAATAACAAAATTGCCAGAGCTTACAATTTTATCAGAAACAATCTTATCATTTTTCTTGCATGAATAGCTTATCGTAACTTTTGCATTATCAAAATCAGTCAAAGTTAAACTCTTTCCTGAAGGAGTTCCATCATCAATCGAATCTCCTTTTCTGTAAGTTTTCAAAGAACCAGTTTCTCCTGATTTTGGAGAATAAATAATCTCAGCGCTTGCATCTTCTAAATCAGGCTCTTCAACAGAAACAAGCTCTATTAACAAATTATTCTTTTCGTCATAATAAGTAGAGTCTTCTGCGCTGAAAATTCCTGAAGAATCAAAAATTTCTTTTGCAGTCCTTCCATTTCTTCTCGATTGAGGATACTCGTTCTCTATTCTTGAAAGAATTTCTTGGCTCTTCTCATTTTGATTAAGTTTTTCTGCCAGTTCATATTCTCTCCACAATGCTTCCTCCCCGTATTTAACTTCTGCAGAATAGCTCTCGCTCCCAAACTTGCTTTTCAAAGCATCATAAGCTTCAACTGCTTTCTGAAAATAATTTTTAGCAGAAGCAGGAGTTATATCTAAATCACTTGCCTTAGAACTTGCAAATGTTATTCCGTCAATAGGAGACTCTCCGGGCTCTGCGAATTTTATGCCATATCCGTCAATCTTATTAATATTTCTCAAAGAAGTTTCTTCTTTATTTTTAGTTTGAACTGATAAATCTTTTGTGATAGAGTTGATTTTCTTTTGCAAAGCATCGGATTTTAAGCCACTAACATCAGCATTAGGAATTTTAGCTACATAAATATAATACTTTCCGCTTAAAATGGTCTTGCCAAGATAAACAAGATAATATTTATCTGTATCATCTTGAGATATCATATCTCCCACTGAAAAATCTTGGGGCGTAGAGCCGCCAGGAAGACTCAAAGAAACCTTGTTAAACTTTTTTTCCAAAGTTACAGAAGAACCGCAGCTTATTGTAGCCTTCCCATTAGCGCCCCCATAAGAAATAATATCTCTTACAGAACACTTGCCGTTGAAAAATCTTGCGCCATTATAAACCTCGAAAACCTGGTCATTTATTCTTATCTTTGCTTTTGTTTGAGGCAAAGTTATTTCCTGCAAAGAGATTCTTATGCCCTGCCCGCCAGTCTCTGTTGGAAGATAATAATCTCCTGATGTTTTTCCCCTCTCGATTCTCTGGCTAAAAACTCTTCTATTATCAGAAGTATAAATTGCTATCACTGCAGAATTTTCATCAATACTCTCTGCCCTCAAATATCCCATGCCATTAAAAAAGCTTGAATCTCTTATCCTGTTTGAAAAATCTTCGTCAGAAAGAACAGGAAGATAAAACTCGCTCTCTCCAATTCCAAACCCGCCCTTTGCCCCATAATTCATTGAAGCAGCCAAAGTAACATTAATAAAATCGGGCATTGATTTTTCAGTTTCCTGTTTTTTCAAAACAACAACCACATATCCTATATTGTCAGTATAAGGCGCGCTTATTAATTCAGTTTTTGACTGAATTGCAGCCCTTGCAGGATGAAATCCTATTCCAGCGATATAAGGATTAGCTTCTTTCTGCACAACAGAAATGCTTGCAATTCGGGTAATATCAATTCCAGGATTTATTTTTACAGGAACAAGCTGGCAGAAAACAGGAACATTCTGCTCTTCCAATAAATCGCTTCTTACAACATAGGGCTGGCATCCTGCAGGAGGAATATAAACCATCATGTCAAAAAATTCTTCAGGTTTGGATGAACTTAAAGAATCTCGTTCAGAAACTCCAGACATTAATGAACTATAAGAGCTTCCAAAAGGATTAGTGTACTGAACCTTGTAAACGCTTGTGGAAGAAGCTGCAGAGCTCAATCCTAAACTTAAAATCATGAACAAAGCCGCAAAAGCAAACAAAGCTCCGGCTAATTTCATTCTTTTATTTTTCAGTTTAGATATTTTCATTTTCAGGTTAATTCAAGGCTTATGCTTTTAACTTGAATAGAGTCATAAGAAGTTTGTATGCCTTCGATATTTGCAGGCAGAGGTATGCTTTTTGCGTATACTTTCAAAGTTCTTGCGCTTTCAAGTTCAGTTGGCGTTATATATTGCTCAACTTTTCCTCCGGCATACAAAAGATTTGTCAAAGTCTGCGAAGGAATATTTATGTCTGTGCATTTTTCCTCTTCAAATCCAAATAATCCCGCTATTCCAGTTTTAGGAACGCTTGCGCATTGCCTTGAAGTCGTAGATGGAATCACAAGGCTTCCAGATTTATAGACCTTCAAATCAAACTCATAATTTCCTTCTGCGAGATTCATATTTTTGTTAGCAGGATAAACAACACTGGCAAATCCCGCGCCAAGATTATTGCTGTTTTCTTCTGATAAAGGCTTTTCGCTTAGAGTAAGAACAGCCATTTCAGAACTAATAGGAGCCCCATCAACATAAATCTCAACGCCGATATTATAGGACTTTTCAAGAATTATATCTGCAGAATTTTCTTCATTAGTTGAAATAAGATATCTCGCGTCCTTATAGCCGTCTGCTTTTGCAATTAAATATCCATTTCCACACTGAGCAACTCTTGCGGTTAAACTTGAAATGTCAGAATAATTCTGTTTGATTGTTTTTCCCAAATCACACCTATCATTAAGGCATTTAAACTCAATTTGCGCCTCAACAGGCTCAAGATTTACATTATAAGTATTAACAGTTATTTCAGCGTTCTTTTTATCATCATCGCAAAGGCTTTCCTGAGGCTCTTCATATTGTGAAGGAAGAGCTTCCCGAGGAACATTTTTATTTACAACAACTGCGATAGGAAATTGGAATACTTCTTCTGCGTCTGAAGGATTATATATTTGAACTAAAACAGGGAAATACATGTCATAAACAAATTTGTAAGGCGCGTAGCAGAATCCCAAGACCCCAAGCCCTGGCTGATTTCCTATTGGCTCAGCAGTCATAAGGTTATTTTTTGTAGGCCATACTTCAAATCTTGAAGGCCAGCTTTCAGAATAAAGGAAGCTTACCTGGCTGTTTCCAACATCGACTTCATTTTTTCCTGAAATAAAATAATTATTAGTTTTTGTTTTTATAGTATAGTAATTGCCGCTTAATTTTATCATACCCACATTTGCAGAAAGCGCTTTTTTCAAATCTGCGACAACTTTGTATGGGCTCCATATAACTGGGGAGCAATTCAAAGCAGCCCCTGAAACAGGCGCATAATTGTAAAGAACGTCAACAGAATAGTTCTCGAGAAATGAAGTTTTCATTTCATAGCTATAGATTTTTTTAGCTAAATCATAAAAGTTTCCGAGATTTGAGCTCGCAGATAATTTATGATTATTAATGGATACTTTTTTTTCTTCTAAAGATATTGAAATCGGCTGAATAAAACTTCCAGAGATTTTATTTCCCGAGATAGATGCGCTCGCAGAGCTTATCTCTCCAAGAGAGATATCAAATCCTTGCTGAGCAAAAGAATCAAGCCTGCATTTTGCTGAAATTTCCTGTTTTAGATATTTTGCAAGTTCTGACTGCATCTTGTTTTTTGTTGGAATCTGCTCTTTTTTCAACCCATTTGCAGAAATATAATACCAGTATGGAACCCCCATGCCCATAAATTCTAATTGTGAAGAAAACGGTGCATATTCTGAGCCCGGATAAAAATCAGGTGATTCAAGATACCCTCCTTGACTTGCCATAGTATTTGCGCCGTCTTTAAGAACATTATTCGCGCAGGAAATATAGTATTCATAAGCAGGCAAAAGATTATCCGGTATCGTCGGATTGTAAAAATTTTTAAACAAAAAAACTCCGCCAATAACAGCGGCAATAACAATAGCAATTATGACAAAAACAGTAACTTGTCCCCTTCTATTGAAAACACCCATATCACACTCTCTTTTCATAAGAAAACAATGGAAAATCCCATATATAAAGTTTGTTGAAATAGAGGGGGATATAGAGAAAACATCGTTCTCGCATTTGCAAGCAATATTGTTAAAATTAGCCTTCGAAAATCTTAAAAAATATCTGTAATAGCACTTGGTAAGAAATGAGAAGTTAAGCTTAAAATTAGCAGCTAAGTTTGGCGAAACATTCAGATGATAAAATATTTTTGATAATCCAGTTTTGTATCAGCGAAGCCTAACTAAAATAATTACTCATGGGCGTGCCAAGAATCGAACTTGGATCACATCCATGTCAAGGATGTATTCTAACCATTATACTACACGCCCAAAATCTTAAAAGGCAAGATTAAATTCCTATATAAATCTTTTTCAAAAAGAGGGATTGTATCGGCTCTATAAGCTCTAATACCTTTTAATTTTAAATCAAATCTAATTATGTGCTTCAAATTAGAACTGCCAACAATTTTAAAATAGTTTAAAATAGTATTCCAGCTATTAGACCCTGTTCCAGTTTTATCGAAAAAAGTAAATACATTAAATTTTTTTCCTAAATGAATCACTTGCCTAAGCAAAGATTTATTATGATTAGTAAACTGAATGCAAAATTGATTCCCCCTTCTAGAAACAGAACCATCAGTGTCCATTAATCCCCTCAAGCAAGCGACAGCTAATTTATCGTCCTGCATTATTTCTTTAGGAATTTTAGTTTGATTGCGAATCTTGTCCCCAAAAGCGATTTTATATTTCTCATTCAAAAAAGAACATATATTTTTAGAAGAAATTAATAAAAGAGCAGAATTATTTGTGCGATTTTTATGTATTGAAGGATAAATTCCAAATAATTCAAAGATTATATTTGAGAGATAGTTATAATAAGGAATATCAAAACGATAATCCCCAGATATTTTAATCTGATAAGGAGTTATAGTTCCATCACCCAAATAAGCTCCAATAAATTCGGCTAATTTTTCGTTCAGTTCCGGCACCTTTATTTTTTTAAGATTTGAGTTTCCAATGACTGGAGAATTCAGCATAGCTAATTTTCTCCATTTTTTAATTTCGCGCGGATATTTTTTTTGCAAAGCCTTGATTCCATTTTTGCCACCTTTTATTTGACCCCAATTATCTTGAATAAATTCAAATTTTAAGGTATTTGAATCTATTTTTGCAAGGTGACAAAGATTTTCAAAAAGTTCATTTGGAAGAAGTAATTTTCCAGTGCGATATTTTTTTAAAGCTGAATAAGAAACATCAATACCAAATTGTAATACCCTTTTTAATGAAGAAACATTTAAATTATATTGTACTAAATCCAAAAATTCTTTTTGTTTGCCATTATAAAATCGAATTCTTTGCCCCATATAGATTAATGTAGCTCTAGATTTAAATACTTGACTGAGTATCCATAAGATTTAAAAACCTATTTTCTTAAAGAAGGGTATGAAACTACCAAGAAAAATAAACCGATATTGCCCTTACTGCAATACTAAAACAGAGCAAAAAATAGACTTAGTCTCAACAGGCCACAAAAGAGGAACTTTGAAATGGGGCTCAATTGAAAGATCTAAAAAAAGAAACAGGCCAGGAACAGGCAATAAAGGCCGTTCATCTAGACACGCAATTAAATCCTGGAAAATGAAAACAAAAACAACAACAAGAAAAGTTCTTATTTTCACCTGCCAAAAATGCAAAAAATCAAAACAAACAGCAAAATCAAGGAGGGTAAGCAAATTAGTTTTCGAATAAAAATGATTAAAAGAAAATCAAATGGCTGCTGGAAATCACAGAACGGAAAAAATCCTTGCAGGATTTTTAATGCCCCGAAAATCGTGGATTTTCACGGAAACCCGCAGGAGGTTTGTTGATGGCCAGAGAAGTTAAAAAAAAGTTCTTTGAAGTTGAAGTTCCAATTATGAATGAAAAATTTGAGGCTCTCGCGGGTTCAATCGAGCAACTTAACAATAAAACCTTAAAGCTAGATTTGGCAAGGCACCTTAAAGGAAAAAGCGTTGATTTAGTTCTAGGGATATCTGTAAAAGACGGAAAAGCAGAAGCGCATCCTAAAAGAATAACTCTTCTTCCTTCTTTCATAAAACATATGCTTCATACAGGAATAGATTATGTTGAAGATTCCTTTTCAGCTGAAACGCAAGAAAGCAAAGTTTCTGTAAAACCCTTTTTTATAACAAGAAAAAAAGTTTCAAGAGCAGTAAGAAAGACTCTTAGAAATTCAGCGCGAAATTGGATTGTAGACTATCTTAAAACAAAAAATGATGATGAAGTTTTCCAAGAGATTCTTAATAATCAGCTCCAAAAGCCATTAAGCTTAAAGCTGAAAAAAATATATCCTCTTGCAATATGTGAAATAAGAGTTTTTGAATTAAACGCGCCATTAGCAAATAAAAAAGAAAAAGTGGAAAAACCAATAGGCGAAATAGAGATAAAATCAGAATCAAAAGACAATGAAATAAAGCAAGAAATAACTGAAGAGATAAAAATAGAAGAACCAGCAGAAGAAAAACCAAAAGCTAAAAAATCCTCAAAGAAAAAAGAAGTAAAATCAGAAGCTTAAAATAAAATGCAGAATCAGCAATGCCTTGTTCTTATTAAACCAGATGGATTAGTAAAGTCACTTACAGGAAATATTCTCAGCACGCTTTCAGAAACAAAACTTAAAATTATCGGAGCGAAAATAGTAAAAGTATCAAAGGAACTTGCAGAAGCCCATTATTCAGAGCTGCTCCAGAATCAAATAAAAAAACACGGAGATGCAAAAGGCAAACAAATTTTTGATGAAACATTAAAATACATTCAGGGCACGTATCATACAGACAGAGTTTTTGCTTTGGTTTACGAAGGCGAGAATGCTATAGAAAAAATAAGGAGTCTTGCAGGAACTACAAATCCCGAATCTGCGGAATCAACAACAATCCGTGGAAAATATGGCCGAATAAATTCAAAAACAGGAGTTTTTGAGAATGTGGTGCATGTTTCTGATTCTGAGATTAATTCAAAAAGAGAAATCCAGCTATGGTTTGAGCCAGAAGAGCTTACAAGCATTATTTATCCAACAAGAAAAGAAAAAATTTATATGGACAAGATTGTTTGGGCATAAATCTATAAATTTTTCAGTTTATCTAATTGTTTGGGATTTGAAAAGCCAATTGCATTAACAAATTTTTTTACATTTTCAGGACCCCAAACAGTTACTCTAAAGTTTTTCTCAGATTTACCTACAACATTTGGAATTTTAAACTGATTAAGAATATCTGAAACTTGTTGCAAAATAGCAAGATTGCACATATGCAACTCCACTCTAGGATAGGGCTTTTTATAAAACTCTCGTTTATCAAAAAATACACAGCCTTCAGCATCATATAATCCCCTCAAACATGATTTAACTATTTCGGGATTAGAGTTTAAAATTTCGTCGGGAATTAATACATTGCGGGATTTTCTGCCGGCAGAGATTTTGAATCTTTGAGTGATCATTTTAAATAGATTTTTAGAATAAAGATTAAACCTAAACCAATTGCCAAAATTAGAATCTTTTGTAATTGAAGACACTTTAAAGGCCCTTTGGCTATATTTTGATATCTTTTTATAAAATTCTTTTTCATACCTCGAATCTCCAACAAATTGAACAATATAATGAGTGTAATACTTATTTGTGAAGCCATCTCCAATGAATAAACCTATAAAGTGGGCCAATTCCCCAGTAAGGGGCATATTGATATCGAATTTATCCACTTTCTTTTGAATTGCCTTTATCGCTTTTTTTCTTCCGGCATCGAATATCTCTTTATGTTTAGAATAAGTTGCCTTGCCCGCTTTGACACTTCCCCAATTGGAATCAAGAATTTCTATTTTATGGAGGAAAAATTGTTTATCAGGTTTATTAAATTTTTTTGTAAGGGAATCGTATAAATCTTGAGGCAGAGTTAACCGCCCAGTTCTATAAAATTCAAGCAGGGATTTTGGAATGTTAAAATATTCCCTCAATTCTCTAAACTTAATTAGCCCCTGGGATTCTAAAACTTTTTGAAAGAATAAATCCCTTGCCTCTTTAGAAGTAAATAAAATTCTTTTTTTCATGAGGCAGTTAAGTAAAAAAAGCTTATAAATGTTATGCTGCTCTGTTATAAAGGCAAAAGTAAACTATACGAAACCTTTTTAATAGATATATTTTTAGAATGATTATAAGCCCATGTAGCTCAACGGTTTAGAGCATCAGTTTTGTATAAGTATTAACATTCAAAAAAACTGGGGGTTGGGGGTTCGATTCCCTCCATGGGCTTTTTAAGTGAATCGAACAGGCAGGGGTTCGATTACTTCAGAATATACTTGTTCTGAAGTTTCCAAAATTTAGAATAAATTTTTAGAACCCTCCATGGGCTT
>Ga0172375_10011628_pt1 | contig 11179 bp, 7 predicted proteins | sample LakKiv1m_FD_114537 | JGI IMG/M metagenome (GOLD analysis project Ga0172375, IMG submission 114537) | Freshwater microbial communities from Kabuno Bay, South-Kivu, Congo - kab_092012_11.1m | ecosystem: Environmental > Aquatic > Freshwater > Lake | place: Democratic Republic of the Congo... | reverse complement strand
GGGCCTGAAGATCCTGACCGGCATGCAGGATGGCGTTTTCACGCTGAATGGGAAGGCGGTCTCTTCGGACCCGAAGAGCCCCGACTACTACCCCACCTGGAAGGATCTCTTAAAATCCGCCCTCGCCGGGACGGTGGCCAACTTCGCCTTCCGTGTGTTCGAGGTGACGCAGGAAGCGCAAGCCGACCCCGAGGAGATTCTTGCCACCGAAGAGGAGGGCGAGGAACTCGCCCCTTTGGCGAGGAGCTAAAGACCTGGCTACACCAGTGCCCGGCTACTCCGCAAAAGCAACAGGAGTGCGCCGGAAACTTCCCGCCGGGCTTTAGCGTATCGGAAGAAGTCTGCCCGACCTGTCCTCAGCGCAAAGGTAACTTCGCCCCTTCCACCTGGTTCCACCACATCTGGTTTTTATACGCCCTCCAGCGGGGAGGTTACCCGTTCGGAAAGAACGACCTAACCCCTGAGGAGTGGATCGATCTCGGGATCATGCGCGAACACCTCGAGGGGATGAAGGTGATCAATGGCTGACGAGAACCGCATCCACATCGAGATCACCGGCGACCCGTCCGGGGCGGTCGCGGCCACGGGGGCGGTTGTCCAAGCCAATCAACAGCTCTCTGATGGGACCAAATCCGTCCTGTCGGGGCTGAAAGGCTACTACGAGTCGTTTAAGCGGAACTGGCTGGAGATCACCGCCGGTATCACAGCCGCATGGCTGGCTTTGCAGAAGATGTGGTCTTTCATGGAGAAGGCCGCGCAGATCGACGAGTCGATGGGCGCCCTTGGCGCTCTTACTCGGCAGTACGGGATGACTGCGCGTGACATGACCTCGCAGATCGGGGTGGCTTCCCACGGATTGATCGGGATGGGGGACGCAGCCCGGATCGCCGGTGACGCCCTGATGAAGGGGCTTCGCCCCGAGCAGATAACACAGATGGCGTCGTGGGCCGTGACCTTGGAACACATCAAAGGCGGGACGGTTTCCGCATCCGAAGGGTTCCAGCTCCTCTCGGAATCCATCTCCACGGGTCGGGAGCGGGGTTTGAAAGCCTTGGTCGGGATCGTGGACCTGGAGGCCAAGTACGGGGATCTTGCTTCCCGGATGACGCAGGCGGAGAAAGCCCAGGCGATGTATACGATCGCCGCCGAGAAGATGACGGCGATCCAAAAGACGCTCGGCGACGAGGCGATCTCCTCGGCGGATCGGCTGACGCGGTTTTCCAACTCGATTGATAAGCTCAAGTACTACCTGGGGGAACTCCTTCTCCTGGTGGGGCAGCCGCTGATCGGTGTGTTCCAGGTGGCCATGACGCTTGGATACGGTCTGGCTGGCGCGATCGCCGCCGTCGTCCAGAACTTCGCCCGGATGACGGATTTCCTGCAGATCACACAAGGGGCAACCGAGCGGTGGGGGCAGCGCTCGGACGAGATGTTTTCCAACGCCGCCAACATGGCCGTAGAGGCTAAGGACAACATCGCCTCGATCCTCGCGACCGTCAAGGACCTGGGGAAAGGCGCACCGTTAGCTGCCTCCGGTATCGGCCAGGTATCCACCGAGGTCCAGAAGTTAAATCGGCAGATTGACGACCTGGTGGCCAAGAATACCGCATCCGACATCGACCTGATCCGCCGGCAGGCGGCCGAGTACGAGCGGCAGGGAGCCTCCAAAGTAAAGGTCGCCGCATGGGTCGCCTCGGAGATCGGGAAGATCGACCGAGAGATCGCCGCTTCGAGCAGGGATGCCACGGAGAAGCGGACCCAGTCGGACATTCAAGCGGCTCAGAAGGTGATGGAGTTCCGCCGCAAGATGGGCGAGGTCACAGACGTTGCCGCTATCGGTGCGCAATACGACGCACAAGCGCGGGTACTCGAGGTCCAGCGGGAGAAGCTGGCGCTGGACCTCCTCTCTGAGCGCAACACGGCAAAACAGGCCAGCCTGTGGAACCAGATCGTCCAGATCAACCACGAACTAAACGCTCTTGAGGAGGAAAGGGCGACAGCTCTTCAGGCGAAGGAGCTGGAGAACGCCCGGGAATTGGCGAAGGCGAAGTTCGAAGAATCGATCCGGAACAAGGAATCCGAGAACGCGATCCTCGACTCCATCGACCAGCAGGCACTGCGTGCCGGCGTCTCGAGTCACGCAGAAGTTACCCGGGCGAAGTACGACCGGGAGCGGGAGGTGCTGCGCCTTCGGATGGAACAGGAACTTGCGCTTTCCAAAGTGGCGGGGATCTCCGCCGCGGAGAAGTTCAAGTACATCGAAGAGGCGACCCGCCTCGAACGGGCATACCAAGACACCCGCCGGCGGGAAGCCGACGATCTGAATAATACGATCATCGAGCAGGAGACGATCCTTTTAAACCTTGCCCGGGAGCGGGCGAACGCGGAACGTCAGCATACGCAGGAACGCATGGCGGCGCTCATGTCCGGTCTGCAGGAGACGGCGAACGCCGCGGGCGCTGGATTCTCCGGCATGGCGCAGGGGATCGGAGAGTTGGGAGCGTTCGCCGCCGGGGTGGATCCGTACACCGAGCAGCTGGCGCAGCTTGATGTGTACCATCAGCAGAAGCTCGAAAAGATCACCCTCCAGGCGCAGGCGGAGCTCGAGGCCAAAGCCGCCGCCGGAGCCACCGAGGACGAACTCTTCGCCTCCCGCCAGCAGTGGCAGAGCGAAATGCTGGACGCCTACCGGGAGTGGGACGCCGAGAGCGCCCAGACGACCGAGCAGCGCAAGCTGGCCATCGCGTCGACGGCGATGGGGACGATGGGTTCTCTGGCGGAGTCGCTCTACCAGCTCTCCGGCCAGCGGAACAAGGCGGCGTTTAACTCGATGAAGGCGTTCCGGATCGCGGAAACCGTCATCGACACCATCCGGGGCGCTCAAGGGGCCTTCTCCGCCCTGGCCGGAATTCCGTACGTGGGGCCGATTTTGGGCATTGTCGCCGCGGCCGCGGCGATTGCGGCGGGGATGGCCCGAGTACGGCAGATCTCATCCATGCAGCCCGGAGGCGGAACGGGGGCGTCGGTCTCGGCAGGGGGTGCGGGTATGCCCTCCGTCCCGACGGCTCCTTCGGCACCGCCGGTACCCTCCGTGGAGGAATCGAAGAAAGAGCCAACGCAAGCGGTCAACATCCACATTTACGGAAACGTCGTCGACCAGGACAAGTTCGCCCGGGAGCTGGTTCCGTCGATCACGAAGGCGATCGCGGACGGGGTGAGGTAGGGCGATGCCTGGCTCGATCATCCTCTCCGACAACCGGTTTCTGGATGGGCTGCCCGTCGCTCTATCGATGGCGGCTGGGTACGATCCGCTAAACATCCGCGATTTAAGGACTTACACGCATTGGATAGCGGGCTCCAACGCGGGCAATTCCTTAACCGTCGACTGCCAGCAGGCCAAAGGCGCAGATGCGCTTGTAATCATTAAACACAACCTCGGTTCCATCGCTTCGCAGGTATCGGTTGAGAGTTCGGACGATGGATCGGTCTGGACGTCGCGGCAGTCGGTGTTCGTCCCACCCAACGACAAGATGATCGTCAAGCGGTGGGTTACTTCTCAGGCGCGGTTCTGGCGCATCTCGTTTAACGCGCAGAACGGACCGCCGCAAGTCGCAGTCGCCATGATCGGCATGGCGATTGAATTTCCCCGGTATCCCGATGCGCCGTTTGCGATCAAGGAAGTAAAGCAGGAGATAGACCGGGTATCGAGCAAGACCGGGCAGTTGATCGGATCGTGGCCCCGGTACAAAAGCGTCGAGGTATCGGCGTCGTGGAGTACGGTTCGGGCGGATTTTGTGGATAACGAACTCTGGCCCTTCTACCGGGACCACGCGTCGCTTGGCAATCCGTTTCTGTGGTCGTGGAATCCGCAAGGTCGGCCGGACGACGCTCTATTCGTCCGGTTAAAATCCGGGTTCTCGTTCTCGCCGACCAAATCCAATCTCAACTACTACGACCGGGTTCCCCTCGAGATGGAAGGGGTTCTCGAATAACACCCAGGAAAAGGGAGGAATGAAACGATGCCTTACACCAACAGCGGAAAGAACCTGATGCTCGACGCGCTTCGCGGCATCAACCCGACGGTCGCGGTCGCCTACGCGTCTCTCCACGCCGCGTCCCCTGGCGAGTCTGGTGCGAGCGAAGTGACGGGCGGATCCCCGGCCTACGCCCGGAAGGCGATCACGATGGGCGCGGCGGCTACCGGGTCGATGGCGGCTTCCAACCAGCCGGTGTTCGACGTCCCTGCAGGTACGACCGTGACCCACGTCGGCTTCTGGTCGGCGGTCTCGGGTGGAACGTTCCTTGGGTACGCCGATGTGACCGATGAGTCGTTCGCCGGGCAGGGGACGTACACGCTGACCTCCGCAACGCTCGATCTGAACGCATAAGGGGTGAAGTATGTCCTACCGCATCTATGACGCGGCGGGGTTCGCCAACCGCATCGCGAACAACGAACAAGCGTTCTTTGCGGACATCATGGCGAACCCCGGCACGGACAAGGCCGGAATCAGGTTGCGTCTGTCGAAGGCGGAGAACCTTACGACCGAACTGCTCTCCGTGTTGGAGGAACGCCGCCTCATCGTTTGCGCGTACGATACCTCCGGCAACCCCTTCTATTGGGAGCCGGGTGCGTGGGCGCAAGCGATTTTCTCCAAGAGGGCGGACGCGAGGACGTGGCTTGCGAATAACAGTGGGAACACCGTCGCGCAGTTGGCGTCCGCGCTCGGAGTCCACGAGGCCATCGCAAATGCACTCGCGGAGGGTCTGCGTTCCGAAGGCAAGGCCCGCCTCATCCCGGTATAGCCGATGGCGCAGTACGGTAGGCCGACATCCGACATCAGCGTGGGGTCTTGGGGTACGTCTCCGCTTTGGGACAAGGTGGACGATGTTACGCCTGACGATGCTACGACTCAGATCCAGACGGGCGCAAACCCGTCGAACCAGACGGCGGAGGTCAAATTCTCCGCAGTAACCGACCCGGTATCCTCCAATGGTCATATCGCCCGTGTCCGCGCCTACACGACGAAGTCCTGCACGCTTGCGTGGTCCATCTATCAGGGAGCCACGCTCATCGCGAACTGCGGGACGATCACCCTTGCCGGTTCGTATACCGACTACTCCTATACGCTCTCCACCGCCCAAGCCGACGCGATTACCGACTACTCCGACCTCCGGGTAAGGTTCACCGGGAACGGCTCCGGCCGTGCTCGTGTCACGAAGTTCGAGTTGGAAGTACCCGACCCGATCATCCAGAAGTCCGGCTCCGGTTCCATCTCCGGACCGACGCACGTTCTCGCGACCATCGTAAAGACGGCTATCGTTGCCGCCGCGTTCGGCATCCTCGGGCACGCTTATGCGGCGGGGTTCAAGGCGTATCCGGTGATCGTCCACGGCGGCGGCACCTTGGAGGTTTTGGCATCAAAATGGTCCTATCCCACGGAACCGGTTCCGGTTTCCGGAGGAGGTACGGCTGGGGCGCAGGGGGAGAAGGCCGCGCACTCGCGCGGGTTCTACGACGAGTTCCACGGGGAATCGGGAGCGCTGAGCAATGCGTGGCTAACCATCAACGGGTATCCGTCGCCTCAGATAAGCAACGGTAAAGTCAAGGGTTCAGGTGCAGGGACTCATCTTGCCAAGTGGCAGGGAGAGGGCGAGCCGCAGGGGCAGTCGACTTGGCCCAGAGACCCGCAGTTCTCGGAGATCGCATTCAACGGGACCTTCGGCGTGGGTCCCGCCGTTCGGTTGAGCAATCCTTTCGCCCCGGTCCAAGGATTCGGATACGTCTACCGGGTTGATTCCGCTACGACCATCCAAAGGATCTCCATCCAATACGGGGGAGTCTACGACGAGGGAACGCTCGATCTCTCGGGCAACCCGCTTGTTCCGGGTGATGTCCTTCGCATCGAGGTCTACACCGTCGAGGGCACTCCCAACCGGCAATGGACGATTCTCTACCGGAACGGGAGCGAGGTCGAGCGAGTACAACGATCCGTGGGCGTCGCGGGAGGCGGACCCGGGATCTACATCTTGGGAGAATTGGGCGAGATCGACCGATGGGGTGGGGGCTGGCCTTCGGATTTTTCGGAGGCAAGGATCTCCGGCTCCGGAAACATCTTCATCTGGTCTGAGGATCATTACGGCTCGCTCGCGATTCACGGCGGCGGACCGGTCACGACGGCAGGGAAGAAGGGGGCAGTCGTCCCTTCGTCGGACGTAGTGCCTTTATATGTCGACGACTTCGACCGTGCGGATGAGCAACCGATTCAGCCACCGTGGGATGAGATCGCGGGGGACGTCAGGATCCTCAGCAACAAATTGAACGCGCAGCCCGGATCACTCGCGTTCTATCAAAACCCGCTCGCGAGCAACAAGTACACGATTATTTTCTGGATGAGCACTCACGCTGCGTTCCCTCCCCACAGCGGAATATCGCTGAAATCGGAATTGGGAGCCGGTGAAGATGAGTATTTCCTCGGCGGAGCGAGGTATGTGGACGAACCCTCCACGCTGTTCTTGATTCGCTTTTTCAGGAATGGAGTCGAGAAGTCGCTAACCCTTAACCTTCCGATCTCAGCTGCCCCCACACAAGTTCCGATGAAACTGGTTCGGGACGGGGCCAACTTCGCTTGGTACTACGCTTACGACTCAGGGTCTTCATGGGTGTTCGTAAACTCATGGAACGATCCCTCTCCGATGTCTACTCCTTACGCCGGGGTGAGAGCCGACGATGGCCCGGTCGAATCGGATATGTTCAGCGTCTATTTTCTGCCGGAGGTTAAGATCAGCAGCGGAGGAGCGATCACGCTGCAAGGTCAAAAGGGCGGGCTCTACTCCCTGTCGCCGATTGTCATCGCTCAGGACGACTTCAATCGCGGGGACACGGGGACGGGCAACCTCGGCTCGAACTGGTACGCGGGGCTTGCACGGATAAGCGGACAGAAAGTCGTAACCGGGTACAACTCCGACAACATGTCCTACTGGACCGGGGCGGGAGCGCTCGGTGATGACCAAATATCAGAAATAACATGGCCTGACGTCTCGAGTGGGGATGCGGTAAAGAGCGGACCTGCCGTTCGTATGCAGGGAGCAGGTGGTGGAACAAGATATTGCTTCATCGGCTCGTTGAGCGGGTTGAAGTCTTACGCGGGAATCTACGCGTTCACTCCGGCGATGTATATCGTTGGCGGATACCTCGACACCTCATGGATCCCTGCGGGAGCAAAGATCCGGCTCTCCGTCACCGGGAACGTCTTGGACCTCTACGTCAACGGGGTTCTGTGGGTTACGAGGACGGATACGAACAACCGAATTCCCTCTGGTGGTGTGGCCGGGTTCTACATCGGGGCCTCCGCTGCCGTCATCGACAACTTCATCGCCTACGGCCCGGCCCCGGTGTTTACGGTCGTTGGCGGGGGCCGGGTTAACGCGACGGGTAGGAAGGTGGTCTCCACCGATATCGTCGTTCATGGCGGCGGAACGATCTACGCATCGGCTCGCGAGGAAGCGTACCGCGCCGTTGCGCTGTCGGGCGGAGGGGGGATCGTTCCCGGATCCCATAAGGGAGCAAGGAGTGGCGTTCCCATTCCGGGGGCGGGGACCGTAAGCGTTCAAACCCGGAAGGACGCGCTCGTAGTCGTTCGAGTTTCCGGGAACGGGATAAATACCGGCGATGCAATCGCAAACGCCCGCGGTCTGGTGTGGGCGTTGCTTCGTGGCGGTGGGGATATCGCCGTAACATTCCTCGCGGAACATCCGGGATCTCCTGCCGTCACCGGAGGAGGATCCATCGTTGTCAAATGGGTCCGTTCGTGGCCCCACCGCCCGGTCACGGATATAGGAGACTCTGACGCGACGGCTCTCCTGGTGGAGATCGATCTTGAAGTGTGTACCCGGGAGTTCGGGATCTCGCCTTGCCTGGGGTCCGGAGCGCCGTGCTACAAGACGTGGGGGACTTGCAAGTACATTTCCGCGTTCGCACCGACGAAACAGACGTATAGGTTCTGCTCCGCCGACTATCCGCAGATATTCCCCGATGCGCGTCCGTACCTAATCGACGTGAAATGGCTCGCGACGGAGATCAAGCAGAACCTCACAGTGAACGCCCGGGTGGTTTTAGACTTCATCGACGAACCGGACACGGACGTGGGGTTTGATCCGTATTGGTCTCAACGGGAAAATCATCCCGGAACGTTCTGGAAAAAGTTCTTCGCAAGGAACATCAACTACCGCGGGCGGTTCGTCCGCGTGTACGAGGGACGGCCAGGGGCGGCGGAATCGACCTACGTTCTCCGGTGGCCGGGTCGATTGGACAACGTAACGGCAAGCGGGTCGCAATTCCAGATTGAATCCGTAGACATCTTAAAGGACATATCGAAGATCGAAGTTCCGCCGAAAGTGAGCGCGAAACTCGCGGCGGATACCGCGGCGGGGTACACCGTGAGTTTCTCCATCACGGCAGACGCGGACAAGTTCCCGAGCTCCGGATACGTTCGGATAGAAGACGAGATCATCAAGTATGAATCGAAAGACGATCTGACGAAAGTATTCAGCCTCCTATCCCGTGGGCAGTTCGGGACGGTCGACAGCAATCACCCGGCATCGGAAAAAGTTCAGCCGGTGCGATATTTTGCCCCGAAGTCGGGATACGACCATCTGCTCGATATGCTGTTGGTCGACGGTGCGATCGATCCCGTGTATGTCGATTCCCCGGCGTTCTTCTTCTACCGCGACTTTCCCCAGAAGGATATTGATTTCACGGCGGTCGTATCAGAACCCACAAGGCTGTCCACGCTGTTTTACGAGGTCCTCGACTTGTTGGATTCGAAGGCGTGGGTATCGGAAAACTTCAAGATCACCGTCAGGCGGAACGTCCAGAATCAGCCGGGACGCCAATATTACCCGCTTGACGATGAGACGTCCCTGATCGACAAGACGGTAAAGGTAGATTTGAACGAGGATTCCCGAATCACTCGTGTCGCGATCTTTTGGGATCTCAAGGTCGTGTCGAAATCCACCGATCAGACTTCGTACCGGAAGATCGACCTCGCTGTCAATCCGGACGCCGAAACGAATTACGACGGTCCCATTGAAAAGAAGATCCTGTGCCGGTGGATCGACCCGACGATCGTCGAAGAAGAGAAGGTGATGCGGTACGTTCGGAATCTCGCCCTGCGAAGGATCGTCCGCGAACGGGACGCTCAGACCATCATCCACATAGAAGTCGCACCGAAGGACGCAGGAGTCCTGACGGGCGAATTCATCTTCATGACTTCCAATGAGACGCTCGCAGTCGACGGGGAACCTCTCTCTGCGATTTACCAGGTGGTGAAGCGAGAGAGGAAAAAGGATTCCTACGCGCTTACGTTGTCCAAAGTGGCGCGGCGAAGAATCTGCCTGATCGCGCCGTCGGGGTTCCCGTCGTACGCCTCTGCGACGGACGCGCAAAGGGAGTACGGATTCGTGAGCGACATTCAGGGGAAGATGTCTGATTTCCGGTATGGGTACTTTATCTGGTAGGAGGTGAACCGTGGCGTTTATCGCATTGACGGAAGGCGAGATCGCTCCCGATCAGCCCGTTTCAAATGACCTACTGACGAAGGTCAAGAATAATTTCGACGATCACGAAGCGCGGATTGGTGCGGGAGGAGGTTCCGGATCGAGTGGCTCGATCGGTTCGATCCTGAACGGCTCGCTTGAAGTCGATTCCGATGTAAACAGTGTGCCGGATAATTTCACGCGATATCTGTACGCAGGTGGGAGCGCGGCGCGGGATATCACGGATTCCGTCCACGGGAAGTACTCGTACAGGTTCGTCCATCCAGGAGGGGTTGGGAACGGTGGAGGGTATCTGGAAACGGATTATATTTCCATCTCCCATCTGTACCATCCGGACCTTCCGTTCGCTTTCAAAAAGAGTGCGGCGGGTACTCGGGTGGAGATCGTCGCTAGGTTCTATTCACAGAACGCGCTCGGCGACCCAAGCACGTATCTCGGGGAAAAGATTTTGTGGACGACCACCGGAGTGGCGTACCCGCGATGGACGGGTGCGAATATCACGAAAATCACGCATCAGTTTCCCACGGCGCGATGGGTCAAATATCGCTTCATCGGCGGGAAGAACGATGTCAACGCGGCGGGGGCAGTCTGGTTCGATGCCCTCGGCGCTCCGTTGCTGGTTCCTACGCGAGTGCCGCTGTCAAACGGCATCAGTCAATCGCAGGTCACTTTGTATACGACGTATCCCGGTGGGTGGGTTCAGCAGGGGACAACGTGGACCGTGGACATCCCGAACGCTTCTTTCCGTTACCTGAAAGTCGGGGTCGTCGGCAGAGGCGGATATTATGATGACGGATCGATTTTTAACCCGAACAATTATTACCCGATGCAGGTCCGCTTCACGCTCGGATCGGGTGCGAATTCGGTGACGAGCCAACAGGTAGATTTCGACTATACCGATTCGGGAACCGTTACCCAATTGTGTGTCTGCGACATCTCGACATTGGAGGCGGGATCGTATCCTCTGCGGTTTTATTGCAATTTCAATCCGACATACCACGTACTTAGCGGCCAGCCAGGGTTTTTTTCGAGCGTGGATCTGCTCAAATATTTCGTCGGAGCGCAGGTGGTGGTGGACGTGTCTGCGGGAACCGTAACGGAGATTCAAGGATGAAGTCGGGATGTAACGGCAGCATCCATTCGTTTACGAAGGACGACGTGACGCTCAATGCCGATTGCGCAACGGGAGTCGTGACGAAGAGTTACGGATAACGCTCGAAGTAGTTCGATCCTTCACTAACCCCGCTTGACGCGGGGTTTTTTATTTGGAGGTGCGTCCATGAACCCGCAGTACGTGACGATTCACCGCAAATGCACCGTATCGGGGTGTGAATCTCCCTGCAGGGGAAGGGGATTGTGCGGGAAGCACTACTACCGCTGGCGATGCTATGGGGATCCGGCCAGGAGAACGAGATATGACCCCAATGGAATCATCCTCGTCGGCGATGCCTGCCACATCCTCCTCTACAACATTCGAGGGGAACTCGTTTCCCGGACTGTCATAGATATCGAGGATCTCCCGAAGGTCGAAGACAGAAAGTGGGGGCTCGGTGGGGATGGATACCCTCGGACCGGGGCCAAAGGGCCGGAGCTCCATCAGGTCATCCTGGGGTGCCGGGGAGTT
>Ga0172375_10011625_pt1 | contig 11182 bp, 14 predicted proteins | sample LakKiv1m_FD_114537 | JGI IMG/M metagenome (GOLD analysis project Ga0172375, IMG submission 114537) | Freshwater microbial communities from Kabuno Bay, South-Kivu, Congo - kab_092012_11.1m | ecosystem: Environmental > Aquatic > Freshwater > Lake | place: Democratic Republic of the Congo... | reverse complement strand
TCTGGCGTTTTGTACCAGATGCTTGCTGGTTTCTGTAATACTTGCTTTCTCATACTCAAACACGACTCTATAAAAGGAGTCAATGTTGAGGTTGGAGCCGTTGATTTCAACCCCTATATCACTTTACTTTCAAATCTATTATATGTTATATATATATAAAATGTAAAGCGTTTTCTTTTTTTAGAAAACAAAGAAAAACAGCTTCCAAAGAAGCTGTAATAAGACAATCTGGTGCGCCATCACGGACTCGAACCGGGGACCCAATGATTAAGAGTCATTTGCTCTACCAACTGAGCTAATGGCGCATGCACATAATATAATAAAACAAAAGGTCAGATTTGTAAAGGAAAAATTACTGATTTTCCAAAAATTCTTCCAGATCGGCAAATCTTATAAAATATGTGCCATCAACCTTTTGAAATTTACTGACAACATGGGCGTCGCTTTCATTTATATACTTCGTGATATTATGACATCCCGGATAAATCAAAACTATTTTCACATGCTTTGCTGAATTTTTGTTTTCAGTGATGAATTGTCTCATTCCTGGTACAAAATGAGGTTTCGTCGAACGTTTCCAATTTTTGATTTCTTCGTTTATTGCAACATTGTCCGTATTGGTCACAATCACTTCATGAGTCGGATTCATGTCTAGAATCTTAATTAAATATTCCTTATCGTTACTAAATTCCAAATGATGGGCATTGTTTTGTTTTTTGGTTGTTACTGCTTTAATGCCTTTGGAATTGATAAGATCAGTTGTTTTTCTTACAATCTTGTGAAATCTTGCATATTTCCAGATTTCTGGGAAACCAAAAAAGATTATTAATGCCGCTAGAGCAATAATGAGTATCTCATACCATTCCATAAACATACCTCGCGAATAATGATATCATACACAAAATCAGGATGTTTGTCAATGATTCGAACACATAAAAAGACAGCCTCGCGGCTGTCTTGATTTCTAGTGATGACTCATTTTCGATTCGTAATAATTCTTTAGATATTCCTCTAAAGGCGGTAGCGAGTCCTTTTTTATAGGTTTGCATAAAGTCGGAACAGCTTCTTTGTTCAACAATGCAATAGCCATTTCTTTACATCCTGGAAAGCCACAGGCACCGCAGTTGTATCTAGGTAAAAGTTCGACAACTTCTTCGATGCTAGGATCTTCTTCGACATGGAAAACTTTACTGACAACAAAAATTAGTATCCCTAAAATGAATCCGATACCAGCGAGGATTAAAGCCGGCTGTAAAATATCCCACAACATCAGATGATACCTCCGAATCTGGAGAATAGAATTGCCAGAATAGCCGCTACGATCAAAGCGATTGGTATGCCTTTGAAAGCTTTCGGAACTGGGGCTTTATCGATTTTCTCACGTAGCATCGAGAAGATAAACATGACAAATATGAACCCAAGACCAATTGCCGTAGTATAAACCACTGTCTCACCAAAATTATTTTCCTTTGTAATATTCATTATCGCCACACCTAGGACAGCACAGTTTGTGGTAATCAAAGGCAGATAGATTCCCAATGCCTTATATAAAGCCGGGGAGATTTTCTTTATGAAAGTCTCGACCATCTGTACTAATGATGCGATGACCAGAATGAATACTATTGTTCTCATGTATTCAATGCCTAATTTTTCAAGGACGAGATAGTATAATGCGTAGGTAACCATGCTCGATATCAACATGACGAACAGAACAGCAAAACCCATTCCCAAAGCACTGCTTCTTTTCTTGGATACACCAAGGAAAGGACATATACCGAAGAATTGTGAAAGAATGACATTTTCTGCAATGAAACCAGCAAAAGCCAATGCAATGATATTATCCATTTGCCTTCACCTTTCTTGCCTTTCTTTCCTTGAAGAAATTGCCAAATGCCGTCAATGTAGCCAAAATGAGACCGAATGACAGGAATGCACCTACCGGTTGAACAAACATCGAAATCGGCTCAATATTTAGAAAATTGAAGAAGAATTTCAAATTGAGTACTGCATCTCCCCAAATGGTGATGGTACCTTTACCCAAAAACTCTCGGAAAATACTAATCAAAGAGATTGCGGCTGTGAATCCCAAAGCCATGCCGATACCATCAAGAACAGAATCGACCGGTTTGTTCGCCGAGGCAAATGCTTCGGCTCTACCAAGAATTATACAATTGACGACAATCAACGGAATGAATACGCCAAGAGCATTATATAAATCAATCAGGAAAGCATGCATCAACATCTCAACGACGCTGACCAGCGTGGCGATGATGACAATGTATACTGGAATTCTTACAGGTTTTACCAGTTCAGCCAGTTTAGGACTACTCATTATCAGCGATACCATAAAGTTGGAAAGAACCAACACAAAGAGAACTCCAATACCCATTCCCAAAGCGTTTTCCAAACTTGTGGTAACCGCCAAAGATGGGCACATTCCTAGAACTGATACGAATAATGGATTTTCTTTGACTAAACCTTTAAGCAGGTTTTCTAACTTAGTCAACTAAATCACCTCCAAAATCAGCTGCTACTCTTAGTGATACTTGATAGAAGCATTCATAAATACCGTCAGACGTAAAGGTTACATGCGCAACCGAATCGAAACCGGATAGATCGGTAATGACATGGACATTGAAGTCGTTATCAACTATGTCCGCTCCGAATCCGGATGTTTCTTTATGGCTGATTACTTTATAGCCCCGCACTGACATGTCACTGTTTACCACAATTAACATCGTTATCGGAGCATCCGAGCTATATCCATTCGCCGATACAAGATACCCTAGTGATACTTCATTAGTAACTTTATCCTTCACGACGAATATCGCTGATACATAAGAATCATCCATTTTGACTTTTGACAAATCGTAATCGTCGCTTAAAACAAAATTATCATAATTAGGATTATCTACATCATAATAAAACTCTTTTAAGGCTTCGTATTGAGCCTGATTTTCCAACTCCGCAATCACTGTTGCAGTAAAATAATTCACAAAAGCCAGCAGAGTACCACTGATGATACCCAAAACCAGTAACACCAGACCGGATCTAAGTCCCTTTAACATATCAATTACCTCCTAGCAATCTGGCAAATTGCCAGATAGTTGAAGTTTGAATCTTGACATGCTCGAAGTACATTCCGCCGACAAAGAATATTATCAGTAGAAGTAACCATAAAATAATGTAGAACCCATATTGCTCAAGGAATTTTCTCATATTAGATCACCCCCCCGAGGAAAGGGGAAACGGTCGTGACCAAAGTATACATCGTAACTGACTTTAGCACGGCATAGCTACCAAACAGCAGAAATAAACTAAATAATATCGCCATATATATCCATGCCGGTTTTCGCCATCTGTTGGCACGGATGATACCGGTGTATTTGTCAATAGGTAAAGCAAAAATATTCATAACGAAAATTGATGTGCCGACACCTTCCGGCAAATTGCCTACATAACGGAACAGAATTGTCAAAATACCAAGCATGATCGCAAAATAGATTTTTCCTAAAGGATTCTTCGGAGTGGTTACTGGCTCGGTAATCATGAGTACAGCACCATACATCAGTCCACCGGAAAGGATACTATAGATTGGAAACCATAATTCACTGACCCCCATAATTAATCCGATGACCCAGGAAAGTACGAAGACTGTACCTACATAGATGACCGGAGTCGACCATTTTATAACTTTTCTAGCACTTAGCCAAAGATAACTTATCAATAAGGCTAAGGCTGATGTCTCTCCCATGCCTCCAGGTGTAAGTCCGATGAAGAATGCCCAAAGATTTCCATATGGTTCAACTACTGCTTCATAAGATAGAACCCTGTCGACTGACAACATCGAAAGCGGTGTAGCACTAGCATATGAATCTATAAGCATTTCCGATGCATTGAAATAGCCGCCAGAGGCATTGATAATACCCATCAAACTGAATTTGATTACGACATATCCTAACAAAGCCGGATTCCAGATATTATGTCCAAACCCCCCGAAAATCATCTTACCGATGATGTTACCTACGAACACTCCGAACATTAATACCCAAATCGGTGTGTTTAGTGGCAGCATAAGCGCGAGAATTAGTCCGGGAATGACAGAATATGAAGTGCTCAGTTTCTTCATAATCGCTTTGAAACTTCTTGCATCCTTATCGGTGATATGGAAGAATAATGCTTCCATAATCATGGATAGTAATCCACCAGTAAAAATGAAGAATAGTGGATAAAGCATACCTAGAATATCGGTGTTTCCATCCATATAAACGAGTATACCGTTTTTGAACCAGGCGAATATGATAACCGGCAACAAACCAATGATGAAATCGCGCATGATGATTCCGGTGCCTTTTTTCGGATCATCTGCGATTCTCAGGAAAGGCGCTTTGCCATTTGCGAATCTAGCCATCATTTCACCCCCTTCTTGAGATTGCGAATCGTATCTTTTGCCTTTACGACCGCATCGGTAATTTCAACATGTGAAGGACAGACATATGAACAAAGCCCGCACATGATACATTTGTCAGCTCCAAGCAATTCCATTACTTTGTTGTCTTTTGCTTCCAAGGCTTTTTTGATTTCTGTTGGTGTCAAATAAACCGGACAAACATCGGCACATTTACCGCAGCCAAGACATTCCGGATGCAATTTCTCTACAACCGGTTTGACTATTACCGCTCCCAACGTGTCATTGACAATCAAATCGTCAATTAATATTGCTCGCCCTGTCATCGGACCGCCGGCAATATAATAAGCTTCAGTTGGATTCAAACCTTTCGCATACCCACCACCCATTTCAACCAAATCACTTACTTTCGTGCCGATAGGCACATAGTAATTCCTTGGCTCAGTGATACCTTCACCGGTTATTGTGATTGGCCGCGAAATCAAAGGAATATTACGTTCAACAATATCTGCGAAAGTGATAGCTGTTGATGGGTTGTTCACGATGACACCAATCTCGCTAGGCAGGCCGTCATAGGTTTTGCCGGTAACTCTTTCGATAACGTATTTCTCCCAACCGGCAGGATATACGTCCTTGATTTCTTTAAAAGAAACATTCTTGTATTCGCGAAGGTATGGTAATAATGCTTCTTTTATCTGAGTATTGTAACTCTTGAAAGCGATAACGCCGTTTTTGGCGTTGGCTGCTTTCATAAAATACTTCAGACCTTTAAAAAGTTTTTCCGGATATTTCAAAATAAAACTAAAATCACAAGTCAAATATGGTTCGCACTCGACGGCGTTGATAATGACCGTATCGATTTTCTGTTTAGTGATATACTTCACATAAGTTGGAAATCCTGCTCCTCCTAAACCTGTAAGTCCTCCTTGCTTCATCAAATCAATCAAATGCTGGCGATCTAAAGAATCGGCATTCTTGTTTGGTTTGATGGAGTCATCTGGAGTGTTTTGGAAATCGTTCTTTATTTCTAGGGCATCAACCATTTTGCCGCTAGAATGCCACACTTTCTTGATAGCGGTCACCGTACCGCTTACCGAGGAGTGGACGTTCATCTCACCAAAGCCTTCTCTAACAGCGACGATTTGTCCCACCTTGACAGGCGAGCCAACTTCGATTACTGGTTTAAGAGGGCCAATGTTCTTCAAGAGATGGATGTACACAGTCTGCGGATTGAAATATTCTTCCATCTCGAGATGCTTGGACATGGCCTTGCGTCCGTCGATGTGAATACCCTTTGTTTTCTGAAAAATCATCTTTCTCCTCCGTACTGAAATTTAATCCAAAAGTTATTATAACATATGACCATTTTGATACCAATATATTTTTATATATTATCGCTGTAAATATTATGAAAAATATTGTTTCACCAAATCACATGCTTTTTTGATTTCTTCACGAGTTATGTCATAATGGGTGACAAACCTAAATGCTCCCTCATAAGGTAACATTTTTACGCCGTTGGTATGAAGAAATTCATGGAGCGTATACTTTTTATCATTGTCGATATCGAAAAACACCATATTAATATCGCGTTGCGTATAATCTATTTTAATACCTGGGATATCTTCTAGAAGCGATTCCATATAAGCGGCATTCTCATGATCAATGAAAAGTCTTTTTGACATCTCTTCGATAGCTATCTTGGCCGCCGCCGCAAGAATTCCTATTTGTCTCATGCCTCCACCCATTTGCTTGCGTTTCAATCTAGCTTCGGCAATGAAATCCTTTTGTCCGACCAGCACAGTACCAACCGGAGCACCCAAGGCTTTTGATAGACAGACGCTAACAGTATCGGCGTACTTGGCTATCTCTGCAACTTCCACTTTAAGAGCCGTTGCGGCATTGAAGACTCTCGCGCCGTCCAAATGCACTGCCAAACCGTGTTTCTTGGCGATGGCGTGAACTTTTTCCATGTATGACAAAGGCAAGACGCGGCCACCAAAAGCATTTTCCATGCAGACAAGCTTGGTTTCTGTTGTGGAAATGCTCCGTCTTTTGATGACTCTCTCGAATTTTTCAAGATTCCAGATTCCATTTTCACTCTCAAGTGTGAAAAGCTGAACTGAGGAAATGACCGGAGAAGCTCCAGATTCATGTTGGACAATGTGAGCATCTTGGTCCAAAATTACCTCATCGCCCTGATTACAATGAGTATATAATGCCAATTGATTAGAAAAAGTACCGGATGGAACGAAAACACCGGCTTCCTTTCCTAATTTCCTCGCCACCAAGGCTTCAAGTTCATTCATCAGTTCGTCATCGCTGAAAACATCGTCTCCTACTGGGGCTTTATACATGGCATCACGCATTTCTTGAGTCGGAGTCGTGACGGTATCGCTTCGCAAATCAATATATTTCATATTATTCCTTGATTATCCTTTCTTGGTACTTTTTGGAAAGTTCCATCATTTTTACAACAAATTCCTCATAAAGGTCCTTAAGTTCAAGATTGTCGATATTCTCGACATTTTTTCTTATTACTTCTTTTTCTCTGTCGGCATCGAAAACAGGCAGATTATGTGCCTTTTTATATTTAGCTATTTGTTTTGATACTTGCATGCGTTCCAAAAAGAGATTAAGCATGCTTTCATCAATAATATCGATGCGTGTTCTAAATTCTTCCACTATACCACTCCTCATCCACTTATTTATTTTAACATAAAATACCGATTCCGGAGCATAAACAAAAAAAACAAGATTATAATCTTGCTTTTCAGTTTTTTGACAAATATTATGATTTTTACGGTTTGCTAGGCCGATTTGGCATATCGATGCATTGAAATGGCAGCATGAGCACCATCACTTGTTGCCTTGACAATCTGTAACAAGCCTCCGATGCTGTCGCCAGCGGCGAATAATCCCGGGATATTAGTCATGTACTCATCATTGACGACGATATATTTGTTTTCATCGAGAAAAGCTCCCATTCTCAAGGCGAAATCCGAAGCGGAAGGCGATCCGATTGCGATGAACAAAACATCGACATCGAATGTTTTATCCCCAACGATGATTTTGTTAACTGTATCATCGCCTTTGATTTCGGTTATCTTCTCTTTGATTACCGGTTTATCTACATCCACTTCCAAATCCATTCCATCGGTGAAAACCAGAATATCCTGACTGAAGTCCTTCAGGATTTCAAGTTCTTCTTCCATGAATTCTTTGTTGCCAACGATGCCAATTCTCTTATTTCTATAGATGAACCCATCACATATGGCACAGTAAGATATTCCTTTACCGATAAAATCATTGAAGCCTTTTGCTTTAAGATTGGCTTGACTTTTACCTGTAGCCAACAGGACGGATTTACCATCATAGGTTCCGTTGATTGTCTTTACCGTGAAGTGTTCCAAATTGTCGATATGCAGCACTTCATCATTTATTATCTCGACACCCAGTCTTCTTGCCTGGGCGATACCACGTTCCAACAACTCCGGTCCGGTAATAGTTTCTTCGAACCCATAGTAGTTGTCGATATGGGCAGTTTTTCCGAGAGCTCCGCTATCTTTCATGATTAAAAGCGTGCGTTTTTTGAACCTCTGTAAATAGATAGCGGCGGTAGCTCCTGCCGGTCCACCGCCTATCACTATTGCATCATACATTATATTATAAACCTAAACGTCTCTTCAGATCTTCTTTTCTCATCAGACCGATGACTTGATTTTTAAGTTTACCATTTTCGAACAATAATACGGTAGGAATACTGGAGATGCGGAATTGGTTGGCCAAATATCCTTCTTCATCTACATTGACTTTGGCTATTTTTACTTTGCCTTCCAAATCGGCTTCTAGTTCTTCAAGAACTGGTGCAAGCATAAGGCATGGTCTACACCATTGAGCCCAAAAATCGACTATTACTGGAACCTCTGATTCCAACACTTCTGTTTTAAATGTTTCTGTTGTTACTTTGATTGGCATTTTATAATCCTCCTAATAGAAATTTCCTATATATTCTAACAAATGTTACGTGGTTTTCCAAATGATTTGCTCAAAAATACCGTTCGTCCAATCTATAGATTGTCCAGTCACTCATCGGAATTGCTTTTTTCTTCTTGTAGAAGTCGATTGCCGGTTGGTTCCAGTCTAGACAAACCCATTCCATCCTGCCGCAATTTTCCGCTTTTGCTTGTTTGACGAGATAGTCAAACAAGCTATTTCCGATACCTTTACCGCGATATTCAGGTAAAACGAACAAATCCTCTAGATAAAGGCCCTTTTTTCCTTTGAAAGTAGAAAAATTGTAAAAGTATAGCGCGAATGCCACCGGTTGTTTTTCAACGAAAGCTAGAATTACTCTGGCATTCTTCTCATCAAACAACTCTCTTTCAAGAATCTTTGCATCAGTTTCAACCTGATCCAGTAGTTTTTCATATTCAGCAATACCGCGAATCATGCCAAGGATAAGTTCGGTATCACACCTAGACGCTTCTCTAATCTCAAGATTCATTTATATCACCCTTCTTCTGTTCTAGAAGTTCAATATATTTGTTGTAAACAAGGTCGGCTAAATCAGACAAGGTAATGTCGGTGGTGTCAATAATCAAGTCCAATCCAGTAATGTTTTTTAAATCGAAATCTTCTCTATCGGACAAGATCCGATGATTAATGTCCTTAATCTTGTCCTTTCTCTCTTTCATCCTCTGAATTCTAACCGCTTCGTCTGTCTTTAGATAGATTGCTACAATAGGACAAGGATTCAAATCCAGAAAAGACTTCAATCCTTGTGGTTCAAGAATTATGAATTTGTCATCCGCAAGCTCGTCCTTTGGGGTACCATAGAGATTATCGTTATATTCGGCCGTTTCAATAAAATATCCTGATGCTTCTTTTTGTCTAAATTCATCTATGGAGAAAAAACGATAATCGAAGCCATCGATTTCGTTGATCCTTTTCGGTCTGGTCGTACAGGTTACGACTCTAGATATGGGATATCTGTTTATCATTATCTTGGCAGATTCTGTTTTGCCTGATGCACTCGGTCCTAGTAATACTAACATTTATACCTCCAAAACAATTACAACACCATTATATCAAAAAAATTTCCATTATTTACAGCAATTTCAAACTTTGTGCAGAGTACGGAAATATTTGCCAAAAACCCATAAAAGTAGTATAATATCTTAAGAATTTCGGTTTTCATGTTAAGGATGGGTTTCTGTATGAAAAAAATCAAATTCACACCATTGACAATAACTGTCCTCAGTTTCTTGGGAATCATCGTATTTGGCGTATTTCTTCTGAAATTGCCTATTTCGACTCAAACAGGTGAATCTTTGTCTTGGTTTGACTCCATATTCCTTTCCACTTCTGCAGTTTGTGTTACCGGACTTTCGACGATTCCGGATTTGTCTGTGACCCTCTCGGTTTTCGGGAAAATCGTATTGGCTTTCTTAATCCAGATTGGTGGTATCGGAATCGTTACCATAGCAATCTATGTCTTGATTATTCTTGGAATCAAAATTGGTGTTACTGAGAGATACATCATAAAAGAAGCTTTAAATCAACATTCGATGTCAGGAGTTTTGCGACTCGTGAAATCGATTATTGTAACCACATTAATTATTGAATTCTTCGGAATGCTGATAAATCTTATTGTTTTTACCCAGTATTATGATAGTTTTTGGCAGGCTCTAGGAGTATCGGCCTTCCATTCAATTTCTTCTTTCAACAATGCCGGATTTGATATAATCGGTGACTCCTCGTTACAAAATTTCAGTGGCAATTGGCTGTTGAATATAAACACCATGTTAATGATTGTTATAGGCGGTATCGGTTTCATCGTCATACGTGACATCCTCAGCAAAAAGAAATGGTCTGGTCTGTCTTTATTCTCCAAAATAGTTCTTAAAACAACATTGTTCCTAATCATATTCGGAACTTTGGTTATCAAGATATTTGAATATGATAATGTTACCTGGTTGGAAGCTCTGTTTCAAAGTATAACAACAAGAACCGCTGGTTTCTCAACAGTAAGCATGAATAGATTATCGTATTCAACATTGATGGTAATCATGGTCATGATGTTCATTGGAGCTTCACCTAACTCTACAGGTGGTGGTATCAAGACAACTACTTTTTATATCATGTTCCGTTCCATTGTGAGTTTTCTAAGAGGAAAACCAACCATCATCAACAATCGTCGTATCGGTTCAGAGTCAAGAACCAAAGCCTTTACACTGGCAGGCTTAGCGCTTACTTCAATCGTGGTTGTGTTCGTTATCCTCACCAAGATCGAGTCCTCGAATCCAAATCATGAAATGCCATTCTTAGAGATGCTATTTGAGACCTTTAGTGCCTTTGGTACAGTCGGCCTCAGCATGGGTATAACCCCGTTCTTATTGCCAGCATCTAAAGTGATTCTGTCATTACTGATGTTCCTGGGAAGACTTGGTCCAATCACGATTTTTGGTATCATGAACAAGAATTGGGGCCATCCTCAAGTCTCAAATATCGAATATGCAACCGAAAGAGTTATAATTGGTTAAAACAAAGCCTCCGCCGAACCGGCGAAGGCTTTTTTTATGCATGGAATCTTTTCTTGATCTCTTCTTTTATCGATTTTGGGAAGAAAAATATTATGAAGAAGAGGATAAATATTGCTACCCCAAACGATGCAATAGAAGGCCAAGCCTCGGCTTTACTGATGACATCGACAGTTACAAGAATCAATGGTACTAGAGAAAATATGATAATAACTAATAGATACAAAATATA
>Ga0172375_10011622_pt1 | contig 11182 bp, 7 predicted proteins | sample LakKiv1m_FD_114537 | JGI IMG/M metagenome (GOLD analysis project Ga0172375, IMG submission 114537) | Freshwater microbial communities from Kabuno Bay, South-Kivu, Congo - kab_092012_11.1m | ecosystem: Environmental > Aquatic > Freshwater > Lake | place: Democratic Republic of the Congo... | reverse complement strand
TTTCTTCGGGTTTCACGGAAGTCGGAACAACTTCCTTATACCCCAGAGCGACTATTTTTGTATCTCGATAGGCTCCGCCTCTTTGAACCCCACGCTTAGCGTGGGGTTTTCGCTTTATAAAAATGCCCCGGCAAATGCCGGGGTTAATAAGGAGATATGCATCAGAACCGGATAAATTAAGAAAAATAAAAAATAATTAAATAATCGAGCCGGAAAAGCGCCCCCTCTCCATTTTTAAATAATTAATTTTTCAGGCTCATATCTATTTTTCAATGTTCAACGATTTAAATATTGCATCAATTCGAATCATTTGTAAATCGGGTGAAATCCTGAAAATGCAGGTAGAAATCCCTGAAATACACACTTCGATTTCCTCTGTTATTTCTGCTTTTCAAGGGTTTCCCCCTGGTTTTTCTACTTTTAAGGAAAGATATATCCGAATTGAGTGTGAAAAATTACTGTAATTATGCCTCGCGGGTAGAGCTGTTCTCTTTAAGTCCGAAGCCCAGCAGTGCTGATGCCAGCAGAGCAGCCAGCGCGCCGACGCCTAAGGCGACTCCGGCTCCGAAATCCTTCCAGAGATAACCGGCGGCGGCGGAAGCCGGCAGGGCCGCTGCGCTTATGGCCAGATGATAATAACCGAAGCCGCGCCCGCGCCAGGCGCGCGGCACCAGATCGGCGGCCAGAGCTTTTTCGGGGCCTTCGCACAGACCGTAATACAAGCCGTAAAAGATCAGCAGCGGCCAGATCTGCCAGGCGTCTGTGGCGCAGGCGAAGCCCAGATAAGCCAGCGAATAAACCAGCCAGCCGGCCAGTATTACCGGCTTGCGCCCGAAGCGATCCGACAGGCTGCCGCAGGGTGTTGACCACAGAGTTTTAGACAGATGCAGCACCATCCACAGCAGAGGTGCGAAAGCCGCCGGAACACCCAGCTCGTGAGCATGCAGCACCAGAAAGATGTCGCTGGAGTTGCCCAGAGTGAAAAGCAGAACCGCGGCCAGAAAAATCCTGAAACTACGCCGACCTGCCGGAGAAAGCTGTGTTGTTCCGGTAACCGTATTTGTCTGTAACGCTTCGAATACACGTGATTTTTCTCTGACCAGCACCGCAATGAAGAAAATGGTAATGATGCCCGGTATGAGGCTAACAAGAAAAACCGTGCGGATTTCCACGGCGAAGCCGGACATCAGTATAAAGGCAATCAATGGTCCGACTACAGCCCCGGCGTGATCCATGGCGCGGTGAAACCCGAAGGCGCGTCCACGCTGATCAATATCTACCGCATCGGCCAGAAGAGCGTCGCGCGGAGCGGTACGCAGACCCTTGCCGACCCGATCCAGGCTGCGCAGCATGACAATGTGCCAGCCGGTTGTTACTACTGCAAAGAATGGCCGCAGGACGGAAGCAAGAGCATATCCGGCTACCGCCAGTGGCTTGCGCCTTTTCAATTTGTCAGACCACCAGCCGGATAGAAATTTGAGAAAAGCCGCTGCAGTTTCTGCAATGCCCTCCATCAGACCCAGTACATGCGGGCCCAGCCCTAAAGTCTGCGTGACAAAAAGCGGCAATAGTGGAAATATCATTTCGCTGGCGGCGTCGTTGAAAAAACTGACCAGACCCAGAATTCGGGCCTGCAGGGGCAGCTTTTTATGTTCTAATGGTTTTTTGTTTTTCATTACCGGCATCTGTTTTCATATGCTTCAAAAAAACATTCCTACTTCCTGTGAATACAGCAGTTGATTATTCATTGTCCTATTATCGGTATCCAGATAAAAAATCCAAGATTTTACAGTTTGGAATCCTGAGACTGCTCAGGCTGGCATCTGTCCTTCGGCGCTTGCCCTTTTCCGTGTCTTCAGATAATCTTTCATATGACTTTCATGTTCAGGAAGCAAGCATAAATGCCTCTACCGTTTTTCGGATACCGTCCACCGCAGGGAGAATGGAGCGACAGTCAGGTCGAAGCCCACTGGGATTCCGTGGCGCAAATTTACGTTGAGGCCAATAATCGGGTTAAAGATACTCACGATCAGCGCTTTATAAAGGCCATAAGGCGACTGGAATTACATCCGGGCTGTCTGGTGCTCAATATCAGCAGCCGGGATTGCGAAGCTGATGATTATATAAAAGGATCTTCATGCTCTTCGCATGTAATCAACGCCGAAATTTCACGCGGACTCATGGATATGGCCGCCCGTCTGCGCCCGCAGGCCGTACAGGTAAAAATCGACGGCTATTCGGCACTGCCCTTTAACGATGCGGAATTCGACCGTGTGCTTTCGCTGGAAACGCTGGAGCATTGCGCTGAGCCTGAAGCTTTTCTGCGTGAACTGCATCGCGTCTCGAAGCCCGAAAGCATACTGGTTCTGTCGGCTCCGCCTTACAGTGCGGAGGCAGCCTACCATATATATACCTGGCTTTTCGGCGGTCACGGCGAAGGCCCGCACCGCTTCATTCCATCGCGCGAAGTCAAGCGCATGATAGAGGAATGCGGCTGGGTGCTTAAACACCACGAAGGTACGCTGCTCGTTCCGGTGGGTCCGCGCCTGCTTAAGAACGTCGGAGAATGGCTGATAAAGCATTTTCAGAATACGCCACTATCGGAAATGGGAATAAGGCAGTTTTATGTCTGCGCGAAATACTGATAAAATAGAAAATATAATAAGATCCGGCCTGTGTACGCGCTGCGGTTCCTGCGTGGGACTTTCGGGCGGAGCGTTGTGCTTTTCCGACCGCGAAGGCGAATATCTGCCGCAGGTCATCGGAAAGCTTGACGATGCGGCTGCCATCCGCATTGAAATAGCCTGTGCCGGAAAAGAAGCCAATTTTAATGCGCTTAATGCCGCCGCCTTCGGCAAAGGCGCAGAACGCAACGAATATCTGGGACACTTCGAAAGCATCGGCATCGGACACGCCACCGACGTACAGACCAGAAGCGCCGGCGCATCCGGCGGCGTTTTAACAGCCGTACTGCTATGGCTTCTGGAGCGCGGCGAAATAGACGGCGCGGTAGTAACCGGCATGGATGAACGCACACCCTGGCTGCCGCGAACATATATAGCATGCACTCCCGCCGAGATCTGCGCAGCGGCGCAGTCAAAATATGTAATCACCAGCGTCAACGAAATACTGCCTGCAATGGAAGCTTTCACTGGTCGTCTGGCCTATGTCGGCCTGCCCTGTCAGGTGCATTCCATAAGAAAACTGCAGGCGGCAGGCGACGCTTCGGTTAAAAACATACGCTTTGTTTTCGGGCCGTTCTGCGGCAATACGCTGCATTTTTCGTCCGTTCGCGGGCTTTTGCGCTCGTATTGTGAAAACGACCACACCCGTATAAAGCGTCTCGATTTCCGCGCTGGCGAATGGCCCGGAAATACACGCATCGAAATGGACTCGGGCCGCATAATTGAGCTGCCCAAATTCCACGCCAATTATCTTATTCCTTTTCATATAATGAAACGCTGCCTGCTGTGCAGCGATCTGGCTAATGAATTCACCGACATTTCCGGCGGCGACGCCTGGGCGCCAGTATATGAGGAACGCGGCAAGGGCTTTTCGATAGTTTTTGCCCGCAGTGTGGAAGGCTCGCGCATAATCCGCGAAATGCAGAGCTACGGCGCGCTGGCCATTACTTCGCTTGAACCTGACGAAGCCCTTAGAATGCACTCGCACGGCTACGACCTGAAAAAGCGCGGAGCCTTCATCCGCATGGAATTCCTGAAGAAACTGGGGCTGGCTGTTCCTGATTACGGTTACAGTCTTTCGGGTTTCAAACTGCAGCGCTATGCCATGGAAGCCGTTCTGGATCAACTCTTTCTGGTTCTGGGCAGCGGAATTTCACGTTCAGCGCTGGAACATGTAAACCCATCGCACATGGGCGCAATCTTCCAGCGCCTGCGCACCATCTGGAAAAAAAGCACGCACAACATAAAGCGCGACCAACTGGGAAAATAAATACTCATCTTTAATGCTTTAATATCACTACACGTTTTCATTGATCGGGCAGGATACGATTCTGACACTTCTGTGCTATATTCATTTCAGGGCGACAATGACAGAAAGGGCAGGATCATGGAAAAGCGTATGGCGGTTTACTGGTGCGTGTTGTTGTTCTCTTTAATCCTCATGTCTGCGGCCTGCGGTGAAGAGGATGAAAATCTGTCCGACGGCGATGAAGACGGCGACGCCGAGGCGCTTCTGGAATACGATTCTGAAAACGACAGCGCTGCTGAAATGGATACGGAAGCCGCTGCCGAGATTGCAGAAGAAAACGATATTGAAAACGTTGCCGAGTGTGCCTGGCCTTATGAAATTCAATTGAATCAAATTATTTATTTCTCTTATGCCTACGAAGGGGAACGTTTCGGCTGTAATGCAACATTTTTCAGCCTTCTGGACGATTATTCCTGGCAGATGCAGACCTGCTACCCGGAATTCAACTTCACTGCGTACACCAGCGGCCAGATGACAGAGGAAGAAGCTGAAGCTTTAACAGACGAGATTTTCGAAGCCTCCGACGGCGCACAAACAGCATACGATTCAGCGGGCGAATGCTCGGATGCTCCGCGTTTTGGATTGTATGCTTTATTTTCCAGCGGAGAATTGAAGCTTTTTTATCAATGCTACGAAAACGCACCTGAATGGGATTTCGTAACGTTCTTTATCGAAAAAATGCGCGACCTGGCGGAATCCGACAGCGCCGCAGCCACCGAGGCCGCCGCCTGTGCGGGCGAATGTGATTCCTCCTCGCCGGATCTGCCCGTTTGTGTAGGCGAGAACTACATTTGTCTCTGCGAGGAAAATAATAAGCACCTCAATTCATGTATAGTGCACTGCACACAACTTAATAAAAACTCAATGGGTTGCAAAGATACAGAAATAAACGAAGCTGCCTGCGACTGTACCCCCAGTGAAGACTAAAAATTAATAAAAAACCGCTTGTCTGACTCGAAATTTATTCCACAGTCATATCATATATTTATGCAATATATTAAATAGAGAAATAAATACTTCATCATCTGATATTTATTTTATTTCTAATTTTTCTTGACATTAAAACATAATGTGTTTAACTAATATCCAATGATGTGATTTGTGATGCACATCGTAATTAACAATTAAGACATAAGATTAATAGTTGTACACATAACCGAAAGGAATCGAAATGAAGAGAACAATAACTAATCTTTTAATGGCCATCATTATCTTCTGTGGGTTTAGAGGTGCCGCCTTTGCCGCTGAATTCGGCTCCGCAGAAAATCCTTCAATCTTCACGCTGGTGAATCTCAACACTCAGTATACCATGCCCGTCATTCAGGATGACGTGTCTCTGGGCAACCTTTTCGCCGGTGAGTTCGGCATCGACATCGACGGCGTGTCATACGGCAGCTTCTGCATCGAGCTGGACATGCCGATATGGATGAATCGCCAGTATGAAGCCGTCATCAGCGATCTGCCCCCGGCAGCGCCCTGGTGCGAGATTGCGGCTGTTCTCAATAATTACGACGCCGTTGACGCTTATTCCGGTGCCGCCATGCAGCTTGCCATCTGGAAGCTGATCTATGCCGATTCCAGCATCTACAGCAGCAATACCTATGTAGAGGGAATGGCCAATGACATCATCGCCGAAGTTGAAGGTGCCTGTCCGCTGATGTGCGTTGATGACACAGTCATCAATATCAACGCCGCAATCGGAGACGATAGCGAAGCGGTCATCACTGTTGAAGTTACCCAGGATGGACTGCCGGTCGTAGGGCAGGAAATAGGTCTGGAAATCTCCGCTGGCAGTATTGAAACTCCGGAGGACGGTTATGTGACTGACTTTGATGGCAAGCTCAACGTGACTGTAGACCTTCCTGACGGAACCAGCGCTTTCAGCGTAAACGCCACAGTTGAAAATTTCCCGGTTAAATTCATAGATCTTGGCGATATTCAAAACCAGGTTATGCTGGATGCCAACGAGCCTTGCAGTTACTCGGCCAGCAGCGACTTCGATGTTGATCCCGGTTATGGAGATCCTCGCGGCGCCTGGTACTGGAAGAAGCAGCTTAAAAAGATCCTTTATGGCGGTAATTGCTGGGGCTGCGGACATTGCGGAGGCTGCGGTCATCACAACAACAACTGCCAGCAGGCCGATTACACTAAGGCCCAGGTCGAAAGCTGGCTGCCGATCAACCTCTTTGGCCGCACCTACAGAAACATAAAGGATGTCTACAAGACATTCACACCCTGGCATCCCAGCATGTATGATCGCGCTCGTAAACAGTGCATGGCTACCCAGCTCAACATATCTTCAGGTGAACTTCTCATGGGCAGCCGTGTAGACACCGACGGCGACGGCGAAATTGATTCCACCGTGGCCGAGGCTATGAGTGAAGCCGCCCAGGCATTCAACAGCGGCAGACCGCGTGAAGCCCGCGATATCTGCTGGAACATCAATATGCTCTAAGCGATAATAAACCGACTTTGAAACCGGGCGCGCCGAGAGGCGCGTCCGGTTCTTTTTTTTATATGCCGACAAGTCAGAGCTGCCGGACTCTTTATCCCGTCACGGCTGAATTGCGGCGTATCGAATGCAACATGCATTTGCATAAAAAGCATAACTTTGAGATTCTGTACTTTAAGAAAATGCTGCAAGGCGGAATAGCATGAAAGACGAAAGCTCAAAGCTTATGAATAAGAAAAATAAAAGACTGCTGCTGGTGGCAAACGCCGTCGGACTGGCCGGGTTTGCTTTGATGATATCGGCGATGTGCTGGTTATGGCTGCGCTATACCATAATACGGGAAGTGCGCGCCGATGACCGCGGCGAAATGCTTTTCATGCTGGTCAACACGCACGCTTTAAGCCTGCTTGCTGGTTGGCTGATCCTGTTCTTCGCTCTGTTTTTCAGGGGTCGGCTGGAAGTTCAGGCAGGCTCTGAATATGTTCAGCGCGTGCGCCGCATAAGTTACGGCTTGGCTTTTATCCTGGCAGTTGTCATTCCGCTGCAAAATCTGGTCATACCCGGATTGATTAAAAACGGAATAGACAAAGCGTCAGGCGGCATCGCCATTGAAGGCGTCGAACTGGCCGCACCCATGAACGCCAGCGTTAAGCGCGATGCCTCTCCGACACGCCCGGTTTATGAATTCACCACCAATGCCTATGGATTCCGCGACCGCCAGATCGAAGCGGATGCCGATAAAAACAAAAAACGCATCATGCTGGTGGGCGACTCTTTTATTTTCGGCTCAGGCATCGCCCAGAATGAATGCCTCAACCCGATACTCGAAAATGAACTTAATGGTCGTCTTTACGGGCGGGATGAGGTCAGAGTTTACTCCGTGGCGCAGGAAGGCTGGAATCTGGAGCAGGAAGTTTCCGCCATAATCGCCATGTCGCCTTTAACCAGACCCGATATAGTGCTTGTTTCACACATGCCGGGCAACGATCTCTGGCCACGCGACCCCATGTTCTGCGACCAGTGGCAGAACGGTATCTTCAGAGACGTACTTTTCGAAATGCGCGCACGCCAGATTGAATATTTCAGGGACAAGGAATATACACACGCCGATCTGGTCGAGAATTATCACAGACAGTTACAGCGGCTCACCGACTGGGCTCTGACTCAGGGCGTCGATGTATTGTTTTTCACTTATGGCATCTGCACTTATCAGATAGAGAAGTATCTCGAATCCGGCCGCATATTTGTGCAGCATTTTCCAGAGTGGAGCCTGGACCGCTCCAATATGATCGAAGGCGACGGCCATCCCACCGGACAGGGCAACAGTGTTATGGCACGCCTGCTTTCACCTTATGTAATAGAAATGCTGCAGTTGCGCGACAACGAAAAAAGCAGCGGTTTCAGTCTTAAGTCAAGATTGTCCATGCAATCCATGTGGCCAAAAACCTGCGGCCCGCTGGGACATGTGGCCTACGAGAAAATATGGGTAATACCCCAGGACAAGACAACGCTCATCCGGGATCTGGTGGCCGCAGAATGGCTGGAGCAGCACAAGCTTCAACATTTGAATACAGTAGTCGATGAATCAGCAATTCGCATGACATTCGCTGATGCAGAGAAAAAACAGTTCAACGCCATAATGCAGAAATACTGCGCTACCGATAACTGTCGAGCCTGCGCCGACGCCTGCATATGTTTTGAGAATGCCGTGGGTGATACCGCCGAATTGCAGAACTACATCTGTTCGCGTCTGCCCAAAGATTTATGGGATCAGAAAGACCGTCCCATCGAAAACAATCCGCGCACAATCCCGAAACAGAATGACGGCGACACAGACTCGACTGAAAACAGCGAAAAAGCTGAAAGCCTGCGCTGATTGCTATTCTTCGGTTTCTTCCGGTTGCGGCGGCAGAAGCTTGTAAATCTCACCGTGCATCATGGCTGAGCGCTCGGCCAGTTCGGTATATGGCTCATCGGCTTCGGTGACTATGCCGAAGTTGTTATCCTCGCCATCGAAGCGGCCTTCTGGCGGCTGATCGACGTAAATAAACCAGTGATGTCCCACAAACCAGGGTTTCGAGAGCATGCGGCGGAAACGATCCTCGTATGCATCGGCGCGTTCCTTCTGAATCGCCAGAGTCGGATAGAAGGGCGGATAGCTGTTGGGCAGGCCCGAATCCGCAGCGCGGAAACTCCACTCGCTGACGATGATGGGCTTGCCGCCTTCCAGCCAGTGACATTCCAGATCGTTGTCAACCTTGCAGTAATCCGGGTCCCAGCTTGAAAGGTTATCGGCCAGATTGCCGTTGAGGTCGTACCAGTTTACAGTCATAATGTCCACATAGCGCCCGGCCACGTTGAGTACGGCGGTCGGCGTAAGCTGGCTGACAAAACGCACACCCAGATTAAGGTGATGGGGATCGGCGGCGCGGAAAACCGAATCTGTCACACCAAAGAAGCGCTCGGCCACTTCACCGGTCCACATCTGTCTGGTGGCATAGGAACCACTGGTGTTGCGCTTCGTAATGTTCATGTTGTTCCGCATGTCTTCCCAGGTTTCGATTCCTGCGTCCAATGTGAAGTCGTTCTTCAGGTGCTCCATGGTTATGTAGCGCAGGCGCAGCCATTCGATAAGGTAGCGTTTGCCGGCGGATGTTTCGTAGGTCATTGCCATATAATCCCGGAGCAGGTGCCCGGCTTCAACATGCCAGTCCAGACCCCAGTGCATTTCGTTGTCCAGGAAGAAGCCGATCAGGTAGGGGTCGTCTTTATAAGGCGCAACCATATTCGGCAGATTGTCGATGATCCACTGCGCCCAGGATTCCTCGAAGAAGTCCACCGGATTGTAGTCGGCCCAGTTGGTCTGACTGGTATAGACAATAACGGCGTAAGGGAAACGACCCTTGAACTGCTCGTAGTTGCTCCAGGCTCCGACCGTGTTCCAGCCCCACTCGTCCAGACGCACTATCTGGGCGTCGGCCCAGGCTTCGACTGTGCCGTATTTGGCGGTGACGGCATCGCGGTAGTGATACTGGCCATCGTAAGTAGCGGTGCCTTCGAATTTAACGCCGCAGAAACCGGTGGAAAAGAAAGGATGGCCTTCCGGCGTAACCAGCCAGTAACGCTCACCTATTTTTTCGACCCTGAACCAGCCGGTAGCTTTGGTCTGATAAGCCAGCGAGCCGCGATACTGATCGTAACCCGGATCGATCCATTCTTCTTCGGCTTCCATTTCAGGCTCGACTTCCGGTTCCGGCTCCAGTTCAATTTCCGGTTCGTCCTCGGCTTCAGGCTCCATTTCTTCTTCAACAATCAATTCGACTTCGGGCTCAATCTCCGCTTCCGGCTCGGCTTCGGTTTCTATTTCATCTTCCAAAACCAGTTCGGCGTCACCATCGCTGCATGAACAGTCATCCGGACAGTCTTTTTCGGAGTTGCATGAGCAGAACAGAATCAGTGTTGTAAGGAGCAGGATAAAAATGGAAAAAGTATATTTATTCATGTGCTTCTCTCTTGAATGTGTCTGACAGAGCAAAAATACAGAACTCCTTTTATAAGGCATTAACGCTTTTCCGTCCAATAAAAGTGACGCCGGTGACGATATCGGAAGCATTCCCTGGCGCCACCTGTTTTCTTTTATTGACACAGAACGGAGCGTAAAATACATTAAAAATATTCTTACTTTGCGCGGCGGCAGTCACGGAGGATTAACTTGGAAAAAGCAACACAGGCAACGGCCAGATGTATCGTCTGCGGCAGGGATTTCACCCCGAAATTCACATATCAGGTAATGCGTCGTCCTGACGGAGTTACGCGCCATTATTGCAGTCAGCGTTGTCTTCTGCACGAAAAATCAGCTTCCGATCAGGCGGTCTGTTCAACCTGCGGCAAGACCTTCAAAGTCGAATATGCCTTTCAGCGCGCAGTGGTCGAAGGCCGCAGCATGAATTTCTGCTCGGAAAAATGCCGCGAGCCGCAACTGCTGGGGGAATTCTCGCGCAAGTACGGCATACGCCGTCTGGCGGTAATCAATCAGAAGGGCGGTACCGGTAAAACCACCACGGCGGTAAATCTTTCCGCCGCGCTGGCTTCACGCGGGTTCAACGTGCTGCTTATCGACCTTGACGCCCAGGGCAATGTCGGAATAAGTCTGGGCATACGCGGCGAGAAAACCAGCTATCATCTTATTTCGGGCGAAAGTCAGGCTGTCGAATGCATAGTGCCCATACGCAACAATCTGGATGTAATAACCTCCAACGAGCGTCTGGCAGAGGCGGAAATCATGCTGGCGCGCATGGATGCTCCCAACGAAATTCTGCGCGACGCCATGATAAAAGCCGGCGGCGAGAAGGGTTATCATTTTGTGGTAATGGACTGCGCTCCTTCGCTTTCGATTTTGAACCAGAACGCACTGATATACGCCGACGAAGTGGTTATTCCGGTATCATGCGACTATCTTTCGATGGTGGCGGTCAAGCAGGTCATGCGCACGCTGGATCATATTTCCAACACTCTGCACCGTCCGGTAAAAATCGCCGGGGTGTTGCCGACCTTTTACGATATGCGCACGCGCATTTCTCATGACGTGCTTGAAAACCTGGAGAATTTCTTCAAAGAGAAGGTATTGCCGCCCATCCGCGTTTCCACGCGCCTGAAGGAGGCTCCCGCCTATCGCAAGACGATCTTCGAGTATGACGAGAAGTGCAACGCAGCTCTGGATTATCTGGCTGTGGTCGA
>Ga0172375_10011621_pt1 | contig 11183 bp, 7 predicted proteins | sample LakKiv1m_FD_114537 | JGI IMG/M metagenome (GOLD analysis project Ga0172375, IMG submission 114537) | Freshwater microbial communities from Kabuno Bay, South-Kivu, Congo - kab_092012_11.1m | ecosystem: Environmental > Aquatic > Freshwater > Lake | place: Democratic Republic of the Congo... | reverse complement strand
TAGTCCAGGCATGCGTCCTGTGTCGCAAAGCGCCTCTCCAACTCGGCCATGCTGGTCGGATAGCCGTCCATGGCCCGCTATACTACGGGTTGTGGCAGGTTGAGTCAACTGCATATCCAGTAAGCTTAAAAGGCCTATTCCCCCTACGAAATTGATGTGCTAAGTTATTCCTGTGCCTGGGAAGCTCCGCCTTTCCTAATTCGGCGGACCCGCCTCTGGCGGGAGACCGACGAACGAGGCTTTGCGTCTTGGCGTAGGTCCGACCCAATGCCGGAACTTGCGGACATGGACACTTCAGCAAGATGTCATTGCCACGGCTGACAGCTACCGTCCGGCATCCAGGGGCGCCGGACTCGACCAGTTGGCCTATCCCGAAGCCTCGGTCGTCGATGGTCGCCTGGTGTTCGTCTACGACCGCAATCGCCGGGATGTGCTGTTTGTCGAAACGGACCTGAAGTAGGTACAGGCCCCAACCTGAGCACGATGCGCCGGCCACCCTGGGAACCAAGAGAATAATGAACATGAGCAGAAATGACCGTAACGTCCCCGATATTTGTCCCGTGCAGTCCACTGTCGGCAAGGTCGTGACCTGGCCGATGCCACTGACTGAAAAGCCCTTCCCACTTTACAAGCTCACCGTCGACGGCATTGAGGTGCCGGTGTGGAGTGGCCGGGTGCGCGAGGACATCCACCGGCCGGCGGATGCCGGCTTTACCCATATGTACAATGGAGCGACGGAGTGGTGCGGGTTCGCCCGCTTCGACTTCGCCGGCAGTGTCGAGGTCGCGGTCACGGTCGACCGCGAATTCAATTCCGCTGAAATCGTGCCGCGCTCCGCCGGTATCGCCTGCGCCGTGGACGGCCGCACGGTGCATTTCCGCATGGACGAGCAGCGCCCGCTGACGCTGCTGCTGGACGGACGCGACCGCGAGCCGCTGCACCTCTTTACCCATCGGCCCGAGACCGATGTGCCGTCGCCCGACGATCCGAATGTGATCTACTTCGGGCCGGGCGAGCATTGGGTGGACACCATCCAGGTGCGCAGCGGCCAGACCGTCTATCTCGACGGCGGCGCGCTGGTCCGCGCCGTGCTGCCGCCGGGCGCGCAGGGGAAGCGCTCCGGCGGGGTGCTGAAGCTCGTGGGCTATCCCGGTGGTCCGGTGCTCGATGTCAGCGAGGCTGAAAATGTGCAGATCCGCGGACGCGGCATCCTGGACGGCACGCCCCTGCCGCACCCGGTTCGCAACCTGATCCGGCTCCATCGTTCCCGCAAGGTGCGCGTCGAGGGCATCACGCTGCGCAATTCGCCCAACTGGCACCTGCCGATCGTCGATTGCGACGAGGTCGAAGTCGACGGGCTGTGCGGCCTCAGCGGGCGGCTCAACAGTGACGGCATCAACTGCGTCAGCTCGCGCGATGTCACGGTGCGCAACTGCTTCATGCGCACGCACGATGACACCTATGCGGTCAAGACCACCGTTCCGGGGCGGCCGTCCGAGCACATCCGCTACGAGCGATGCGTGGCCTGGAACGACTGGGGCTTCGCCCTCGGGGTCACTTACGAGACCCGTGCCGACATCCGCGACGTGGCGTTCACCGACTGCGACGTGATCTTTGCCCGCAACTGGCCGATCGGCATCCATGCCACCGACGGCGGCACCGTCGAGTACATCCGCTTCGAGCGCATTGGCGTGGACTATCCTCAAACATCCATCGCCCCACACATGGGCCGGGCGCTGGCGCGCATCGACAACCAGAAGGACTGCTGGTCCACGGAGCCCGGCATTGCCCGCGTGCGCGGCATCCTGCTGCGCGACATCGACGTGCGTGGCCAGGCCGTCGACCACATCGACATCCAAGGCAACGACGCCGAGCATCCGGTCACTGACGTGCGCTTCGAGAATGTGCGCGTCAACGGCGAACCCCTCGACGCGGGCCAGGTGGCGGCCAACGAACATGTACACGACTGGGTGGTGCGGCTCAACGAACACGTGGCCGACCTGCGCTTGGCGAAAAACGGCAACATGAGAGAGAACGTGCTCGCGTATCTGAAGGCTCAGGGCAAGGGCGCCTATTTGTTCGGCCAGGTGGCGACCTGGGTTCACAATGAGAATCCCGACATGGACCATCCCAGCAACTGGCTCAAGAAGGTGCAGGAACACACGGGCCAACTGCCCGGCTACGGCTGCATGACCTACGACTTCAACAGCAATCCGTTCAGCGACGCGGCGTGGAATGAAGGGGTCAGGAAACTCTGGGACCGGGGCTTGATCGTCGGCGTTTACAGCTTCTTCGCCAACCCCTCCGGCGGCCGCTGGAATGAGCCCGTTGATTTCGAGAACATCTGGGCACCCGGCGAGAACGCCATCAAAACGAACTTCTTCCGGCAACTCGACCGCATGGCCGCCAACCTGCAATGGCTCAAGGACCGGGGGATTCCCGTCGTTTACACGCCGTTCGTGGAGAGCGACGACGCATACAAGTGGCACGCCAAAAAGGGCAGTGAAGCCGTCATCCGGCTTTACCGGCTGGTCCATGACTATTTCCAGGCCACCAAGAAACTCGACAACATCATCTGGGCCTACCACACCACGCAAAACAGCGGCGCATTGGAACAGTGTTATCCGGGCGATGCGTATGTGGACGTGATCGGAAAATCGGCCTATGGCCAGGGCTTGCCGTTCGACGAGTATGAGTGGGCGGTTGCGAAGAAGCGGGATCACGGCAAGGTCATCTGGTGGGCCGAATTGGGCATCCGCGACGCGGCCGACGCCCCGCGCGACTGCTTCGATGTGCTCAAGAAACTGGAGCAGAGCTTCCCCGAACTGGCTGGATTCGTCTTCTGGAGTGACGAAGGACACTACAACGTGGTCGGGAATCTCAACGGGCGCGCGTTCATGGCGCATCCCCAGATCAGCACGCTGGAGCAATCAAACGGAGAACGAGTATGAACACATCTCAACGCACCTACGACGTGGCGGCCTACATCTGGCCGTCGTATCACCATGAACCGCGGGTGGAGCATTTCTGGCCGGAGAAGGACGGCGAATGGTACACCGTGCGGCGCGGCACGCCGCGTTTCCCGGGCCATGACATGCCGCGCATTCCGCTGCTCGGCTGGCAGGACGAGGCCGACCCGAAAGTCATGCGCCAGCATGTGGAGCTGGCGCTCGCGCACGGGATCAATGTCTTCATCATGGACTGGTACTGGTACGAGAACGCGCCCTGCTTCGAGCGCCAGCTCAACGACGGGCTGATCCCCGCTCTCAAAGGCACGGACGCCAAGTTCTATCTGATGTGGGCCAACCACGACGTGGACACCCTTTGGAATATGCACGAGGACACCGACTGGTCCAAGCCGCGCCCGGTTCTCTGGAGCGGCCAGGTCTCGCGCGCGGTGCTCGAGCCCATGTTCGAGCGCATCATCGACAAGTACTTCGGTCTTGACAGCTACTACCGGATCGCCGGCAAGCCGGTCTTTTCGATCTTCGACTACCCCAACCTGATCGGCGGGCTGGGCGGGGTCGAGCCGACGGTGGACGCCTTTGCCTGGATGCGCCGGCGCTGTGTCGAGCGCGGCCTGCCCGGACTCGACATCCAAGCCATCGGCCGGATGCGGGCCGGGGTCGAGGCCGGCGCCAAGCTGGCGCCCGGCAGCGAGGCCGCCGCCGCCCGCGCGCTCGGCTTCGACAGCGCCACGGCCTACCAGTATTGCATGGAGGGCGGTCAGACCGGCGACTACGTGGTCTGGGCCAACCAGGCGATCACGAACTGGCCCGACTACGAAGTCATGCACGGCATCTATTACCCGCACGCCTCGATCGGCTGGGACAACACCCACCGCAACCCCTCGTTCAAGCAGGAGAGCGTGGTGGTCAACGCCACCCCCGACGCCTTCGAGGCCTGCCTGTGGAAGGCCAAGGCCTGGCTCGACGCGCGGCCGAATCAGGCGCCGCTGGTCACGATCAACAGTTGGAACGAATGGACCGAAGGCAGCTACCTGCTGCCCGACATGCGCTGGGGCTACGGCTACCTGCGCGCGGTAAGGAATGTGTTCGGAAGCCGATGATGAATCCACGAGTCCACCCCTTTCCCGTCGAGGAAGACGGTTCCACGGATTTCGGCCTCACGGTCAACGGCGCCCCGGCGCTCAGGAGAAGAAAGGTGTTTGCGCCATGAATAGAAAACCCTAAGACGACGATGACCTGGGCAAGTCCGCCCCGTTGTGGCGGGTCGCGGAGATGGATATCGAATCCGCCCTTGAACACGGCAATCCCTATGCCGCCGCGGCGCCCGGCACCGTGCGCAATCCGCACGCCCGTATCGAGACCATCGCCTGCATTTGAAAGGAGCAATGACGATGCCTATCACGATTGAGAACAGAACGATCACCATTACGACGAGTCGGTTGAAGGCGGTTTTCGAGGGCCCTGACCTGGTCGAGTTGCGGGATCCGAAAGGAAAGCTGCTGGCCGGTAGGGGCGAGAAACCGTTGCCGGCGCTGACGCTGCGATTCACCCAGGGGGAGACGACGCCGTTGTGCGTGAGCCCGTATCACGAGGTCACCGTCGTGAAACTCGGCGAGCGCGTGGCGCATGTGCATGTCGCCGACGAAAACGGGGACGCCTGCCTGCGCCTGACGGTGGACGAGCGGGACCGGCTGGTGGTCGAGCCATCGGCGCACACCATTCGCCGCAATCTCTGCGCCGTGGTCTGGAACCTGCCGGGAATCGCGGCGGACCTGAAGCTGGTGGCGCCATTCTATCAAGGTTGCCGGCAGGAGCTGACCCATCCGCTGGTGGCGGGCCAGCACTGGGAGTGGCCGCACCGCTGGGAGGCCGGGTTCATCATCCTGCAGGGTGCGGAGGGCGGATTCAGCGTCAGCAGCTTCGATGCGCATGCCCGGCCCAAGGCGGTCTCGGTCGGCAGGGACGAACAGGCGAACTCGCTGTCGTTTCACTCCGAGGTGCATGGTCCGGCGCACGATTCCGTGGCCGTGGGCTCGCTGGCCTGGGTGCTCGATACGCATGCGGGCGACTGGCAGGAGCCGGCCGGGGTCTATCGTGACTGGCTGCACCGCAGCGTGGGCGCCGGGGAGTTGCGTCGCCGCCGTCCCGACTGGGCCGGCGATATCCGGCTGGCCCTGCAGTGGGCCCACAACGACCTGGCCGTGCTCGATGCGCTGGCCACGGTCATTGCGCCGGCCAAGGTGCTGATTCACCAGTCCGGCTGGCGCGCCGACCCGTATGACGTCAACTATCCCGAGTACACTGCCGGAGAGGCCGGCCAGGCGTACCTCGACAAGGCGCGCGCCATGGGCTTCCGCGTCATGCCGCACGGCAACTATTTTGCCATTGATCCGAACCATCCCGCATTCCCGCGACTGACCGACTTCGTGGCACGCCAGTTCGGCACCCAGCGCCTGATGGCCTGGCGTTGGAAGAACGGGGGATGTCCGGCACCGCCGCAGGGGTTCGGCACGCTGACGAATCTGCGCGACGAAAAGCTGATGTACTACCTGCACACCGGCGCCAGCGTCTGGCGCCGCATGCTTGCCGAGAAAATCGCCGCTGCCGTTGCCCGGCACCAGTTGACGGCGATCTTTGTGGATCAGACGCTCTGCACCTGGAACCTGGACAACGCTCTGGTCGAAAACCTGAGCATGGTCGAGGGCGCGGTGGCGCTGACCCGCGAACTGAGCGAACTCGACGGTCCGCTGGCGGTCGGCGGCGAGGGGCTCAACGAGATGACCATGCGCTACCAGAGCTTCGCCCAGGCGCACCTGTTCCACAGCTTTCACCAGAACAGCCCGCATCTGGCCGAACTCGATCCCGTGCCGTTGGGCGACTTCCTCTACGGCGACCTGTGCAAGACCATGGCCTACGCGAACATCGACGGCGACACCCCGGAAACCCGGCTGCGCCTCGATATTCACGAACGCCTCGGCGCGCTGCCTTCTCTCCAGATCAGAAAACCGGAGCAGGTGCTGCGGCCCAACGAGGCCATACAGCGCGTCCTGGAAAGGGCAACATGTGATATGGCTTGATGGCCGGCACAAGGAACGGCACAGGGGGAAGTGGCTGGAGCTTCCAGCTCCGGAATAGAAACTGCCAAATCGCCTGATTGCCCGCCACGAGGCATTCCTGAGCCTTGCGCCGGTCGGACGCCCCCTTCTGGGCTTCTGGCGGGGCGGCTATTATCCGGCCGACCAGTTCCCGGCCGACACCGCCGCTTGGCACGACGGTCAGGAGTTGCGACCGGAGGACGTGGCGTTCGCGCCATTCGCAGCGGACTACGAAAACCTGTTCCGGCTGCACACGGAGGCGGACGACGACTTCTTCTACGTGGGCTCCGCCTATTGGGGCATCCCGTGGATGGAGGCCATCCTGGGTTGTCCAGTCTTCGCCGCCGGCGCCAATTGCCGCGCCGAAGCGTGCCTGGCGGAGTTGATCGATCTTCCGCCAGTGGCGTTAGAGCAAAACCCTTGGTTTCAGGCGCTCCGGCGTTTCACAGAGGATCTGGTTGGTTTCGCGGCCGGCCGGTTCCCGGTCTGCCCGCCGCTGCTGCGCGGCCCCGGCGACTGCGCCAGCGCCATGCTCGGGGGCCTGCCGTTTGTCATGGGTTTTCAGGATGATCCCGTCCTGATGCAAGGGCTGCTGGAGCAGATTGCCCGCACCCGCCTGGCGGTGATCCAGGCGCTGCAAACAATCATTCCACCCTGGCACGACACCCACGCCGCCGGGGGCTATCCAAGCAAGCTGTGGTGTCGGTTCCCGGCCGCCTACTGCCAGGAGGACAGTTCCGCGCTCCTGAGCCCCGACCTGTTCCGGCAGTTCCTCCTGCCGCTGCACCGGGAGCAGTGCCGGGCGGCAGAGGTGAACTTCATCCACCTGCATTCAAGCTGTGTTTATCCGGTTGACATCCTCCTGGAGAATCGTTGTTATGACGTCCTCGAAATCAACATCGATCATCCCGGCGGTTCATCGCCGACCCTGCCGGAACTGCTGCCCGTGCTGCGGCGGATTCAGGCCGCGCGCATGCCGCTGCTGCTGTGGGGCGAATTGACGACGGGCGAATGGGATACACTGCGCAAAGAACTATCGCCGGTCGGGTTGAGCCTGCAGCCCATTGTGCGACAGACTGAAGACATACCGGCATTGATGGAGGTATTACGATGAACCGGAGACTTACCGATGAAATCGCCGCCTGCCGGGTGCCGGCGCGCGCCGTGCGCCTGTGGTGGCTGGGCCAGGCCGGCTTCGCGTTCAAGACGCACGCGGGCCAGGTCGTCTACCTCGATCCGTATCTGAGCGATGCGGTCGAGCGCCTGCACGGGTTCAAACGGCTCTCGCTCTCGCCGATCGCCCCCGAGGAGGCGCGCGCCGACCTGGTGGTCATCAGCCACGAGCACACGGACCATCTCGACCCCGACACGCTGCCGCATCTGCGCCGCAACAACCCCGCCTGCCGGTTCGCGGCGCCCGCTGGTTGCCGCGACGGGCTGAAGCAGGCCGGCATTGGCGCCAGGAGTTGGATCCGGCTGGCGCCCGGCAAGCAGCACGATCTGGGCGGGGTGGTCGTCCATGCGGTGCCTGCCGACCACGGCGACTTCTCGGCGACGGCCACCTCGCTCCTGCTGGATTTCGACGGCGTTCACGTCCTTTACACCGGCGACACCTCGTGGCGGCCGGAGTTGATCAAGCCGCTCGCGAGCCTCGGCGTGGATGTCCTGCTGCCGTGCATCAACGGCGTCTTCGGCAACATGAACCACCTCGACGCGGCAATGATGACGAAGCAGGTGGCACCGCGGATCGCGATTCCCTGCCATTTCTGGACATTCGCCGAACAGGGCGGCGGGGACCCCGGCGGCTTCCTTCAGGCCTGCGCCAGTCTGGTCCCCGCCACGCAAGCTCTGCTGTTGCGGCCGGGCGAGGGACTCACCGTGAGCCAATCGACCAGGAAGAGAAAAGCGCGCTGATGAACGGCCGTGAACGGAAAGGCTACTTCCATGCTGTTTGATATCCAAGGCAAAGTCGCGATGGTCACCGGCGCGCGGCGCGGACTCGGGCTGGCCATGGCCACGGGGCTCGTCGAGGCGGGCGCCAAGCTGGTTGCCGTCGCCGCGAGCGCGGACTGCCGCGAGCTCCGCCAAGCGGTCAAGAAGCTGGGCGGCGAAATGCTCTACCTGCGGGCCGATCTCGCGGACCGCCGCCAGCGAGCGGGGCTCGTCGCCAAGGCCGTGAAGCGCTTCGGTCGGCTCGACATCCTGGTCAACGCCGCCGGCATCCAGCATCGGCAACCGGCCATGGAGTTCGATCTCGCCAAGTGGGACCAGATTGTCTCTCTGATGATGACCGGCGTGTTCGAGATGTCGCAGCAGGCGGCACGGGTCATGGACAGTCAGGGCGGCGGCAAGATCATCAACATCGCCTCGCTCGCCAGTTTCCAGGGCGGCTGGACCGTGCCGGCCTATGCGGCCGCCAAGCACGGCATAGCCGGGCTCACCAAGGCCCTGGCCAACGAATGGGCGGCGAAGAACATCCACGTCAACGCCATCGCGCCGGGCTATTTCGACACCGACATGTGCGCGGCGATCAAGGCCGACCCGGTGCGCGAACCGAGAATCCGCGAGCGGATCCCGGCCGGGCGCTGGGGCAAACCGGAAGACCTGGTCGGGCCGCTGCTGTTCCTCGCCAGCGATGCCAGCAACTACGTGGATGGCCACGTCCTGGTCGTGGACGGCGGATGGATGGGACGGTAACGAGTGTTTTGGAAACAAGATCATGACGAGGAGTCGAGAACGTGAGTGGGTTAAGCTTGACGCTGAATGTTCGGGGTGAGGATTTGGACAAACGGGCCGGCCAGCCGGCAGACATCGCGGGTAGCGCCTACCTTTACCGGGCGGATCGGAAGGCCGGCGAGAACGCGCCCGAAAGCTGGCTGGCCGTGATGCGGTTCGCCGGCCAGCCGCTGAATCAGCCGGCGGACCCGGACGCGCCGGCCGTCAAGCGCGTCCTGTGCGCGCTGCTGTGGGAGGAAATCCGCCCGATCCGGCAGGTGGAACTGACCTGGCCGGGGGACGAGCCGCGCCGTCCCGCGGCGGATGTCCTGGAGCTGACGACGCTGGACCCCCTGGGGTCCGCCAGCTCCTGGTGGAACAACCTCAAGGCGGAAAAGAAGCCGGTCAAACCCGCCGTCGCCGACGGCGGGAGCAAACTGGTCTATGACCTGCCCTACAACACCTGCGGGTTGATCGTCAGCGTCAGCGGCGACAAGCCGGCTGCGGACTATGCCGTTCCCGCGGTGCGTGTCCTGGTAGCGGACACGTGGAAGAAGATGGACGTCGAAATCGAGTGGGGCTACGACACCGCTTCCGCGCCGAAGGACTACAGCGGCCGCATCGAGGCCTACGACGGCGCCGTCGGCGCGCTGGCGCCGCTGGATGGCGATGCCGGCACGACGGTGGGCGAGCGAGCCGCGTGGCAATCGCTCGCCAGGTCCGGCGCACGGCGCGGGGTGAAGGCAAGCCTGCTGTACCTGGGCAACGCCTCGAAGTGGCGGACGGCGATCCCGTTCACGAGTCAGCGGGAAGACGTGGCGCGCACGATCGTCACGGTCTGGACGAAGTCCGGCAACTTCTCGTTCCTGGCGGCCGATCTGGAGAGTGGGCCGATTCTGGCACCGGAATACGGATTCTTCGTCCGGCGGACGTCGGCGTTGGCCGCGGCCGCCGGCAGGAAGCCGGCGAAGATAGACAAACTGGATCTGCCCGTCGAAGCCGTCGTCTTCGGGCCATTTGCCTTCGGCGACCCGATCCCGTCATCGGCTGATCTGTGCGCCGTGCCCGCCGCGCTGGAGATTGGCGGCAAACGGGTGGAAGGCCGTAGCGCTTCCTTTGACCCCGATAAGCGCTTGATCGATCTGGCGCCTTTCACCGGCAAGGACGTGAAGTCCGTGGCCTGGGTGTATCTGCGTTTCACGCGCAAGAAGACCGGACCGGTGAACCTTGGCTTTGGCGCGGACTGGTGGCATGAGGCGTACCTGGACGGCAAGCTGATCTCCGAGACCGTCACCCGCGGCGACATGGGTAATGGACACTGGCCGCCGAGCCCCGGAGATTTCACGGCGACTGCTGACGTCACGAAAGGCGAGCACGTGCTGGCAGTGCGCATGATCCGCGGGTTCACCTCGGCGCTGCTGGCGGTCGGCGAGCCGGCGCCGTCCGCGTTGCCACACAAGCCGCCTTATGACATGGCGTTTGCCGCCACATCGGCGGCCGAGTTCGTGAAGGAGTTGCGGAAACGCAAACTCGAGACGATCCGTCAGCGGCTCCGCGCGAGCCCGGAACGGACCTGGCAGGAGGCGGTCATGGCCATGCGCGGAAGCGATCTGCCCGCCCACCCGACACCGCCCGTCGGCATGGAACCGGCCATGCAGGTGCAGGTGCCATGCGAACGGCTCACCGCCCAGTGGAACCTGGGCCGCTGGCACCTGACCCGCCACTGCGGGAAGAACCCGGAGAACGGACGTCTCTGGTACAATGACCATCCCTACGGCATCCTCGCCGCCGAGACCTACATGATCCTGGCCGCGCTGAACCTGATGGGCGATCACCAGGCCGCGGAGGACGGATTCCAGCAGTGGGTGTCCCTGCCGATGCAGCCCGTGGTGGAGAAGGAAAAGCAGGCCCCGAACGGTGGCTGGGCCGATGACAAGCAGCACGGATGGGCGCTTCCCGATCACCCGAACGGACTTTTCACGGACGGCCTTGGCTGCCTGACTCACGCCGAAGGGCCTCCGGGCATCGGCGGCCACATGGACGGCGTCCACGCTTTCGGGCCCGGCGCCATCGGCTGGGCGCTGGTGGAGCATTACCGGCTGACCGGCGACAAGGAGTGGTTCAAGACACACGCGCCGCGGATCAAGGCCAATGTCGAGTGGATGCTGCGCCAGCGGCGGACGGTCCAGAACATGGTTCCGGGCGGCGAGCGGCTCTGGTGCAAGGGGCTGCAACCGGCGCTGCAAGTCACGCCGGACAGCGGCGGACTCTGGATGCAGTTCTACGAAGCCGAGGCCTACTACTGGGTAGGTGTCCGCAACTTCGCCGAGGCGCTGGCGACGATTGATCCGGCCGAGGGCGCCCGGCTCCAGGCCGAGGCCGAGGCCTACCGCAAGGATCTCTT
>Ga0172375_10011618_pt1 | contig 11186 bp, 11 predicted proteins | sample LakKiv1m_FD_114537 | JGI IMG/M metagenome (GOLD analysis project Ga0172375, IMG submission 114537) | Freshwater microbial communities from Kabuno Bay, South-Kivu, Congo - kab_092012_11.1m | ecosystem: Environmental > Aquatic > Freshwater > Lake | place: Democratic Republic of the Congo... | reverse complement strand
TAATCCTGATTTTTGAACTGTTGTAATCGTATTTCAAGGCAGTAGCCCCCCCGCCCCCCGAAGGGGGGAGTAGGGAAACAGCATTTATCTGAAAACCTTTGGCATCAAGGGTAAGCGAATCGGTTGGGTAAAATAAGGGTTTGAAAGAGAGCGTGGCTTTTCCATTTAGTTGTTGTTTTTCCCAATTAAAACTTACTTCGAGCTTGGTATGCAGCAGGTCGTTTATCCTTGTGTAAGAAGCGCGGTAAGGACTTGCCGGTTTTTCCGCCTGGTAGTTTTTCAGCCATTCAGCCAGGTCAAAGGTTGAAGCGGTGTCGGCTGAAGGAGTAGTATCAGCAAGTTTTTCTTTGGGCTTGCAGGCAGTGAAAGACAGAACTGCAAGTAAAATAATAAACGAAAGAAATTTATTCATCTGCGCATTGGTATTAGGCGCGCGAAGGTAGAAGAAATACTATTGCTTTATCACCAGCACATTAAACTCGCTACCGCAGCCTATATCTTCACCTATTTCGGTGTCATGTATATACCATTTATTGTAATAGCTGCTGTAACTAACCCCGACAACCGCATCAACAATGCTCCACCAATTGTTTCTGTTGGTAATAAACAACATTGCATTAGGATCATTGTTGCAGTATGGGTTATCAATCAACAATACAATACCATCACCTGGAATTTGATAGTTTATGCAACTGGAATTTGCATTATTAACCACAAAAGCAACCGGGTTAGACCCCGAAACTTTCAAGGGTCCGTTTGCAATATCCAGCGCAGCAGCACCATTGCCGCCTGAGTATGCATACACAGCAGCACCGTTTGGCTGGTTTGACAAACCGTAAACACCATAGCCGGTGTTGGGTGTTGTTGCTTCGCCATAAACTCCGGTTGTGTAGCCTTCAAAATAGCCGCCTATGCCATAACCGGCACCTGAATTATTTGCAACACCCCTCACTGCTATTCCACCAAGTATGCCGGTGTTTTCAACGCGCAATGCTTCCGATGAATTGATGGGATAATTATTCCCGATTCTTACACCGATGGGCTGGTCTTCAATAGTTATTGCATCTCGCTGAAACCCACCCAAAATCAATCGACCTGTTCCGTGAAATGCACGAATACGTACATCGCCTGCACCGCCTCCGCCAATGGCAACGCCAACACGCAAACCGTAACCATTCTGTCCGACATAAAAATCACCGTAACTGCCCGACAAATCCAAATCCCATAAATTGCCATCACTCCACACATGCAGTGGCGCAGCGGGTTGCGTGGTTCCAATGCCGGTCCATCCGCCTTCGGTGGTTAAGGCATATCCGTTTTCTGAATAAAAATAACCTGCATCGCCATCTGTGCTTTCAGCCCAAAGCGCTTTGCCCGAATTAGCTTCGGCACGTATGGCAGTTCCGTAATCGGTTTCTCCCCACATCCCCCAGCCGCTTTGGTTGTAGCCTTTCACACCAATTCCGTTGTAGGAATTGATTTGTCCTGAAACACCAATTCCGGCTGTATTGCTGAACGAAGGAAGAGCTATTCCTTTTACCGCGGCAACATAATTTCCCATCTGGTCGCCTGTGCCCACAACGCCCACAAGACCGCCTCCATTGCCATCGTTGTAAACATAAAAAGCATCCTGCGCATCGTAAATCGTATCATGAAAAGGCAGTTCAATATTTTCGCTGGTGGTGGAGTGCATGGCGTAAGGAACACTGAGCAGTTGCGAAGTTCCCATGTCCGTATAATTGCTTCCGTTGGCAACGTCAACTTCCACTTGCAGAAACATGCTGCCTGCTGTCCAGTTAATGGTATTGATGTCTCCTGCAACCACAGTACCCGATCCAATTGCCGTGCTGAATAAGCCAAAGGAGTTGGTGGTAAGGTTGTTCGTTTCCTGGTACACAATAAGTCCGAGCGGATTAAAACTGCGCAACGAAAAACGAAAAGCGGCTGTATGGTTTGCCAGGATATTCCCGCTGTTGTCGCGCAACACACCCTGGTAACTGAAAGAAGCAGGAGCTTGCGCTAATGAAGTAACAATAAAGCCGCATAATAGCAGCAGGGAAGAAGTAAATATTTTCATGATAAAGGTTTTGTATTGTTCAAAAACAAAAATATTAAAATGTTTTAAATTGGGCATCAAATCAGCAACTATGTTCTGAATTTTTTTTCTTTTACCTTCGTCCCACTTTAAATTTACAACCATGAACGAAGAATTAGAATTTGCCCTTGCTTCAGCCGAAGAAGAAATGCAGAAAGCGCTCAATCACTTTGAAGCGGAACTCACAAAAATACGTGCAGGAAAAGCTAACCCTTTTATGCTTGACGGGGTGATGGTACCCTATTACGGAACCACATCGCCACTGAAGAATATTTCGAACATCAATACGCCTGACCCTAAAACACTGGTGATTCAGCCTTTTGATAAATCGGTGCTGAGAGACATAGAGAAAGCCATCCTCGATGCTAACTTAGGTTTCACTCCATCCAATGACGGTATGGTGTTAAGGATTAATGTGCCACCGCTGACTGAAGAAAGAAGGAAATCTTTGTTCAAGCAGGCAAAGAATGAAGCGGAACATTGCAAAGTAAGCATCCGTACGGCAAGAAAAGATGCAAATGAATATATCAAAGGTTTGGTGAAAGGTGGTTTGCCCGAAGATGAAGGGAAAGAAGGAGAAGAAAAAGTGCAGAATCTTACCAACGCTTATTCCACAAAAACTGATGCCCACCTTGAAAGCAAGGAGAAAGAAATAATGACTGTGTAAATCGTCATTGCGAGCGATAGCGAAGCAATCTGTCATTATTTTTGAAATCATAATCATCTGCGTTCTATCAAAAAATGGAAAAGCGCTGGATACTAAAAGAAAGCCCTGATTCAATAATTGTTGAACACCTTGCAACAGCGTTAAATGTTGACGTAAAGGTTGCTTCCATGCTTGTTCAGCGGGGAGTAACAACATTTCACGAAGCAAAGAAATTCTTCCGTCCGGAATTCAGTGATCTGCATGATCCTTTCCTGATGAAGGACATGGACAAAGCGGTGGCAAGATTAGAACAAGCCATTGCAAAGGGCGAAAACATTCTAATTTATGGCGACTATGATGTGGATGGCACTACCGCAGTTGCCTTTTTTCACCAGTTTCTTTCAGCGTTTTATCCCAATACTGATTTCTATATCCCCGACAGGTATAAAGAGGGTTACGGAATTTCTTTTGAAGGAATTGATTTTGCGGAAGACAATAATTTCCAACTCATCATTGCGCTTGACTGCGGGATACGTTCCACTGATAAAATAAAATATGCCAACGAAAAAGGAATTGATTTCATCATCTGCGACCATCACCTGCCCGGAGAAGATATTCCTGAAGCCATTGCTATCCTTGACCCCAAACAACCTTCCTGCGATTATCCATTTAAAGAATTATCGGGTTGCGGTATCGGTTTTAAGCTAGCGCAGGCATTTGCGCAAAGAAATAACATCCCGTTCGCTGAACTGGAAAAATTCATTGACTTGGTAGCGGTGAGTATTGCTGCCGATATTGTCCCCATCATCGGTGAAAACCGTGTGCTCACTTTTTTCGGGTTAAAGAAACTGAATACAAATCCCTCTATGGGTTTGAATTCCATCATTGAGTTGAACAGTATCAAACGCGAGTTGACTGTCAGCGATATTGTGTTTATCATCGCACCCCGCATCAACGCTGCCGGGCGCATAGCCAGCGGAAGACAGGCGGTTGAACTGCTTATCTCTTCTGAGAGCAACACAGCCGGTGAAAAAGCATTCGGGATCAATGACCTGAATTCCGAGCGCTCTGTTATTGATAAATCAATCACCGAACACGCTATGAGTATGATTGATGAAAGCGTGCTGTTACAGCAGCGTAAATCAACCGTTGTTTTTCATACGGGCTGGCACAAAGGCGTGGTAGGCATTGTGGCTTCAAGGTTGATAGAAACTTATTACCGTCCCACAATAGTATTGGCTGTAGAGGGAGAATACGCAACCGGATCAGCCCGTTCAGTAAAAGATTATAATATTTATGAAGCCATAGAAGCCTGCAGCGAACTACTGGAGCAGTTTGGCGGACATAAATACGCTGCCGGACTGAAAATGAAGATTGAAAACGTAACTGCATTCTCTGAAAAATTTGAACAGGTTGTTTCTAAAACAATCACTGAAGAAATGCTCACCCCATGTATTGAAATTGATGACGAACTGAAATTAGAGCACATTAATGAAAAATTCGTTCGCATCCTGAAACAGTTTGCTCCTTTCGGTCCGGGAAACATGAACCCGGTATTCATTACCAAAAATCTTTCGTGCAAAGGATTCCCGCGCGTGATGAAAGACAAGCACCTGAAATTAGAGGTGTATGACCCCGCCAACCCAACACAATCAATGGAAGCGGTGGCATTTAACATGGTGAATCATTTTGAAAGTATCTGCCGGAAAATGCCGTTTACAATGTGTTATACCATTGAAGAAAACAACTGGAACGGGAGGACGAGCATACAACTGAATGTAAAAGACATTCGTTTCTGATGTCTTGCTTAACCCCTCAAGGTTCTAAATTAATTTATATTTGAGCGCAAAACGGAATCCAAAGTCCTATTGGCATTACACCAAATGAAATACAATCAACTAATATTTATCAGCGTTTTCAATGTAATGCTGTTTATCTGCGCCTGCGGAAATAAAGAGAATGTTAACAAACAAGAAGAAATAAACATCCCCGTTCCTGAAAATAATTTATCAGAAATAAAAATTGGCGAACAAACCTGGGCAGCGAAAAACTTAGACATTGCTGTGTTTAATAATGGCGACAGTATTCCGCAGGTAAAGACAGATTTAGAATGGGAACAATATGGCAGGGAGAAAAAACCGGCATGGTGTTATTTAAACAACAACCCGGAGAACGGAAAAAAATATGGCAGGCTGTATAACTGGTATGCTGTAAATGATCCGCGCGGAATAGCGCCTGAAGGCTGGCACATACCGGCAGAAGCCGAATGGACAAAACTTACTGAAGTTTCAGGCGGTGAAAATGAGGCAGGCGCTAAAATGAAAGCAACCGGTGGCTGGTATAAAAACGGTAACGGTAATAATTTAAGAGGTTTTTCTGCGCTTCCGGGCGGCTCACGAAAAAGTACAGGCGAATTTGAATCTGCCGGGCTAAATGCCAACTGGTGGAGTGCTTCTGAAGGCAGTAAAGATAACGCCTGGGCGAGAAGCATAAATTTTGGCTATGGAAGTCTAAACAGGGATTACCATTATAAGCGATACGGGTTTTCGGTTCGTTGCCTGAAAAATTAATTCCAGGTTAAGCTACATGTTAAGGGATAATCAGGAATATCCAAAGTTGTGCGCTCAACTGAGATGAACGAGATTGTAAACAATGCGCTTGCTGCCGGTGGTATTGAACCTTCGCCCATGAAAGATTACGGCTTTATGCAGCAACGCACCGTAGAAGATTTTGACGGACACACCTGGGAAATATTCTTTATGGACATCTCTAAGTTTCCGCTACAGGGTTGAGTTCTCTCAGCAACTTCTCGTAAAGTTCTTTAATAGGTAATCCCATCACATTAAAGTAAGAACCTTCAATTTTTTCAATTCCGAAATCAGGTGATTGCTCGTGTGAACCCTGTAAGGTTAATTCGTATAATTTTGGTTTGCTTATTTTTTGCAGAAATTTATTTTCCTCAACTGAACAGGGATTTACACCCGAAGGAAGAAACTCCTGCAACCCATAAGAACCTGCTTTATCATAAGGTTGGTAGCTTGTTACGTATTGAGTAATATCGCTTTCTGAAAGTTTTTTGAAATACACTTTAGTAGCCACAAAAAAGGAATGTGATTTATTCTTTGAAGTAAGCGTAACGCCTGTAAAAACTTCATGCATATTACCTGAAAGAGATTTCAACATCTGAACAGCATCAGAAAAATCTTTTGGTTTCCCTATTTCTTTTCCATTTAACCATACGATGGTGTCGGCAGTAATGACGATGGTGTCATCATCAATGATATCTTTAAACTGCGCAGCTTTCAGTTGCGAGAGGTAAAGCGGAATTTGTTCACGTTTCAGTTCTTTCGGTGCGGTTTCATCTACGGGTTTTACTTCAACAATGAAATTAATTCCAAGTTCTTTCAGCAACAGTTGCCTGCGCGGAGAAGCAGAAGCAAGGATGATTTTTTTCATAACGTGTATTTAAAAACCAGCATGGAAAGTATGCCTCCTATCATCACTAACTTTGATAAGCGGCTTGCAATGCGGAAATCAGTTTTATGTTTTGCTGTTGCTGTTTTATAAGTCAGCAAGGCAGAAGGAAGTTGCACAGCCACCAAGAAATAAAGCAATGAAATATAATCCTGCGATTCATATTGCGAATACTGGATATAACCAACAGCAGCCATCACAAGGATTGAGAAAAAAACTGCCAGAATTTTTGCAGGGACAATTCCTGCCACAATGGGAAAAGTTCTGCAGCCGACACTTTTATCCCCTTCCATATCTTCCATATCTTTTATTATCTCGCGTGAAAAAGTAGTGAGAAAGGCAAACGCAGTAAAGGCATTGACATAAAAAAAATTAATTGAAATCTGCTGGTAAACATTTTTTTCTGCCATCGCTTCATAATAGGCAGGAAGAAAAACAACCAATGCAGATAAGACAGAAATAACAAGGTTTCCTATCAGCAATTGTCTTTTGTAAGAATAAGAGTAAAACCAGAGCAAGCCGGCTGAAATAATTTGTATCAGCACAAAATTGATGTTCCCGCTTTCGTAAGCCGGATATACCGCGGCAACCAATCCTCCAATACATAAAACAATGTATAAGTTCCATGCAGCATTTTTCGAAATAGATTTCCCAATAACCATTGTTTTCGCCTTGTTGATCTCATCAATGTCTGCATCAAGGTAATCATTAACAACATATCCTCCTGAGGCTATAAGCAACGTGGAAACTGTGAGCAATATAAAAGCCGGTAATGAAAACGCGGGAATAATATTCTCAAAACCAAGCAGGGTATCAATAAGGCACCATTTTACTAAGATCATGGTGAGCGCCATAATAATAAGGTTGAAAACGGATAAGCCTGAAGAAAGAAATGACTCCGTACACTTAAAACAACTTACTTTTTCTTTGCTTTTTGTTGCTCTTCATATTCCTTGTTCAAGCCGGAAATAATTTCAGCGGTTATATCCAGTGAGGGATGGGCAAGCATTACGCCACCCGTAGTTCCACGCGAAAGAATAAAGGTGTAGTTGTAATTTTCGTTATATTTTTCAAGGTACGTGCTGATTGCTTTCTGTACGCTGTCGTTGTGAGCTGATTCTTCTTTCATCAATTGCGCGGAAAGATCTTCTTTCAGTTGCATCACCTGCTGCTGGGCTTCAAGATGTTCCTGCTGCAGTGCCTGATCTTCTTCCTGCAATTGCTGCATCTTTATTTGCTGTATAGCCTGGCTCATGCCATCAGCTTTTGATTCAAAGTCCTGAGCTTTTTTCTGTAATGCATCAGCTTTTGCGCCCAGCGTGCTTTCAAGCTGGCTTGATTTTGAACTGATCTGTGCCAGCATGGTGTTTTTCTTTGCTTCAAGTCTCTTGTTTATTTCTGTCACATATTTATAGTTTTCCCAAAGCGTATCAATATTAATATATACCATACTCAGGTTCTTTGATACGCTGTCGCGGCTGGCGAGAAGATCGGCATCAGTAACCACTTCTGCTTTCCTGCCTGAGAAATGAAAATAATAAAGTATGCCAACTGCAATAATCAGTATTGTGTTAATGGCTAAAGAGATTTTGTTCATTGCTTTTGTTTTTAAAAAATCATGCAAATATGGTTAAATCTGTTAACCTGAAATCATTTTGTATTTTTATCCTAAATTAAATAAACCATGAATTACATCCTTTCTCTTCTTGCTTCCATGTTAATAATGAATGTTGGTTTTGCACAAAACCAAAGCGGCAACTTCATTTTTGATGGTGTTCTGCGCGATTACATCCTGCATATTCCGCCAGGGTATAACTCTTCAGTGCCAACTCCACTTGTACTCAATCTTCACGGCTATACTTCCAACGCGCAGCAGCAGCAGCTATATACTGCTTTCGACAGTGATGCAGACACCGCAGGATACATTGTTGTATATCCCAATGGCATAGCAAACGCATGGAACAGCGGATGGAACAATCCTTATTTTTCAGGCGTGGATGATGTGGGGTTTTTGTCTGCCCTGATCGATACCATTGCTGCTGCTTATACTATTGATGAATGTCGTGTATTCTCCACGGGCATGAGTAACGGAGGATTTATGAGCTACCGCCTTGCCTGCGAACTGGAAAACAAAATTGCCGCTGTGGCTTCAGTTACCGGCAGCATGACCGACAGCATGATGTTTTATTGCCAGAATACCCGTCCGGTTGCTGTGATGGAGATGCATGGAACGGCTGATAACACAGTTCCCTATAATGGCTCTACAGCTTTTACTGCAATTGATGATAATCTTAATTTCTGGAAAGAACATAACAATTGCACAGGAACTGCTTTTACCGAGGATTTACCTGATATTGATCCTCTTGATGGCGCAACGGTGACAAAAATTTATTTTACCACCTGCGATACATCAACTGAACTGATAACTTTTAAAGTAAACGGGGGAGGACATACCTGGCCCGGAGCTTCATTTAATATTGGCGTTACCACGCAGGACATCAGTGCCAATTCAGAAATCCTGAAGTTTTTTAATAAACATCCTAAGTGCAACATACCAACTTCCTTAGAAGAAAACACCTCGCATCAACTTTTACTTTTCCCTAACCCGGTTGAAAATATGCTCACTATTCAAAGCAATTTAACAGGGCGTGTTGAACTTGTTATTTATGATTTTACCGGAAAAATTGTTTACCTTGATGAATATTACAAAGACGATACACAAATTATGATTGACAATCTTTCTTCCGGGATTTATTATTTACAGGCGTCCAACCATGAAGAAACCATCAGTTCAAAGCTGGTAAAATAATAATTTTTATACTTGTCGTGTATTTTTTTTATCTTTGTCGTATAAATAATAAAATCATGGATGCAAAAATCACTTTAAGCTTTGATGAAGCGGTTATTCTGAAAGCCAAACGCTTTGCCGAAAATAATAATATCAGCCTGTCGCGGCTCACTGAATTTCTTTTGTCTAAAGTTACCAGCGCTTCCTATAAATCATTAGATGAACTTCCAGTTTCAGATTGGATAAGCATGATCAGCGAGGGCGAAGTGGAATATGTGCGTAAGCCCCGCAGCCGTAAAAGCCTTAAAAGCGAATATTATGGAAGCAAAAAATCCAGATGAGGATTTTCTTAGATGCAAATATTCTTGTTGCTGTTCTCTGCAATGAATATCCCTTGTTCACATCCTGCGCCCGCGTGTTGAGCCTGAGCGATAACAAGGAGTTTAAAGTTTACACCTCGCCTCTTTGCCTTGCCATTGGTTTTTATTTCGCAGAAAAGAAAAACGGAAATAAGTTGGCAAGAAATAAGATCTCTTTATTAAGTGAGAAGCTCAACATTACTTCCATGGATAAATCCGCGGTGAGAAAAACTGCTGCAAATAAATTAATTAAAGATTTTGAAGATGGACTGCAATACTATTCTGCTGAAGACTCGGATTGCAGTTGCATCATCACACAGGATAAAAAGGATTTTTATTTTTCGGATATAGAAGTATTGAATGCCGAAGAATTTCTGCTGAAATATGCTGTGAAGAAAAAGTAGGGACAGACATGATGTTGTCCCTACACTACCTGCCATCTCTTAAAAGAGTGACATATCCTTTAACCGTTTTAAACTTGTAGTCGGAATCATCCAGATCAATTTCATAAACATAAACTCCGTTCTGAACTACTTCTCCCACATTGAATTTTGCCCCGTTCCAGGGTATTGAATTATCAGTGAAATAAATTTCTGAACCAAGCCGGTTATAAATTCTCATTACATAAGGTTTATCAAAAGTGCCCTGCATAAAAAACACATCATTCAGTCCATCTCCATTTGGTGTGAAGGCGCTGGGCACCCAGAAAGCAATCACATCATCTATCACAACAAGATAGGTGATGTTTTCCACGCAACCTCCGGGAGAAGTTACTGTCAGGGTTACTTCATAATTACCAGGAGCACCATAGGTATGAACCGGGTTTACATCTGTGCTTGTTATTCCGTCTCCGAAATCCCATACATAATCTGACCCTCCCTGTGAATTATTTTCAAACCGTATCGTTGCATCAAACATATTCGCCTCTTCAGGTGTAAAGCCAAACTGTGCAACAAGCGAACTGACTGTAACAGTTACGTCATCGCTTGTCGGGGTTGAACCGCATTGATCGCTTACAGTAACAGTATAAGTTGTTGTTTGTGCCGGATTAACATTGACGCTGCTTCCGTTTCCGGCTCCGTTGTTCCATGAGTATGCATAAATTCCGTCACCTCCTTCAGCAGTTGCAGAAAGTGTGCTTTGATCACTTGAGCAAACGGTAATATCATCAGAAGCAGTAACAACCAATGGAGTAACCAATGAAACTGTAATCAGGTTTGAGATTGCCGGATTCCCAATTGTGCAGGGTTCGCTGGAAGTAAATGATACGGAAACAACATCCCCTTCATTTAAAGTACCTGATGAAAAAATAGTTCCCCCGCTTCCTGCATTTATTCCGTTTACCTGCCACTGGTAAACAGGATTGCTTCCGCCATTTGCGCCTGTCGCTGTAAACGTTACAACAGCTCCGTCACAAACAGGTCCCGATGGCGAGGCAACAATACTGACCGATGGCGTTACATATAAGTTTACATCCATCGTTATCGGGGAAGAACTTGCTGACGCAGGACTGGCGCAGGGAGCTGCAGAAGTAAGCGTTACCACAACCACATCACCATCATTCAAAGTGGTTGAAGAAAAAGTATTACCGGCTCCCACATTCGCCCCGTTCACAGTCCACTGATAGGTAGGGTTTGGTCCTGCATCGGTTGGAGTTGCGGTAAAATCAACCTGTACTCCTGCGCATATTGGTCCTGCAGGAACAGATGCAACTGTTACATCTGGATTCAACACCTGGTTAATTGCAATAGTGATTGAATTTGAAGCAGCAGTTGTTGGATTTGCACAAGCCGCATCAGAAGTTAAAATGACTGAAATAACATC
>Ga0172375_10011616_pt1 | contig 11187 bp, 7 predicted proteins | sample LakKiv1m_FD_114537 | JGI IMG/M metagenome (GOLD analysis project Ga0172375, IMG submission 114537) | Freshwater microbial communities from Kabuno Bay, South-Kivu, Congo - kab_092012_11.1m | ecosystem: Environmental > Aquatic > Freshwater > Lake | place: Democratic Republic of the Congo... | reverse complement strand
CGACCTTCGTGCCCTCACCAGGTCGGACGGTGCCGCGGACGACGAACTGTCGTCCACGCTGCACGGTGCGCGTGCTCGGGCTGGCCTTCAATCGCTGCCGGACGCCGACGCCGACCCAGCCACTCGCGCTGCCCCGGACCTCGTCCTGGTCGAGGATGCTCACCCGGTAGGCACCCGACTGCTTGGGAGTCCAGTTCCACTGGTCCTTTCCGACATCCAGTCGCATCGACATGACCTTCCTGGGCCCGTCTGCAGTGCGGCGCTCGACGATGGCACGCAGTGAGTCGGTGCGAGCGCTGGTGCGGACGGTCGTCTTGCCCTTGATGGTCCGACCGAACACGAGGTTCTTGGTGGAAGGCTGGAAGCTGATCCTCGAGGTGGCCGCTTCGAAGTCGTAGGTCCGTTCGGTGAGCGGTGACGTCACGGACAGACCGTCCACGAGAAACGTCGCGTCGTTGCAGCCGAAGACGAAGCCGACGCGGGCGCCGGCACTGTCGTCGCGGCCGACGAAGAAGTTCGAGATGGTCTGTCGGCTACCGCTCCGCACGAGCCGCCCGTCATCCGAGATCTCCGACCACGCATAGACGAGATCGGCAGCTCGCACGGTGTGCCAGGACGTGTCCGCGTCAGCGGGTAGTGCGGCCAGGCCGATCCAGCTCGTCGTGAGGCCCTCCGGCTGCCACCGGACGACGGCAGCACCCGAGATGGGATCTGTCACGGCCCGGACGTCGATCGACAGGTCGCTGAGCTGCGAGGGTGCATCGACGAACGTGAGGACGCCGATCCCCTCTGTGCCAGCCGTCAGCGGCCAGCTCGCCGCATGGGAGCCGCGAGACCCGGTGGGGTCGAGCGTCGTCCGGAGAGCCGGCTTATCGGCAAGGAGTCGCTCCGGGGTCTCGCAGTCGACGTGCTCTCGGCTCAGTCCGGTGTCGCCCAGCTGGCCACCCACCACCACGGTGGTCGGGTGACTGTCCGCTACCGCCGGTGCCAGCGCGGCGCTACCGATGGTTGCTCCCACCATGCCCAGGACAGTCAGTGATCCTGTGAGTCGTCCCGAGATCTTCACGCCTGGCTCCTCCACACGTCTGGCGACGGTCGCCGCTCAGCGGTCCTACCCTAAGCCGGTCGCGAATAACCCCTGCCGTGACGAGGGGACTCAAGGCCCGCTGGCGGGCCGTGTCACTAGCTAGTGTGTGGCACCGCCGTCCCCGTCACGGATCGCGGGCCCCACGCGACGCCACCACGTGACCACAGGAGCGTCGGGGCTCTTGTTCGCCCCCAGCGGCTTGGGCAGGTGGTGGGGGGCTTGTAGCCCGGTCGCGTAGAGCGCGGCCCGGCGTACCGAGGCGTTGTCGTGCTGCATCGCGACCTTGATCCGCTCCTGCTCCGCGGTGGTGAGGCGCTGCGGGGAGCGGGCCAGGCTGACCAGGGCCCGGCGCTGGACCCAGGCGTGGACGGCGCCGACGAGGGTGACGACGTCCTCGCGCCGACTGCCGTGGCCGAGCATCCACACCGACTCCCAGGCGCGCTCGCCGAGCAGCTCCCGGTCGGAGCCGGCCAGGGTGATGAAGCAGTCGGCGACGGCGTCCGCGTAGGGGCTCAGGCCCAGGGTGTAGGTCGCGAGGCGGCGCCGGTTGGTGCTGACGTGGAAGAGCGACTCGCGCACCAGCCGCTGCAGCAGCTGGTCGGGCTCGGCGGTGTAAACGGCCGGGGTCATGGTCTGGACCTGGGTGGCGACCTGGCGGCTGATGTGACGGCTGGCGTCCTTGCCGGCCAGGTCCTTGGTCTCGCGGGCGGTGAGCACTCTGGTGCGCAGCGGGCCGTCCTTCAGCGTCCGCACCGCGCGGGCGAAGGAATCGTCGGGCAGGTGCGTGAGCAGGTCGAGCAGGTCTGCGCCACGTTTGTACGCCGGCACGAGCAGGCCACGGATGGCGTGCTGCTCCAGCTGGGCCAGGGGCGCGCCGTCGAAGTGGCCTCGAGCGACCTTGGTGGCGGCGACCTGGATGGCACCCAGGGCGAGCGCCTTGTTGTCGGAGTCGAGCAGCTTGAGCACCAGCGCGCTAGCGGCCGGGTCCGCCAGCTGCTGGAGCAGCCCGAGCATGGGGGAGACGACCTGGACGTCGTCGTCGGTGAGCCAGGCGCCGAGGGCGTGGAGGACGTGCCGCTGGCCCACGGGGTGGTTGATGAGGGTGCTGAGCGCCTCGAACCTGCGGAGCTGGTCGATGCCGGTCGTGCGGGCCAGCTCCTGGACCAGTCGTTCGCAGAGCAGCGTCCAGTGGCGGTTGGGCATCAGCACGAGCTCGAAGTGGTCGAGCTCGGTGACGAGGGTGAGCCAGTCGCCGCCGGTCATGGCCTCGCCGGAGGCGGTGGCCTTGTCGATCAACCCCATGATCAGCGCGTCCGGAGCGACCTCGCTGCGCTCGGCGAAGGAGACCCGCTCGGGGTGCTTGCCGTCGGGGTGGCTGTCGCGGACGAGCTGGCGGCTGGCCGCCACCAAGGCACCCTCGGGGAGTCCGAGGACGGTCTCGTAGCCGCGCAGCGCCTTGAACGTGATCGGGTGCTGCCCGGACTCCCACCGGCTCAGCCGGCTCAGGTCCGTGGTGACGCCTGCGTCGCGCAGCGCCTCGACGAAGGCCGATCGCTCGGCGTACGCCGTCTCGCGGCCGAGAGAACGGCACGTGACCAACAGCCATGCCGTACGTGCCCAGGGGTCGTAGTACCCCTCGCTCATGGAGGTCAGATCGTCGGGCATCTGCGAGGGGCGGCCGCGTCGCTTCTTGCGGGTGCCCGGGCCGTCGCCCGCACCGCCCGCGCCGCTTGTGCGACCGTCGCGAGGCGCGGCTGGGCCCACTCCCACTCCTTTGCCGAGGCGCCCGGGTCACGGGTTCGCCGGTGAAATCTGCTGGTAACCTGGAGCACACGTTATTGCATGGCAAAAAGTAAAGAACACAAAAGACGCGTCTCCGGTTGCGAAGTCCCTAATGTGCCATCCGTCCAGACAGGTGCTTACTGCTCCTGACCGGATCCGGCCTCGGGGTCGGTGGCTCGGTGTCTGTGTCGAGCCAGTCCTACAAACCTTCAGAAGGGTTTCATCAGAATGAACAGCAGCGGCATCAAGCGGGGGCTGGCCACGACGGCCGTCTCCGCTCTCGCGATCGCGGGTCTCCCGCTCATCGCTTCCTCCGCCTCGGCGCAGCCCGGCTCGGCTTTCGAGACCGGCGGGGCCGACGCAGTCACCCTCGTCCAGCCCTGGACCGCACCGAACCCGACCTCGGTGTCGATCAGCACGGCCAACGACGGCAAGGACAGCACGGCTCGCCTCACGGCCTCCGCCGGCGCCAACGTCTCCGCGGTCTCGTTCTACTACACCATCGGCAACGCCGCGCCGGTCCTTATCGGCACCTCGCAGCGCAACGACAACGGCTTCTTCGCCGTCGAGTGGGCCGCTGCCGGCCTCGGTGGCTCCACCGTCGAGATCTTCGCCGTAAACGGCGGCTCGACCCCCGCTGCGATCGCTGACCTGTCCAACCAGCAGGGCAAGATTGCCGACATCAACAACAACGACGCCGCGGTCGAGGTGACCGACGGCGACTCCATCGGTGTCTTCCAGGCGCCGTACGACATCGACGGCAACGCCGGTGACACCGACCAGTACGTCGCCTTCACCGGCACCGCCAGCCCCGGCTTCTCGGTCGCCGACCTGAACGCCTCGTTCCTGACCAGCACCAACAACCCGGCCGCCCCGGCAAACCCGGGCGACCCGGCCAACGTCCGGACCCCGAACTACCAGAGCGGTGCCCTCGTCGCCGGTAGCAAGATCCTGACCTCGCCGGCCAACCAGGCCGCGAGCGCTCCGGAGTCCTTCGCCGGTGTCCTCGACATCAACGGCTACGTCTTCGGTGGCGCCTCGGACGACATCTTCATCCACGCCGTCAACACCGCCGGTGCCACGGATGCGGGCGAGGCCTACGCCCTCTACCGCCAGACCATCACCACGGTGACGGCCACGGCCGACCGCACCAACGTGCCGAACGGCGCCGCGGCGACCGTCACGGTGACCGTGGAGGACCAGAACGGCAACCCGGTCGCGGGCGCTCGCGTCCAGAGCTCCAACACCGGCGTGACCGAGGCGCAGGGCGGCGGCGACGCCGCTCAGATCACCAACGCCCTCGGCCAGGCGACCTTCACCCAGACCAACGGCACCGCGTACTTCTACGCCGACGCCACCGACAACGGCGGCTTCCAGGACAACCTGGGCGACAAGCGCTCCGCCGACGTCGCGGTGACGCAGTTTGTTGCCGCGCCGACCACCATCGCGGGTGACTCGGAGAACGGCGTCGCCTTCGACCTCGACGAGGTCGACGGCAACGACATCACCGTCCAGGTCCAGGACCAGGCCGGGAACAACTTCCCCGGCGCCGGTCGCACTGTCGACTACTACTGGGTCATCACCCCCTTCGACGGCGCCCCCGCCACCCAGCGCATTCCCGCCACGGGCAACGCTGCGGTTCCCGCGCTGACCGATGGCAGCGGCGAAGCGACCATCCCGTTCCCGAGCGTCGGCGTCACCGACCCTGAGGGAACCTACGAGCTGTTCGCCAGCCTGCGTCCCGACGTTCAGGGCAACAACGGCGTCGCGGCCGCGAAGGTCCTCACCGTCAAGGCTGGCGAGGCTGCCATCGATTACGACGGCGCCAACCCGCTCACCGCTCCGGCTGGCTCGGCGGTCGAGGTCACCGGCACGCTCAAGCTCGCTGACGGCACCGGCCTCCCGGGCCGCGAGGTCCAGCTCGACTACACCGGCACCAACGCCGCTTTCGTGCTGGCCAACGGTGCCACCACCGCCACCGTCACCCTGACCACCGGCGCTGACGGTGGCTTCTCCGCCAACCTCAAGGACCCGACTGCCACCCCGCAGCCGACCGAGAACGGCACCATCGCTGGCACGACCAACGCGGTGGCCGACGACGGCGGCCAGCTTGACGACCCCGACGCCGTGGGCAACGTCGCTGTGCGTTTCTTCAGCGCCGACGCCCCTGCTGGCTCCACCGTCGTCATCGGCGGCCTCGCCGGCACCGGCAAGCCCGGTGTTGCCCAGGCCGGCACAGCCACTGTCACCAACGGTGGTGTCGCGGTCGCCAACACCGCGGTCACGCTGACCGTGGACGGCGACTCGTTCTTCACCGACGGCACGGCCGCGAGCACGGCTCAGGGCGCCAACGTTGGCGACCTCACCTCGCTCGGCAAGTCGATCACCCTGGTGACCGACAACGCCGGTCTGGTCAACTTCCAGGTCGCCATCGAGCGCTCCGAGGACTTCGACGACGACGGGCTGGCCGAGGACATCGTCACCGCGACGATCTCGACCGGTTCGGACACCGAGGATGTCGACTACAGCTCGGCCATGCCGCTCAATGGTGGCGAGGTCGAGGTCTCGTTCTCCGCGGACCGCTTCCAGGAGTCGACGATCCTGCCCCAGGCCCCGACCACTGACGACGTGTACTACAACGTCACGACGACCGACTCGTTCGGCAACAAGGTGGCCGCGAGCGTCGGCATTGACCTCGACGGCAATGGCACTGTGGACATCACGAGGACCACCGACTTCAACGACGAGAACGTCGAGTTCTCGATCTCCTCGGACACCGAGCAGGACATCACCCCGTCCGTCACCTGGACGGCACCGCGCAACGTGTTCGGGCCCGGCAACGCTCCGGCTGCGGCGACGACCGCTCCGATCGAGGGTGATGGGCCGACGGCTGAGTTCTACGTCGTCGACTTTGCTGAGAGCACGTTCACCCTGGCCCAGCAGGGTCCGGAGAGCGTTCCGGTCGGCACGACCGTCATCATGGACTACACCGCGGTGGACCAGAACGGTGAGCCGATCGAGTTCTCGGTCGACTTCTTCCGCACTGGGCCTGACAACTTCCAGGACGGAGACCCCAACAACCCGAACCCGATTGCCACGGGTGAGGACGGTCGCGCGAGCTACGTCTTCTCTGGTGCCGCTCCGGGTACGGCCACTGTTACCGCTATCGGTTTCGTCGGTGGAGAGGCCATTGCCGAGTCGCAGGCCAGTGACACCGTTGAGTTCGCCGGACCCGTGGACGAGCAGGCCGACATCACGGTCCAGCTGACTGGGAAGAACAACGGCAAGCAGGCCGACATCCTCAAGGTCACCACCGCTCCGGCTGCTGACGGCGCGCTGGCCACGCTGTTCAAGATCGCGAAGAACGGGAACCGCACCGCTTTCCGCTTCAAGACCCTGGACAACGAGGGCAAGGTCAAGTTCCGCGCCAACGACAAGAACGGCAACCGGAAGACCAAGTACGTGGTCGTGGTCGACGAGACCGCTGACACCAAGGCTGGCGAGAGCAACACCAAGAACGTTCGCTGACCTCGTACAGATGTGAGATGCCTCGGGGCGGCGGTCGCCGTCGCCCCGAGGGACCTCTCTGAGGGGTCCACCGACCCCTCACCCTCTAGCTCTTCGAGCCGGAGACACAGACGCGGTCCGGGCCTTTCTTTGTTGCCGCTGCTCAAGAAAGGTCCGGACCGCCTGTCCCACCCTAGACAGATCGGTTCGCCGGCTGCATCACCGGGGCCGCACACATTGCGTGTGCGGCCCCGGTGGGCATTTACCCGAGTTCGCGCCTCCGTCGGCAGAGTGTTTGACTCCCGGCATGCGCTCGAACCGACCCGCTGTCCTGTTCTTCACCACTCTCGCTGTCACTCTCGCTCTGGGCCTGCAGGCATGCAGTGAGGACTCCGAGGAGCGTCCAACCGATGCCGAGTCCAGCGCGAGCGGCACGACCGAGCGCGACGAGGACGGCGTGCTCGACGACGGCAGTGGGGACAAGCAGCGCAACTGCGATGTCAAGGTCGAGGTCACCGGTGCGGCCGACGCCACCTGGAAGATGAAGGGTGAGTCCGTCCAGCCGGCCAGCGGGAGCCCCGCGGCTTACTACACGGCGGAGCAGAAGGACCGTCTCGTCCAGGTGTTCGCTGCGGGCGGCGAGATCGAGACCGCCTCGGCCGTCGTCTCCATCGACGGGGTCACCTACACCACCGACCCGAGCGACCCTGCCGGTGTCGAGGCCAGCGAGGAAGGGACCGCAGCAGCAGTCGACGCACAGGCCGACAGCACTGACGGCGGCAGCGTCGACCTCGTCGCCGAGTTCACCTGCGGCGGGACGGAGACGTCGAAGAAGAGGTCCAAGAAGGGCTGAGCTCGACGATGGCCCGGCGCCCGGGGTGCTCGGCGGGGCTCCAGAGGTGACCGCGGGTGTCCCTTGTCAGGTCCTCGACGCCGACTGGGGCGCGGTGGTTGCGCGGTCTCGACGGGCGCTCGTCGCTGGCGCTCCTCGCTGCTCGACCATCCAGCGCATGGAGGGAGCCGCGGGTCCAGGGGCCGTGGCTCGTCGAGACGAGGAGGCCGTCGTCGGTCGTGGTGACGCCCTGCATGCCCTTTGGGCCGGTGGCCAGGAGCTCGACCGGGCCTGACGGCTGGCCGTCGGCCACCGGGAGGCGCCAGAGGCGGGTGGACTTGTTCCCTCGGCCGTACTCGCCGGCGTACAGGTAGGTCGTGGTTGCGGGGTCTCGACGACGCTCGTCGCTGGCGCTCCTCACTGCTCGACCAGCTGCTGCCGGGGCGTCGAGGAAGGACCAGCGGAGGGGTGGGCCGCCGTCGGGGGGTTCGGGGCGGTGGAGGGCGGTTGCCTTCCAGGTCGCCGGGTCTCGACGACGCTCGTCGCTGGCGCTCCTCGCTGCTCGACCGTCGGACACGCCGAGGTCGGACTCGTGGAGGGTCCAGAAGCCCTTGCCGGTCGCGGCGACGTACAGCCAGCCGTCGATCCACGCGAGGCCGCCGGCGTGGATCTTCAGAGGGTCACCGTCGGGGGTCAGCAGGGTGACGTGGGCATAGCGGCGGGCCTCGAGGTCGACGACCGAGACGCGGGAGCCGCCGGACTTCGCGTACCAGGAGACCAGCAGCCGCTCGCCGGCCCAGGTGATGCCCTGGGGCCACCACTCGCGGGTCCACTGGTCCTCCCAGTCCCACGACCAAGCCCGCTCGGCAAGCCGACCGTGCAGCAGCCGCACCACCGGCACGCGGCGCAGGCGCCAGGTCAGCGGCACCGACAGCAGGCCGCTCACGCGCGCCTCCGGGTCGCGATCGCGACACCCAAGGTCGAGAGCGCGAGGCCGACCAGGGCCAGCGAGGACAGGGTCTCGCCCAGCACCAGCCAGGCGGACACAGCCGTGACCGGCGGCATGAGAAAGAAGAGGGAGGCGCTGGCGCCGGCACCGCCGCGGCGTACGAGCAGGCCGAGCAGGAGCAGGCCGCCCAGCGAGTTGACCCCGGCCATCCACAGCACCGACAGGCTGGCCTCCAGGGGAGCGGACACCGACGGCGCTCCCTCCAGCACGACGGCGAGCAGGAGCAGCGGCGGCACGCAGACCGCGCACTGCAGCGTCGCCGACCAGACGGCGTCGGTGCGGACGCCGATCCAGCGCTGGCCCAGGGTCCCGAGCGAGAGCGCCGCCAGCGACACGAGCCCCAGCAGCAGCCCCCACAGACCGCCCGCGCTCGAGATGTCCGGACCCAGCACCACCAGGACCCCGAGAACACCAAGCCCGAAGCCCAGGACCTGGCGCCGCGTCAGCCGTTCCCCGAGCAGCACCCCGGCCAGCACCGCGGTCAGCACCGGCGACAGCGCGTGCAGCAGCGCGGCGATGGTGGCCTGCAGCCCGAGCTCGAACGCGGCGTACACCGAACCGAAGAAGACTGCGTTCATCACCAGGCCCGACGCCGAGACCCGCAGCAGGTCCTGCCGCGAGATCCGCAGCGCCCCGTGCCGGAACCGTGCGAGCGGGTAGAGCAGCACCGCAGCGCCGGCGAAGCGCAGCGTCACGACCCAGAAGGGCGAGAGGGCCTCGACCCCGATCGGGCCCGCGATGTAGCCCGAGGCCCACACGAAGACGAACAGAGCCGCCGGCCACGGAGGCACGCTGCCCACGGGGGCGGGCGGTGCCGGTGCGGTCCGAGAGGTCACCGGCACAGCGTGCCGCACGAGGGTTGCCTCAGGGGTGGTCGGCGCCGGCGTACCGGCGTCGGCTGGCGCAGGCGTGTGGAGGACGGCCGACGCTGCGGTCCGCGCGGTGATGGACGTGGCCCCTCATGAAGCGCGATCGGCTCTTGCGTGGAGCGCCACACGTGCCCGGCACGTGCAGCGCTCCACGTTGTCGCTCGACGCCGGCTCGTGGCGGCCGCCCCCGCCCCTGGCCGTCCAATCCCCCTGACCCGCCTGTCCACAGGTGGTGCGATCGCACGGGACCGCTGGGCCCTGGGCGGGTAGGGCTCCGTCCATGGACGACCGCACCCTCGCTGCGCTGCTGCGCGACGAGCTGGCGCACCAGGACGGCGTGGTCGCCTGGCACCAGCTCGTGGAGCGGGGAGCGCGGCAGCACGACCGTGAGCGCTGGGTACGCCGCCGGCTGCTCGTCCCGGTGCACAGAGCGGTCTACGTCGCGCACACCGGCCCGCTCACCGAAAGTCAGCGCACCTGGGCGGCCGTGCTCGCGTGCGGTCCCCGTGCCGCGCTCTGCCTCGTCGGGCGCCCCGGGCCGCTCGTGCACGTCGCCGTCGACGCCACCCGTCGGATCGCCGCGCCCGAGGGCGTACGACTCCATCGGGTCCGAGGCCTGGAGGCCCGGGTGCGCTGGTCCGCCAGCCCGCCACGGCTGCTGCCCGAGCACGACGTGCTCCTCGGCGTCGGGTTGGCTGAGGACGAGGAGGAGGTCGTGCGGCTGCTCAGCGACGCGGTGCGGACTCGGCTCACCACGGCCACGCGGCTGCGCGAGGTCGTGCAGGCCCGCGGCCGGCTGCGGCACCGTGCGCTGGTGCTTGCCGTCCTCGACGACGTCGAGCGCGGGACCCACTCGGTCCTGGAGCACCGCTACCTGCGCGACGTCGAGCGCGCGCACGGGCTGCCGACCGGCACCTGGCAACGACGGCGCAGCGTCGACGGTCGCACCGAGTACTCCGACGTCGACTACGAGCCCTTCACCGTCACCGTCGAGCTCGACGGGCGTGCCGGCCACGAGGGGTGGGACGCCCAGAACCGCGACGCCCGGCGCGACCTCGACCAGGCCGTCGCCGGGTGGGTCCCGGTGCGGCTGCGGCACCGGCAGGTGTTCCGGGACGCCTGCGTCACCGCCGTACGGCTCGGGCGGTTGCTGCAGACGCGCGGGTGGGAGGGCGCGCCGGGACCGTGTGGGCCGGGGTGCGCGGTCGCTGTCGAGCGCCCGGAGCGCCCCGAGGCGGGATGACGGACCTGCCCGCGGCAACGTGGAGTGCTGCACGCGCCCTGTGCGTGCAGCACTCCGCGATCGTGTCGGCGGGGTCTCGTGGCTCGCTTCGCTCGCACCTCGACCATCGCTGCCCGCTAGGGTCCGGGGCGTGAGGAAGGTGGTGGTGGCGGCCGCGATCGTGCGTGGCGGGCGGGTCCTGGCGGCCCGGCGCACGACGCCACCGGAGGCCGCGGGGCGCTGGGAGCTCCCGGGGGGCAAGGCCGAGCCGGGCGAGCCGCTCGCCCACGCGCTGGAGCGCGAGATCGCCGAGGAGCTCGGCTGCGAGGTCGAGGTGACCCGCTGGCTCGAGGGCGTCGCCCCGATCGGCGAGACCCACGAGCTGCGAGCGGCCCTGGCGAGACTCACGAGAGGCGAGCCCGCGCCGACCGAGCACGACGGCACCCACGACGAGGTCCGCTGGCTGAGCGCCGACGAGCTCGACCCGGCCCACGAGAACGCAGTCGACTGGCTCGAGCCCGACCGCCCCTTCCTGCCCCAGGTCGCCGCGGCGCTGCGCCAGCAGACCCGCGACACCCGACGGATCATCGTCTTCGAGGCCGAGCATGCCGAGGCGATCGAGCAGCGGCTGCGCCACGACGGCTTCGACGCCGAGGTCGTGCGTGAGCGCCTCCAGGGCGAGGACGACGACGAGGACCACCCCTGGGCGGTCGTGACCGATGCGCCGAGCCTGGTGGCGGAGGTGCTGACCGACGAGTACGACGGGTGGCTCGACGAGGACGGCGCCGATCATGGGCAGGAACAACCGCCGCCCGCGCAGGGTTCACCGCTCGACCTCCCGACCGCCCCGCGCCGCTTGAAGAGGAACCCATGAGCCTG
>Ga0172375_10011613_pt1 | contig 11191 bp, 14 predicted proteins | sample LakKiv1m_FD_114537 | JGI IMG/M metagenome (GOLD analysis project Ga0172375, IMG submission 114537) | Freshwater microbial communities from Kabuno Bay, South-Kivu, Congo - kab_092012_11.1m | ecosystem: Environmental > Aquatic > Freshwater > Lake | place: Democratic Republic of the Congo... | reverse complement strand
ATAACCATTAGCCGAGGGGTGACACGGAGGCGGGTCCCCTGACGCGCGCAACGTCAGTGAGCACGGCAGGGTGCCGCAGTGGCAGGACCCCGAGGCATTTACAGGGTAAAGTAGATTGATCGGGGAGCCGCGTTAGACGATATTTATAGATTAATCCGAAGGGCTGAAGGAAATGTTGCGGTCGATAAAATCGATTATTTTTTGTTGATTTTCCGCGGAAAGATTAGAAAATTCTACTCCGATTCCCGGATACTCATGCGGCTGAACCCCTTTATCCGGAACCCAGACTACCCGCGCCTGCAGCTCCAACACCTCTGACTTTGGTGCAAGTATCATTTTGAGAATTACCTCGTCTTGCAGTTTAAATTTATTACACCCGAATATAAAAGCCCCTACCGCGCTTAAATTAAGCATTTCAACTTTTAAACACTCCGAGAGATTATCCTTTTTGGATTTTAACTCAATTTTTAAATCAATCGGCAGGCGCTTAAACCTGCGGCGCAGCTGCATCCTTTTAATCTCCTCAATCGCCTTATCTTCCTTAAAACTATTCAGAGCTGAATCTTCAGAAGCATAAATTTCGATTACCCTATCCATCCCGGAAACAGTAAAAATATACCTTAAGTGCGCCGGAATATTCGCAAACTTCATCCGGCCATCGTGATTCACCACCTCTTTATAAGCAATCGCGACTACCGAAACGCCCATATAATCCACGCCTTGAATATCCTCCAGATTACAAAGAATATCCGAGTAGCCGTCACGCACGCATTGGCCGACCACCTCCACCAGATTAGCGGAGTCCACGTCTATCTGGCCGCATAAATCCAGAACAATACAATTCCCAGACTGCCTTAATTTTATCTCTAGCATAATAATTTAAATTCGATTTCTGGATTACCCTTTAAGGTATTATGCGCCGGGCAATGCTTAATAAACTCCAGCAGCGCTTTTTGCCGGCGCTCATCCAACCCTGAATCTTTTAGTTCGATATCCACATTAATCTTTCTAAAAGAAAATGGCGATTCGGTAGAAAGCTGCGCTGTAACATTTACCCTAAAATTATCCAAGCTTAATTTAGCCCCTAAGGCATACTTACAGATATAAACTCCGATACAACTTCCTAACCCGGCTAAAAGAGCATCCAAAGGAGTCAGTCCGTTGCCTTTGGCGTCAATGATAAACTCGCTTTCATTGGCCTTAACCGTAAAAGCTAAACCCTGGTTATGCGTAAGCTGAACTTTATACACTCGCCCCTCCTAATAAGTTTTTGCTTTGTCCTGCGCTTGCCAAAATTCAAAAAGCGCGATATTTTCTTTTACTGCTACCCGAGAAGTAATTTTTATATTACTCTTAATTAATTTCTTTAATTTAAAATTAGAATCCGCCATTTCATTAAAACCAAAATTTTTAGCATCTTTTATCGCGCATCCGGAAACAATGCGTGAAATTCTCGCCCAGTGACAGGCAGAAAAACACATCATACATGGCTCGCAAGTCGAATAAATAGTGCAGCCGGATAAATCTATTGTTTTAAGCGCTTGGCAGGCGGCACCAATCGCCACTATTTCAGCATGCGCGGTAATATTATTTTTTTTCCAAACTAAATTATGCCGGCAGGCAATCACCCTATTGTCCTTCACAATACAGGCCCCAAAAGGAGTCTGCCCTTTTCTTACCCCCTCCCGCGCCTTAGCAATCGCTAAGCGCATAAATTTTAAATCCGGCTCTTTCATTTGACCTGTTTACGATTAGTTCTGCGTAAAGCCTTGACCATGCGCGCGTAAGCCTCTTGCGGAGTCTTGCCTTCCGTAAGATGTTCAAAACAAATCGCGGCAAACCCCGTCCGATTTTTAATCTTAAAGATCTCTACCTTTAAATGGCCGATTTTATCCAACATTTAAATACTAACGCGAGATCTGAATAATCTTATATCTTAAAGTTCCGGAGGGAATCTTAATTTCGGCAACCTCATTTTGCTTGTGCCCCAATAAACCCGCCCCCACCGGAGAATTAACAGAAATCTTATTTTGGCTATAATCTGCCTCAAGCTCTGAGACTAAAGTATACTCCAGATCCTCATCAGTATCCAGATCCTTTAATTTTACCGTCGCCCCGATTAAAACTTCATCCTTGGGAATATTCTGATCCAGTATGCGCACCCGCGCCAACTTATCCTCCAGCTCATGAATTTGTTTTTCATTATGTGCTTGCGCATCCCGGGCGGCGTCATACTCCGCATTCTCGCTAATGTCTCCCAGCGCGCGGGCATCACCAATCGCCTTAGAAAGCGCGCGGCGCTTCACTGTTTTTAATTGCTCCAAATCATTAACTAATTTTTCATAACCTTCCTGAGTTAAATAAATATCACCTGGCATCGGGGACCTCTTAATTAGTGAAATTGTTTAATAATCTGAATATTTCTACGCGTTGCGCCGCGATTTTTAATAATTAACTCGTAAGCGCGTTGACCGAGCTCTTTGGACAAAAATTCACTCTCTAGAATTTCTTTCACTTTAGCCGCTAGCTCCCGGCTATCCGCCGCTACCAGCGCCGCTTGATGCGACAAAAACAATCTGCTAATCTCCCGGAAATTAAACATGTAAGGGCCGAAAATTACCGGTTTCTTTAAGCTGGCCGGTTCAAGAATATTATGGCCGCCCTTGGGCACCATACTTCCTCCGACAAAAACAATATCTGCTGCAGAATAATAATTAAGTAATTCACCGATTGTGTCCAAAATAAACACCGGCCGGTTAATACAGCTGGGGCAGGCTGCGGAAATACTAGAAATAAACACCGGCATAAAACCCTTATCCGCGGCTAATTTCGCAATCTCTTCACGGCGTTCCGCATGCCGCGGAGCAATCAGCAGTTTCAGCTTCGGGAAAGTTAACAAAAGCTCGCAATAAGCGGAAAAAATTAATTCTTCTTCATGCGGATGCGTACTGCCGCAAACTAATAATTTATCAAATTCCCCCAACCACAGCTTCCTGCGATAAGCGAAAACCTCAGATTCCGAATAATCACCTAAATTAATATCAAATTTTAAATTCCCGGTAACCTGAATTTTTTGTTTGTCTACGCCTAAACTCTCTAAACGCAAAGCATCCAGGCCGCTCTGCACGCAAAACTGCTTCACCATCTTTAAAATCGGACGGATAAATAATTTAATCAACCGGTACCCGCCATAAGAGCGATCCGAAATCCGGCCATTTATCGTGATCACCGGAATCTGCAATTTATCCAGGCAGCTAATCAAATTCGGCCAAATTTCTGTCTCCGCAATAATAAACATACAGGGATTAACCTTTTTTAAAACAGGTTTGACAATAAAACTAAAATCCAAAGGTAAATAAGTCAGAAAGTCCCCTTCCTGAACCAGTCCTTGAGCAATTTTATTTCCGGTAGTTGTCACCGTGGAAATAACAAACTTTTTACCGGGATAAACCTGCCTTAACTGACTCAAGAGCCCTTTGATAGCAATCGCCTCTCCCACGCTTACCGCGTGAATCCAGATCGGCCGGTCCAAATTTAGCCGGTCCGGTAAAAAACCCAAACGCCGAAGAAATCCACAGTTAAGTTTTCCGCGTAGAAAATACAATGGTAAATAAAATAAAGCGAAAGCTAAGAATACCAGATTATAGATTATAAACATCGCCTTTCTCCTCTACCTAATGATCTACTAGGCATGCGGATGCGCCTTGTCATAAACGCTCTTTAACTTATCCGTGGTCAAATGCGTATAAATCTGCGTGGAAGATAAATTCGCATGGCCCAAAAGTTCCTGCACTGTGCGCAGATCCGCCCCATGATTCAAAAGATGGGTGGCAAATGAATGCCGGAAAGTATGCGCGGAAACTCCCGGTTTAGTTCCGGAAGCATTAAGATACTTTACGATTAAGAAACGTACTCCGCGCGCTGTAATCCGCCGGTGGTGATTGTTCAAAAATAAAGCCTCGCCCGGTTTTTCTCTTTTCTCCAGATATTTCCTCACCGCCGCCAAGGCGGTCTCTCCGATGGGCACAATCCTTTCTTTCTTCCCTTTTCCCCTGATTTTAAGAATACCGCTGATAAAATCAATATCCCCTAAATTTAGTCCGACCAGCTCCGAAATACGCAAACCGCTGGAATAAAATACTTCCAAAATTGCCCGGTCACGCAGGCCGCTAAGATCTTTTGGAGTTTTTGCAAAAGCGGATTCGATCAGCCGCCCCACCTCATCCTCGGTCATAAAAGAAGGCAGGTGTTTTTCTAACTTCGGACTGGAAAGCATCAGAATAGGATTAGTTTTAAGATACCCTTCGCGGCAGAGGAATCTAAAAAAACTGCGCAGTGTCGAAAGCTTGCGGCCAACCGTGCGATTTACGAAATTTTTTTCTTTTAAAACTGCCAGATATTTTCTTAAATCCAAATAATCGATTTTTTCCAGTTCGGTCCCGGCAATAAATTTATTAAATCCTTGCAAGTCCAGTTTATAATTTATGACCGTATGCGGGGAATAATTTTTCTCAATCTCCAAATAACGCACGAACTTTTCAATGAATTTATCCATAATTATTCTTTATTTTCCGGCAGGTCGCGCGCAGTAAAAGTGCATTTGGGATAATTTGAACAACCGTAAAAGATTCCGCGTTTAGAATGACGCTCAATTAACTCTCCGCCGCAATTTTCAACCGGACACTTGACCCCGGAGGTAATTGACTTTGAATTCTTGCACTCCGGAAAAGCCGAACAGCTCAAAAATTTACCGCGCCTTCCCCACTTGACAATTAACGGCTTGCCGCATTTATCGCAGAGCTGATCTGTGGTAACCACTTCTTTAACGATATTGGCTTGCGCAAAATCCAGGCTCTCTTTAAAAGGCAAATAAAAATCTTCTAAAATCTTGACCCGGCTCAACGTGCCTTCGGCAATCTCATCCAGCTTTTCTTCGATTAAAGCCGTAAATTTTACGTCAACAATCTTGGGGAAATATTCTACCAGCATATCATTTACCTTAAAACCCAGCTCCGAAGGATGCAGGTAGCCTTTTATCCGGCGGACATAATCGCGCAAAATAATCGTATAAATAATCGGCGCATAGGTCGAAGGCCGGCCAATCCCCTCTTCTTCCAAAGCCTTAATTAAAGAACTGTCCGAGAATCTTGGCGGCGGCTTGGTAAAATGCTGTGAAGGGGTGAGAGTTTTTAAACCGAGTAATTCGCCGATTTCCAGGGGAGGAATTACATTCTTGGCTTTTTCTTTTTCCTCATCCGACTCTTCTTTTTCTTCGGTCTGAATTTTATTATAAGCCGCCAGATACCCTTCAAAAAGCAGATGACTTCCGTTGGCGGCAAATAAATATTTGTCCGCCAAGATATCCACCGCGGTGGTCAAAAACTCCGCCGGCTTCATCTGGCTGGCTAAAAAACGATTGTAAATAAGTTCATAAAGCCGGATTTGGTCATGATTAAGAAAATCTTTTAGGCTTTCCGGTGAGCGCGAAATATAACTCGGCCGGATGGCCTCATGGGCCTCCTGCGCGGACTTTTTAGCTTTAAAAACATTCGGCTTCTCCGGAAGAAAATTCTTGCCAAAATCTCTGCCAATATGCTCGCGCACCTGGGTAATCGCTTCCGCCGCGACATTCGGGGAGTCCGTGCGCATATAAGTAATTAACCCTACCGGATTATCCTCGCCGATATCAATGCCCTCATAAAGCTGCTGCGCGATCAACATCGTCTTGGAAGCATTAAACCTGAATTTATTAAACGCCTCCTGCTGCATCGTGCTGGTAATAAACGGAGCCGGGGGGTAGCGTTTCTTTTCGGTCTTTTTAATCTCTAAAACTTTAAACGCTTTATCTTTTAACTGCGCGCAAATATTCTGGGCGTCCTCATTACGTTTAATTTCCGCTTTCTGATTATCAATTTTATCGAGTTTGGCGTAAAAATTGCTCTCTCCGGAAACTTTCGGCTTAAATAATTCCGCGGTAATCTCCCAATATTCATTAGCGATAAATTTCTGAATCTGCCGTTCCCGTTCCACGATTAACCTTAATCCTACGGACTGCACACGCCCGGCGCTTAGGCCGCGGGCGATTTTTTTCCAAAGCAAAGGGCTCAAAAAATACCCGACCATCCGGTCTAAGACCCGGCGGCCAACCTGAGCCTCAATCATTTTAAGGTCAAATTCCCGCGCGTTTTTAAAAGCCTCGGCCACCGCATGCGGAGTAATCTCATGAAAACTTACCCGCAATACGTTTTTGCCTTTAAAGAGTTTTTCTTTTATCTGCCAACCAATCGCTTCCCCTTCCCGGTCCGGGTCGGTAGCGATATAGATATTTTCTTTCTCCTTGGCCTCTTTTTTTAATTGCGCCAGTATCTTCTTTTTGCCCGGAATCACTACATAGGTCGGTTTAAATTTATCTTCAACATCCACCCCTAGCTTTTTCGCCGGCAGATCAATAATATGGCCCATCGATGAAACCACCCGGAAATCATCACCCAAAATTTTACTGATGGTTTTGGCCTTCGTTGGCGACTCAACAATCACTAAATTTTTACTCATTTAATTCCTCATATACTGTTTACCCGGCAAGGCTTTGATTAATTTCTTAAATTGTAATTTTAAAACTAGATTGGAAATCTGGCTGCTGCTCAACGATGTTCTTTCAATTAAATCATCGATCGCTACCGGCTGCTGAGTTATGCAAGCATAAAGCCGGCTTTCTTCTTTATTAGATACCACTGCTTGCTCTTTTACCGCGGATTCATTATTTTTATTTGCCTTAACTAAATTCAGCTCCTCAAGAATATCATCGCAATCGGTGACCATTTTCGCGCCTTGTTTAAGCAAATCATTAGCTCCCATTGAGCCAACCGCATCGATTCTGCCGGGTAAAGCAAAAACTTCTCTGCCCTGCTCCAAAGCAAAATCTGCGGTAATGAGTGCCCCGCTATTCCTGGCGGCTTCGGTAATTAAAACACCTAAACTTAAACCGCTAATTAAACGGTTGCGCCGGGGGAAATTCTGCGGTAATGGTTTAGTGTCCATCGGAAATTCCGAAATAACCGCTCCGGAAGAAGAAATCTCTTGAGCTAAACCCGCATTCTCGGCAGGATAAATATGATTAAACCCGCTGCCCATTACCGCGATGGTGCGCCCCTTAGCCTTTAAGGCTCCGCGATGCGCGTAAGTATCCACTCCCCGTGCCATTCCGGAAACAATCGTGATGCCGTAAGCGGATAACTGGGAGGCAAATTTTTCCGCGCTGCTTAAACCATAAAGTGAAGCGCGCCGTGAACCCACAATACCAACCGCTAAATTATCCTGCGCCGTTAAGCTGCCTAAAACATAAAGTACAATCGGCGCACCGGGTATTTCTTTAAGCAGCGTGGGATAACCATGGTCAAAACAAGTTATAATTTTAACGCCGGATTTCCTGGCGGAGACCAAATCGTTTTCCAGGCATTTTATGTCAAAAGAAAAAATACTTTCCCCCAGGCGCTGGCCCAACAACTGCGCTAAATCCGCAAGTCTGGCTTTAAAGATTGCCTGAGGCTGCGGAAAATACTTAAGCAATTCTTTTAACCGGACACTGCCGATCTGTGGAATGAGATTCAAACTTACCAAGGCTTCAAAATTATTCATTTCCGCTTAAGAAGTATTTTGGAAATCTTTCCGACAACTTGCTTAATCGAGCAGCGCGAAGTGTCAATCGTTACATCCGCTTGCAGATAATAAGGCGCGCGCATTTTTAACAAAAGCTCAATGCGCTCCCGGGGTTTGGCCACATTTAAAATCGGACGCAGCGTACTACCGGAAACTCTTTTTAAAATTGCCGCGCCGGTAGCGCAAAGACAAATTAAGATTCCCGTCTTCTTCATTATTTTTATATTCTCCGGATCCAAAACTACCCCGCCGCCGCAGGCCACGACAAACTTCTTCTGCGTCGAAACCTGCTTTAAGATTTTTTTTTCGATTTTCCGGAAATACGGTTCACCGGATTGGGTGAAAATATCCACAATCCTGCGCTGCTGCTTAAACTCAATCAGTTCATCCAAATCAACAAAATTCCACCCCCTCTCTTTAGCCAGCTGCCGGCCAACAGAAGTTTTTCCGGTACCCATAAACCCGACTAAATAAATATTCATATTTTTATTTAGGGGACGGTTCTCTTGAGCAATTTTATAAAGAAGAGAACCGTCCCCTTGTTTTTAACTGCCTTTATACGCTTCCAAAACAACTTCTGCTAACTGCTGTTTTAGCTCTTTAGACGTTGGAGTTACGGTGTCATACCATTTGCCATCCTTGCCTTGATGGCGCGGCATACTCACAAATAACCCTTTTTGGCCATCCACCACGCTAAAACCTCTAATCACTACCCCCGAGAATGAAACATCCGCAAAAGCCTTAAGCTTGGAATCGGTATCCAGCTTATAGATACGGCTGACGCTAATTAAGTTTTCTTCCATCTTTAATCACCCCTTTCTACTCCAATAGACGAAAAGGGTGAGATTATCTCACACAATATTTTCTAAAATTTAATACGCGCTTTCGGTATACATCTCATAATGGGTAATATCCTTAGCCACCTGCCCATATTCTAAATCCTCGATAATTTTCTCAAATTCCCGGCTGCCACCGTTAGGCAAGCCATTAATCGCAAACACGATGCTGGCGATAGCGATATTCTTAATAAAAAGAACCAGCCTCACCGCGACAGCATTATAAGATCTTCCGGTATTATTAGTAACTTCACCTCTAACAATGATCTGATCAGTGTTCTCATATTTTTCAATCTTTATATTATGATAATCTAAATTAAGCACGCATTACCCTTTGCTTATAGTTAGCATAAGTATTTTTAATATCCCCAAGGGAATCCGCCCCAAACTTTTCCAGAAAAGCCTGGGCCAGAACAAAAGCGGTTACGGATTCAGCCACTACGCCGGCAGACTCAACGACGCAGATATCCGAACGCTCCACTGCGGCTTTGGCTGATTTTTTAGTTTTAATATTCACTGAATCCAACGGATTCATCAATGTCGCAATCGGCTTCATACAGCCGCGTAAAATAATCTCCTGACCGTTAGATATCCCGCCCTCGATACCTCCGGCATTGTTCGTCAGGCGAAAATACCCCTTAGATTTGGAATAATAAATCGCATCATGCACTTGCGAACCAAAATTAACCGCGTATCCGGCCCCTAAACCAACCTCAAAAGATTTAATCCCGGGAATCGAAATAATCCCCGCCGCTAAACGGCTGTCCAGCCGGCGATCCGCCTGCACATAGCTTCCTAAACCTACCGGGACATTCTTCGCCTTTACCTCAAAGACCCCGCCCACGGTATCCTTATTTTCAATCGCTGCGGCGATTTTAGAAATTATCCCCGCTTTAGTAGACTCACCGCCTACAGAAAGAACATTACTGGTAATTACTATTCCAAACTCGCCTAAGAGTTTCTTGCACAAAGCCCCCAAGGCCACCGTAGCGGCGGTACTGCGCGCGGAAGCGCGTTCTAATACTTCGCGGATATCGGTAAAACCATATTTTAATAAACCCGCTAAGTCCGCATGCCCCGGACGCGCCGAGATAACCTTATGCAGTTTTTCGATACTGGCATCTTTATTCTTAATCAACAGGGTAATCGGGCTGCCCAGCGTAAGATTCTTCTTTAATCCCGAAACAATCTCTATCCGGTCATGCTCGATCTGCATGCGCGTCCCGCGGCCAAACCCGGACTGCCGGCGTTTTAATTCTTTATTTATCGCAGCCGTCTCCACCTTTAATCCGGCGGGAAACCCCTCTAAAATAGCAGTTATTCCTTTTCCATGCGATTCACCAGCCGTTAGAAATCTTAACATAGATGCCTCCCATATTAAATTCTAAACACTAAACTCTAAATCCTAAACAAATCCAAAACCAAAAGTCCAAAATTACGAAAATAACGAGTTTTGAGTTTAGGATTTTAGATTTTGTGTTTGTTTAGAGTTTAGGATTTCGAGTTTGGGGTTTATTCCCATAACCCTCTTTTATTTTCTCTCGCTTGGCGGTACAATCTCAAAAATTCATCCGCATATTTTACATTCGGCGGGTAGGTCATCAACGATGCATATCCCTGTTTAACAATCTCAGCATTCAAAAATGTTCCATCTGATAAATAAACATAAGCCAGAAGTCTTTTATATTTATCAAATCTTTCTACATCAAACTCTAATCTGACACGCTGACCTTCGACAAGTTTCTTGGTAAATTCGTAAGACCGCCGGCCCAATTGTTTAATCGTCTGGAGATCCTGCCCAGAACACTGCGCATCGCGGTAAAGCTTATTGGATTCATGCATCTCCGGAGTATCAATACCGATTAAACGCACCCGCTCATTATTTTCTAACACCAGCGTATCTCCGTCTACAGCCCGGGTAACTAAAATATCGTTATAATCAAAACTCCGGCCAAAAGGTATCTGCCATTTAACTTCTTCCTTAGAATGAAAACGCGGGTCCCAGTCTCCGCTAAAAAGATACCCGGTTAATGCCAAAACTCCGGTGATCAACAAAAGAATGGTTTTTTTATTCATTATAATTGGCTGGCAACAATCTGCGCTAAGACCACGATATCCTCGGTACAAAAAATATTTTTTATACTTTCATCGAAATACATATTCGCATCCGGGCCAAACTCCTCATCCTGTTTCCACAACTTAATCAACACCGGGACATTTGCAAAAGCCTCGATAATAATACTAACATCCCCGCCTTCAGAAAGCCTTCCCGGTAATCGATTTAAAACTTCTTTAAGCGCTTCCGGAGTATTGCCATATTTACGGATGATCGGCTCAATCGAACGCTTATGATAAGCATCAAAATAGCCCTCAATTCCGGAGAGCTCCCTAAAAGTAAGCCATTTACCGCTTAACTCGGGCAAATTCTTTAACTTTACCGCTAAGTAATGTAAAATTAAAATACTCACAAAATCCTTAGCCGGAGTATTACAGGATAAAGAAAGTATGTTTTTAGCTTCGCTATCTACACTATATTCATCCGCCATAAACTTCACGGATAAATTCTTGGGCGCCTTAAGGTTAGCTAAATCATCCCAAGCCTTCTTAAACGCCGCCTCATATCCCATAGCTTTATTATATTATTTTTATTAGATAAATCAATCTTTTTACATAACGCGGATCCCCGCCATATATATGTT
>Ga0172375_10011611_pt1 | contig 11192 bp, 12 predicted proteins | sample LakKiv1m_FD_114537 | JGI IMG/M metagenome (GOLD analysis project Ga0172375, IMG submission 114537) | Freshwater microbial communities from Kabuno Bay, South-Kivu, Congo - kab_092012_11.1m | ecosystem: Environmental > Aquatic > Freshwater > Lake | place: Democratic Republic of the Congo... | reverse complement strand
GCGTCTAAAGAAGCGTTACTGGGTAAAATAATGACGCCAGATTGATTTTTGCTGATAATTTCTCCGATGCGCAGAATAATGTTATTATCCATAATATTATAGGATAGATTTTACCACATCACCTATCCTAATGTCAAGTGGAGGAGAGAAGATCATACCGGCTTCTTGTTCTTTTTTTACCTCTTGCATCGGTTTAGCTCTGACTTTCAGAGATACTAACTTAGTTTTACCTATAAGATTTTCGTTACGGTAAACTTCAAGTTGGTCGCTTAAATTGATTTTTCCTTTAGTAATTTTCACACCGCAAATTTTTTCTCCTTCAATTGTAAAATTGGCCAAAACTTTGGCTTCGCCTTTAAGATTTTTTTCCTGTTTTTCTTTTTCCTGCAGAAGTAGCGTCACTTCTTCCAACTCCTCCAAAAGTTCGTAAATAATCTGGTAGGTTTTAATAATTACTTTTTCTTGTTTAGCCAGTTCTTGAACTTCGTGAGCGGCGGCAACATTAAAACCGACCACAATCGATTTAGTATTTTTCGCCAAAAATATCCGAACGATAAATTTCGCCTACTGCCTCAAGGATAATATTTAAATTTTCAATTTTTTTTAAGGAGTTGCTAATTGCTTCCAAGCTTCCTTGCGCATCACATTTTAAAATTAAATTTAGTTTTTTTTCCTCGACTTTGGTTTCAAAAAGAACATTAAAATCAAAAGCCTGATCTTTTTCCGCAGTTTTTTCGACAGCATGAAGAATTTCTTTTTGAGGTGCCAATGTAATTAAATCTCCAATTTCAGGGAGTTCGTGACAACCCAAGATTTCAAAAGGAGTCGATGGCAAAACTTGATCAACCTGAATATTGAGATCGTTGATTAAAGAACGAATTCTGATTTTTTGACTACCAATATATATTTCATCGTGTATTTTTAGATTCCCATCTTTAATAATTGCGCTGACTACAATTCCGCGCTTATCTTTTTTGGTTTCGATAATGTAGGCTTTAACGGGTTGGTCTTTTCCATATTCAAGATTTAAATCTTCTGCTAAAAGTAAAATATGCTCGAGTAATTCCTCCACGCCTTTTCCGGTTTTAGCGGAGATATTGGATGTAGGTACGTTTCCGCCTTTGCCTTCGACCATTACCTCATATTTAAGCAAATCATTCTTCACTTTTTCCGGGTTGGCTTCGGGCAAATCGGTTTTATTTAAAACCACAATAAAAGGAATTTTGGCGGATTTAATATGAGAGATCGACTCGACAGTTTGAGGCATAAGTGAATCTTTAGCGTCGATGATTAAAAGAGCAATATCTGCAACGTTAGCGCCGCGGGCGCGCAGTTGGGAGAAAGCTTCGTGGCCTGGCGTATCAATGAAAGTAATTTTATTATTTTTATATTCTTTAAAACCGGTCGAAATTTCGTAAGCACCGATTCTTTGCGTAATACCGCCGTGTTCTTTTGCCGCGATGCGGCTTTTGCGAATATAATCCAATAAAGTAGTTTTACCGTGATCGACATGACCTAAGATGGCAACAACAGGCGAACGATAAGCTTTGTTCATACATGATTATTTATTTTTTGTTTTAATTTTTGGTTCCTCTTTAGCAACAGCAGTTTTATTTTGGATAATATCGATGGCATATCCGGTCAAAAGTGATGCTAAATTAACATTAATACCACCTCTTCCAATTGCCAAAGGCGCTTGTTGTTCATCAACTATTACGCGCGCTCTTTTATTTTTATTATCAATTTCAACCTCGGTAATCTTTGCCGGGGAAAGAGCTGTGATCAAAAATATTTTTTCATCTTTGTTCCACTGGATAATATCAATTTTTTCAAAACCGCCCAGTTCATCGGTTACTGTTTGGACACGGACTCCTTTTTGACCGACACAGGCGCCTACTGGATCGACGCCGCTTTGAGTACTAAAGACAGCTACTTTGGCCCTTTCGCCTGGTTCGCGCACTGTTTTTTTTATCTCAACGGTTTTATTGGTAATTTCCGGAACTTCTTTTTCAAAAAGTTTTTCAATTAATCTTGGATCAGAACGGGAAACGATGATGCGGGGGTTGCCGTATTTATCGTTGATAATGTCTTTTAAATAAACAATTAAAGAATTATTTACTTGGTATTTTTCATTTCTGATCTGTTCCTCTTTAGGCAAATAAGCTTCGGCTTTTCCAATATCCAAAGTAGCATTGTAGCCGTCATAACGGATGATTCTACCTCTGATTAAAGTGCCGACTTGAGCTTTATAATGAGTGGCCACAGTTTTTTTCTCAACTTCACGGATTTTTTGCAAAATAACCTGTTTGGCTGTTTGGGCGGCAATACGTCCAAAACCTGGAGGTGTAATGTCTTTATCGTCTTTAAGGATTTTAGTTTCTCCTGTGTCACGGTTTACTTTTGAAGTTATTTCATCGTCAATTTTTTCAGGATACTCTTTTTTGTAGGCAGCAATGATGGCCGCTTCAATAGAAATAACAACATCTTCGGGAGAAATTCCCCGTTCATTGGCAACTTGGTTTAGTGCTAAAGAAAATTCCGATTTAATAACCGTCATAATTAACTATTTTAGCATAAAATGGAAGAAATTGTTAGCTGTGTGTTATTTTTTTTCCTCGGTTTTGGTAGTAGGTTTTGCTGCTTCCGGCTTTTTGGCTTCTTCAGCTGTTGCTTCAGCAGGGACAGCTGCACCTTCTTCTACCTTGGCGGTAATTACTTCAGGTGCGGCAGTAGCCGTAGTTTCAGCAACAATGCTTTCTTCTTTATGGGCGACGACTGATGTCACCACTTTTTCCGGTTCTTCTTTAATTACGTATTTATCGGAAGTTTTCAAGTCTTTGACTTTGATTTCTTGAGGAATTTCTTTCAAAACCGAAATATCCACCTCAATGTGTTGAGGAATATCTTGAGGCAATGCTTCAACATTAAGAGTTTCCGAAAGAGTCAACAAGACTCCACCTTTTTGAGTAACCGCCTCAGATACATTTGATAACTTTACCGGGACAGCCGTTTCGATTTTCTTTTTTAAGTCAATCTTGCGGAAATCAATATGAAGTAACTTTCCGGAAACAGGATGAAATTGCAGGTTTTTAATCAAAACCGGTACTTCTTCTTTATTTAAATCAACATAAATCACGCCGGTTTCTTTGGCGATTTTATAGACGTTATAAAAATCTTTATTCGCAACAGAAATTGACTGAGATTTAAAATCCGGTCCGAAAATATTTCCGGGAATGACTCCGGTTTTACGTAAACGAGGTAGTTTTTTTCCGAAGACTTCACGCTTCTCAACTGCAAGGGTTAATTTATCAGCGGTCTTTTTTACCATATTATTCTTTGATTAATTCATTTATAAAAATTTTATCAGCGACTAGATTTGTATTATAGACAATTTGATTATCTTTTACAAGTGGGGAAAAATTTTGGTTGAGAATATAAAAGTTTTTTGCGAGATTAAAATTAATTCCCAGATCATTATTATTCGAGCCGATTTGTTTTTGGACAATCAATTGATAGAGTCCTTTGCCTTTTTTGAAAGTCTGAGAAAGCGTATATTCAAGGCGGATATTTACTGTTTGTTGGGGAGGAACTTGAAAAAGAAAACCCACGATTTTATAGTCAAGATTTTTTTCATCAAACTGTTCGATCAACACATCATTTTTAGTAATTTGTTTAATTTGCGTGTCCTGAGGAAGGTATATTTGAAAATAATTGTCATAATGCCCACCGGGAAAAACATCGGATTGGGATTCGTTTTTAAACTGAACGTCTAAAACGTGAGAGATTACTCCTTCCTGATTAATATTGGTTTTTAAATTAATACTGCGGTAAATATAATAGTTGGCTTTATTGACTCCTAAGTTGGCATCGATCGGAAACAGAAAATCAACAATGCAGTTTTCACTTGCCGTCACACATTGTGGTTTGATTAAACGTCCCGACCAATAAGATGCATCAAGCACTTCCTGCAAAGACTGATTATCGGAAAAAATTACCAGTTGTTTTTCATCCAAAGATTTTTTGGTTTGTAAAGCCAGATTTTTTAAGGAAACATCTTCAATTTTGAGTAGAATTTGTCGACTCAAGGATCCTAAGAAACTTTTCTTTTGGATTGACCCGGGAAAAAAATTCTTTTCTGCGTAGGTCTGGGCTTTTAAATAAAAGTTTTTTGAGTTAACTTTCTCCTGAAAGTCGGGAAGATAGATTTCCCCAAAAGCTTCAAGAATATTTTCGATGGTGTTAGTTGTTAAAAGCGCGGCTCCGGAAAAGTCAGTTTGTTGCATTTCCTTTTCCAGAAAAAACTTGGCCTGTGCATAATTTTCCAAAAAGTCGGGAGAAAAAGCAGAGTCACGTAAAAACCAATGAGGTTGGTGTAAATAGTCGCGGATAGCTCTGGGAGGTTCAATATGGGCATTTAGTTGACCGTCAGCATCGTAAACATCATAAACCTGAAAATCTTCCAAAGTGTAATCTTTAAATTTAACAATTCCGTAAGAACCGATAAATCCGCCTCCCGGACGCAGCTCTCGATTATTGGCGAATAAAAGTAAATATTTTTTTTCCGCATTTTTTGCCAGCAGATCCGGAAGATAAGGAAGGTATTGCTTGATTTTGAGAAGATAATCCAGAGCAGTGTTAGTTTTATTTTTTAGTTGAGTAGTTAAAGGCGGGAATTGAGGCAGTTTTTGATTTAATACCTCTAAATTACCGCTGATTTTGTCGAGGTTATTTTCCAAACGGTTAAATATTTGGTCAATCTGGGATTTTTCCGCATTACTTTTGTCCCTTTTTAAAATTAAACGGAAAATCTCTTGTCCGTCTTGACGCAGTCTGATAGTAGTATCTATTAATTCAAAACCCTGGCGGTTCAGGTCAAAAAAAATATCCGGAAACATCGCTATGGAAAATAAAAGATAAGTAGGTCGAACTATTTGGTAAAAGCTGTTTGCCGCCGCCAACTGTTGGCGTCCGCTAATCAAGCGGCTACTAGCTTTGGCAATATCTTCGGACCTTAGGGCTTGGAAAGACTGATAACAGGAAAAACTGGCCAGTGTCAGAAAAGGAATAAAAAAAAGATGGATGACAATAATTAAAAACAATCCATAAAGAAGAAAGCGTTTTTTCAAAAAATATTTCCAGTTGATTTTTTTCTTTTTGAAAGACTGGCTGATTTTTTTAAGATTAAAAGCTTCTAAAGTGAGAAATTTTTCTTTTGACTGGGAAAAAATAAACCAAAGGATTTTGTCGACTTGTTCCTTGTTAATGGCATCACCGGTGAAACTAATGATTCTGGTGTTTTCTCCGATTTTTTTCAGTTGTTCGGCAGCCTGTTTTTGGTGTTTGATAAATATAAAAATCAAACGCTGGTTATGTTTTACAGGGATGGGAAAGACCGGCTCATTAATAAAAAAACAATAGTCGTAAGCGTGAAAAGTTTTGGGTATTTTTGAGGAAAAAAATATTTCCGCCTCATATCTTTTAAGTTCGGCTTTTAAAATCGGCAAAAGCGCATTGGTTTTTTGGGAAACAATTAAGATAGCTTGTTTTTTGCTGACGGTCTCGGTGATAAATTCCATATATAATGTATATAGTATAATAATAAAAATATATTGTTTAGAGAAGTTAGAAATAGGAAGTAGGAAGATGGATATATTTAGACGAAAAATTATTCAGTTTAATGTTTTTGATCGGAAGTTGATCTCTCCAGCCAAAAAAACTGTTTTGGTCGGTGGTTGTTTTGACATTTTTCATTATGGGCATTTGGTTTTTCTTCATAAAGCCAAAACAAGTGGAGATTATTTAATTGTTGCCCTAGAATCAAATGCCTTGATTGAGAAAAAAAAGAGAAAGCCGTTTCATAGTCAACAGGAAAGGGCGGAAATTCTGGCGGCTTTGACGATTGTGGATTTGGTTTTGCTTTTGCCTGATTTTAAAAATGACAGTGATTATTTGGAACTGGTGAAAAAAATAAAACCAAAAATAATTGCCGTATCGGAAAAAGATATTAATTATTCCAAAAAAGTTCAGCAGGCAAAAAGCATTCATGCTGAAATTAAAATAGTAACCCCATTATTAAAAAAATTTTCCAGTTCCCAATTAATTAAACAATTATGAATCTTTTTTTAGCCATTGTTCCTCCGGACGACGTAAAAAAATCTATTTTTGACCAACTGAAAAAATTAAGGGAAGATTACAAAGACATTAATTGGATCAATCCTATTAATTACCATCTCACCGTACGCTATTTTGGTGATGTCATAGACCAAAAAGCGCTTGGGCAAAAAATCAGTAATCTGCTTTACGACAAGGAAAAATTTTATTTATGCTCTCGTGGTCTAGATCTTTTTATGCGTCACAAAATCAATATTTATCTATCTTTTTATCGGGAGAAAAAACTTGAGCTTTTGGAAAAAGATTTGGTGCCCCATATATCACTTGGTAGTTACAGGATTCCCTCAAAACAACAATATTTTTTATTAAAAAAGAAGATTGAAAATTACGATTTGGAAGTAGAATTCACGGTAAAAAAATTAATTCTTTACGAAAGTATTTTTGCTAATTCTCAGGTTAGCTACAAGCAGCTTAAGCAGTTTCCCCTTTTATAAAAAACCATTCCGTTTTCACGGAAATGGTTTTTTATTTTTTTAGAATCTAAAAATTAGGCGGTACCAATTCTGTACATACCTGTTCCACAATCTGGACATTTAGCTTTCATTGCTGGTTTACCATTTTTCATGGTAACTTTTTCCGGATTAGCAACATCTTTTTTAGCTCTACATTTTACGCAATACATTGATGCCATAATTTTTTTTCACCCCCTTTCAGATTCTAAATTCTATCTGAATTTAAAATATTGATTAATAGTAGCAAAATACAAACAAATTTCAAGGCCAATTATTAAAGTAATTAAGATTAGGCTTTTGCGAAAATCCTTTTTAAAGTAATCGAGTGTCGACATAGCTAATTGTAATCATATTGACAGGCTTTTGTAAAGAGGTTAAAATGTTTTCTAATGATATTTTATGCTATCTCGGTAGTATTTTTTTTATGGTTGGTAATAATTTCTTGGCAGTTGCATCGGACAAAAAGACATTATTCTCATTTGGTAAAAAGTACAAAAAAACAAAATCTTGAAGAAATTTTGGAAAAAATAATTACCGATGATAGCCGACACGAAAGTGATATTAAAAAAATTACCGCTGAATTAACCAATTTTTCCGATAAACTTAAATTAAGTATTCAGAAAATTGGGCTTTTAAAATTTAATGCTTTTGAAAGGGAAGGGATCGGACAAAGTTTTGTGATTTCCTTACTGGATGAGCAGTTGACAGGAATCGTGGTTAATTTTATTCAGACAAAAGATGGCTTAAGAGTTTATCCGAAAAAAGTCAAAAAAGGAAAGGGTTTAGAATATGATTTGACAGATGAGGAAAAAAAAGCGATTGAAAAAAGTTTGGCAGTTTATTAATTATTAATTTTTTCTTTAGGTGGCATATGAACAAGAAAGTCGTTTATTTAATTTCGTTAATTATTTTTATTGGGGTCGGCTATTTTAGTTTTAAATATTTCAGTAGCGGTGGAACGGTAAACCTTACTTCTCCAGTTTCCACATATCAAGTCCCAAGCTCAAACAATAGCGAAAGTATTGCTACCAATTCAAATGAACCAAAAACAGAAGAATGTCCTTTAAACGGGGAAATGTTGACAAAAACGCAAAAAGAAAAATGGGATAAACGTCGCCCCTTAGGCGTAATGATTGAAAATCATAAAGAAGCCCGGCCACAATCCGGATTGTCATCAGCAGATATTGTTTATGAGGCAGTGGCAGAAGGCGGTATCACCAGATTCCTAAGTATTTTTTACTGCAAAGACGCTTCTTTTATTGGGCCGATACGTTCAGCCAGAATTTATTTTGTCAACTTATTGCAAGAATACGGCAAAAATCCACTTTATGCTCATGTAGGTGGCGCCAACACTGCGGGACCAGCAGATGCTTTAGGTGAAATTTCCGATTTAGGTTGGAGCAATTATAATGATTTAAATCAATTTGCAGTTCCTTTTCCTTATTATTGGCGTGATCCAGAAAGATTACCTAACCGCGCTACTGAACACACGGTTTATTCATCAACTACCAAACTTTGGGATTATGCTGTCAAATATCGTAAGTTAACTAATGTTGATGAAGACGGTGTCAAATGGGATAAAACATTTACCAAATGGCAGTTTAAAGATGATGCTGCAGTTGCAGAAAGAGGCGACAAAACCAAAATCAGTTTTGGATTTTGGGCTAATAATTCGTTGGCCAACGACTTTACAGTTGTCTGGGATTACAATAAAGTTTCCAATAACTACAAACGTTCCAATGGCGGAGAACCGCATTTGGATAAAAATACCGGTAAAGCCATTGAGTCAAAAAACGTGATTGTCATTTTTACCAAAGAATCAGTAGCTAATGACGGGTATGAGGGAGGACAGCATATGTTATACAAAGTAATTGGTAGTGGTGACGGTTTACTTTTTCAAGATGGTAAAGCCACAGAAATTAAATGGTCAAAATCTGACGCGGAAGAAAGAATGACTTTTACGGATAAAGGTAAAAAAGTGGCTTTTTCCCGAGGTCAAATTTTTGTCGAAATATTACCATTGGGTAATAAAGTTACCTATTAAATCATGCTGGAACACATTATTCCTTCCAAAGCCAGAAGGAAAATATTGGAATTATTTTTTCATCACCCTTTGGAAAATTATTACTTGCGCCGGGTGGTGAGAGAAACAGATGAAGAAGTAAACGCGGTAAAACGCGAACTAGATATCCTAAATGAGGAAAAAGTCTTAAATAAAGAAAGAAGGCTAAACAAAGTTTTTTACTCTCTTAATAAAAGCTATTATTTTTACGATGAATTTTTGCGGGTTTTTACGAAAACCGATAGTCTGGCTGTGGCGATAAAAAAACAACTGCCAAAAATCGGTAAAGTAAAATTTATTGTTGTTTCGGCAAAATATAGCAAAAAACAAATTATCAAAGAAGGGGAAATTTATTTATTAATTGTCGGAACAGTAGTTATTCCCGAATTAACGGCTATTATCACCAATGAAGAAAAAATCTTTGGCCGGGAAATCAACTATACGGCAATGACTGAAGAAGAATTTGTTTTCCGTAAAAAAAACAACGATCCTTTTATCTGGCGTTTTTTAAAACAACCCAAAATTATGTTAGTTGGATCTGAAGAAGAACTTTCAAAATGAAACAATTTAAATACTTTTTTTTATTAGCAGTAGCAGTACTTTTAATTTGGATTGTTTTACCTGAAAATCTACCGGTAAAATTTAATCTTGGTAAAGCTAAAATTAACTTCTTAATTAATCCGCTCAGCATTAACACACAAATTTTTGGTATAAAAATTAAAAAAGATTTCCGCACGCAGCTGGGTCTGGATTTAAAAGGCGGTAGCCATTTGGTTTTTGAAGCCGATACTTCCAAAACCAAAAAAGAAGATTTACAGGATGCGTTAAATTCTTCCCGGGACATCATCGAAAAAAGAGTCAATTATTATGGTGTTTCCGAACCCGTTGTCCAAACAGTGAAAAGCGGAAATATTTACCGGATCAATGTTGATCTGCCGGGAATAACTAATATTGAAGAAGCAGTAAGACTTATCGGTCAAACCGCACAACTTAATTTTACCGAAGAAGCTTCAGGCGAAGCGACAATCGCCAGCGGTGCCGCCTATTTCAAATTTACCGGACTTAACGGAAAAAATGTTAAAAAAGCGAGTGTTACTTTTAATGACCAGACCGGTAAACCTCAAGTCGCCTTGCAATTTACCAATGAAGGAATAGATTTATTTGCCAAAATTACCGAAAGAAATGTTGGTAAACCAGTAGGAATCATTCTTGATAATTATTTAGTATCGGCGCCGATTGTTGAGCGAGCGATTACTGATGGCAATGCGGTAATTACCGGAAATTTTTCCGTCGATGAGGCAAAAAAACTGGCAACTTCAATTAATTCCGGCGCTTTACCTTTGCCAATTAAGTTGGTCGAGCAGAGAAATATTGGTCCAACTTTAGGAAAAATCGAAGTGCAAAAAAGTGTTTACGCGGGTTTAATTGGTCTGGCAATGGTTTTTCTTTTTATGATTGGTTATTATGGCAAATTAGGAGTAATCGCTTCTCTAGCGTTGATTATTTACGGTGTTATTTCCTTAGCTATTTTTCGTTTGATACCGGTAGTTTTAACTTTGCCCGGAGTGGCTGGATTTATTTTGTCAATTGGCATGGCAGTCGATTCCAATATTTTAATTTTCGAAAGAATTAAGGAAGAACTAAGAAAAGGCAAAAAATTTGACATTGCCAAAAGATTGGGATTTGGTCGGGCAATTGACGCGATTAAAGATGCCAACATCACCACTTTATTAATTGCTTTTATTTTATTTAATCCGGCCGGCTGGGAATTTTTGCCTCAGTTTGGCATGGTAAGAGGTTTTGCTTTGACACTAGGGATCGGAGTCGCCACCAGTTTATTTACCGGAATTGTGATTACAAGACGGTTAATAGATGTTTTTTATAAGAAAGTTTAATATGATTAATTTTTTAAAGTATAAATGGCTTTATTTTTTGATTTCCACTTTCGTGATCGGTTGTGGATTATTCTCCCTGATCAAATGGGGATACAAATATTCAATTGATTTTGTCGGCGGCACAAATTTGGAATACAGTTTTAACAAGAATGTCGACCAAAAGCTATTAAAACAGATTTTTCAGGAACAAAAAATTGAGATCATTGATTTTTCGCTTACAAGTAATCAACTTGCAACAAAAACCAAACCTCTTGATGAAATTCAGGAAAAAAAACTGGAAAATACAATCCAAAATCAGTTAAAAACAAAAATTACGCTTTTGAAATTCGAAACGGTAGGGCCTAGTATGGGAAAAGAAACTATGAATAAAACTTTGGCGGCAGCTTTAATTGCGACGATCGGAATATTAATTTACATGAGCTACACTTTTAAAGGTTTTAACTTTGCCTTAGCGGCAATTTTGGCTAATTGTCATGATTTATTGGTAATACTGGGAAGTTATTCTTTAATGTCTCATTTTTTTGGGGCGGAATTTGACACAATGTTTGTCACTGCCGTATTAACAACAATGTCTTTTTCACTACACGACACAATTGTGATTTTTGACAAAAT
>Ga0172375_10011610_pt1 | contig 11193 bp, 11 predicted proteins | sample LakKiv1m_FD_114537 | JGI IMG/M metagenome (GOLD analysis project Ga0172375, IMG submission 114537) | Freshwater microbial communities from Kabuno Bay, South-Kivu, Congo - kab_092012_11.1m | ecosystem: Environmental > Aquatic > Freshwater > Lake | place: Democratic Republic of the Congo... | reverse complement strand
AGAAGCATTAGAAAAATTTATAAAGCATATTCATTTTAAAGCACGACTTGAAAAAATTAATACAGAGGAAGCGTTGGGTCGCGTAACTGTTTTGCCAGTTACCGCGCCTCATCCTCTTCCGCCATTTCCGAGATCGACAGTGGACGGATTTGCAGTGCGAGCTTCAGATACTTTTGGCGCTAGTGAATCTTTGCCAATTTATCTAAGTGTGATTGGGGAAGTTCCTATGGGGGCTAAGCCATCCTTTGAATTGGATGTGGCTGATTGTGCGCTTATTCATACCGGCGGCATGTTACCGATTGGTGCAGATGCAGTTGTAATGGTTGAAAATACACAGCAAGTTGAAAATGACGAAGTGGAGGTTTTACGCGCTGTCGCGGTCGGAGAAAATATGATCCAAGAAGGGGAAGATGTCGCTGTCAATGAAGAAGTGATCCCAATTGGTAAATATATACGTCCGGCAGAAATTGGGGGATTAATGGCTTTAGGCATATTAAAGATTCAAGTTGCGAAACAACCATTTGTTGGGATCATTTCTAGTGGCGATGAGGTTGTTGCTCCTGGAGAAGATGTTGAAATTGGACAGGTGCGTGATGTCAACTCTTATAGTCTAAGCGCTTTAATTCAAAATGCAGGGGGTATTCCCAAACGTTATGGGATCGTCTCTGATCAGCCAGATGCCTTGAGGGAGGTTGTAGAAAGGGCAATCAAAGAGATGGATTTGGTTGTAATTACTGCTGGATCATCTGCAAGCACGCGAGATCTCACTTCCCAAGTGATCAATGAATTGGGAGAGCCGGGTGTTTTGGTGCATGGGGTTAATGTAAAGCCTGGTAAGCCAACCATTTTAGGGGTTTGCAATGATAAACCGGTGATCGGTTTACCAGGAAACCCGGTGAGCGCGTTGGTGATTGCTTCACTCTTTGTAAAACCAGTCATTGAATATATGCTTGGTGTCACAAAAAAGATCCCAACGCCATTTATTCAAGCCAGGATAAGCTTGAATCTTGGTTCACAATCTGGGCGTGAAGATTGGGTAGCTGTTAAATTGATCCAAGAACCTAAAGGATATATTGCGGAACCCATTTTTGGAAAAAGCAATTTGATATTCACACTATCGCGAGCGGATGGATTGATCCGCATTCCTCCCGATACAACGGGTTTACATACTGGAGAAATGGTGGATGTGATCGTATTATGAACACAATAAAAGATATTCCTCTAATCATTCTTACCCATAGCTTTGCGATCTGTAGGTTAGCTCCTGATCTTCCGTTTCCTGAATGGGCAAGTTCTTCTCAGATAATATCTTTCACTCGCACTGCTGATGAGTTAAGTGCCGTATGCGAAGAGCGTTTTGTGCCACCGGATGTAAAAACTGAATCTGGTTGGCGTGTGATTAAAGTTCAAGGACCTTTAGATTTTTCTATGACAGGTGTAATAGCTGCGATCTCATTACCTCTCGCTAAAGCTGGTGTAAGTATTTTCGTGATCTCAACTTACGATACCGATTATATCTTGGTGAAAGAGATCGTTTTGGATCTTGCTATTGAAATTCTGATTTCTGAAGGATTTTTGGTGTTAAATGATGTCCGTTTATCTTCATGATATCCCCTTAGATGTTGCAAAAGAGAGATTATTTTCGGCCCTAGAAAGGATAGGGCAGGCTGGTATCTTAGATATTGAACGAATAGATCTTAACGAGTTTGCAGCAGGTAGAGTGCTTGCAAAACCAGTCTGGGCGAAGATATCATCTCCTCATTATCACGCCTCGGCGATGGATGGTTTCGCTGTAAGAGCAGAAGATACTACGGGCGCTTCACTAAATAATCCTATGAGCTTGAATTGTAGTGATGAAATTATTTCCGCTACCTATGTGGATACAGGTGATCCATTGCCTGATTGGGCAAATGCAGTCATTCCGATTGAGAATGCAGAACCATTTGATTTAAGTGGTTCTACTTCCACAAACCCGCGAAAACCGGATCTGATCCGAATTCGTGCATCGGTTACACCTTGGAGCCATGTCCGTCTGCTGGGAGAAGATATGGTGGCTACGCAGCTTGTATTACCCGCAGGTCACGTATTACGACCGGTTGATCTAGGCGCAATTGCTGCGAGTGGGCATTCAGATATTCTTGTCTCCAGAAAACCGCGCGTCGCAATCATCCCCACGGGTACGGAATTAATCCCGATTGGACAAGAGATAAAAAAAGGGGATATTATTGAGTTTAATTCTCAGGTACTTGCTGGGCAGATCAATGAATGGGGAGGCGCTGCACTACGTTATGATATTACCCCAGATGATTTTGTTTTATTGTGTCAAAGAGTATCCGAAGCTGCGCTTAAAAATGATCTGATCTTGCTGAATGCCGGCTCGTCAGCCGGTTCCGAAGATTATTCTGCCAAAATTGTGGAAACGCTTGGCGAATTATTGGTTCATGGCGTTGCGGTTCGTCCGGGACATCCAGTTATTGTTGGATTGATTGATCATCAAAAAGCACAGCAGTTTTATGGAGGAAAGAGAGATCTGGTCTCCTCGGAAGGGAAAACTTTGATTATCGGAGTACCTGGTTATCCAGTTTCAGCCGCCTTAACCGGAGAAATCTTTGTTGAACCGATCATTGCGCTTTGGCTGGGACGGCAACCAAGCGAATTGACGAAAGTAAAAGCGACCTTAACCCGAAAAGTAACCTCACCCGCTGGGGATGATGATTATTTGCGCGTTGCTGTAGGATGGGTTGGGGATAAATTGTTGGCTGCTCCTCTATCGCGCGGGTCAGGGGTAATCACTTCCTTGGTCAATGCAGATGGTATCGCTATTCTTCCTCGAGGTACACAAGGACTACCTGCAGGCGCAGAGATTAATGTGCAGTTATATCGACCGGTTTCTGATTTACGTCGCACCATTTTCGCGATCGGTTCCCATGATGTGATTTTAGATTTATTAGCTCGATATCTATCTGGATACAATCGGCGACTTACATCTGCGAATGTGGGTAGTATGGGTGGCTTAATTGCTTTAAAAAGAGGAGAAGCTCATTTTGCTGGCTCTCATTTATTGGATCCTGAAACAGGTGAATATAATCTATCTTATATCCATCGGTATTTATCAGGAGTTCCTGTAAAAGTTATCGCATTTGTGGGTAGGACACAAGGTTTGATGATCCCAAAAGGAAATCCCAAGGGGATTAAAAATTTGGAGGATTTAACTCGAGAAGATATTCGATATGTTAATCGTCAACGCGGCGCTGGAACACGCGTCTTATTAGATTATCAATTAGGTTTATTGGGGATATCTCAAGATCGTATTAATGGCTATAGCCAGGAAGAATATACGCATCTTTCTGTCGCAGCTGCGATCACTTCTGGACGCGCTGATTGTGGTCTCGGTATAGAAGCTGCTGCGAATGCCTTAGAACTTGAATTTATTCCCCTTTTCCAAGAAAGTTATCAACTGATTGTACCTGATAAGTATTATCAAGATGCCTTATTAGAGCCACTTTGGAAAGTTATCGGTGATTGTGAATTTCAAAGAGAAGTATCCCAGATGCCGGGTTATGATATTTCTGAAATGGGTAAATTGGTCGCGGAAGTGAATTGAAAAATTTGATCTAATATTTTTTTATCAATAATCAAAGGAGGATGTTATGCCGCTTTCTAAGGGAATACCAGCGCCAGATTTTAAATTATTGGATGAAATGGCTACAGAAAGGAAATTGTCAGATTATTTCGGGAAACCAATTGTTTTGTATTTCTACCCTAAGGACGATACCCCTGGTTGTACCAAAGAAGCTTGCAGTTTCCGAGACGATTATAGTGATTATTTGGAAAGAGGAATTGTTATTTTAGGCGTAAGTCCTGATACCCCCGAAAAACATACCAAATTCAAGCAAAAATTCCAACTTCCATTTACGCTTTTATCGGACGTTGATCATCAAGTCTGTGAGCTATATGGTGTTTGGGGAAAGAAAAAGATGCGTGGAAAAGAGTATTATGGAGTACTTCGAACGACGTTTATTATCGATGAAAACGGTATGATCATATCTGTCTTCGAAAAAGTTCGTCCAGCGGATCATAGTAGTGAAATTCTTGCTGAGTTAAATCAGTGATACGATAGGTTAGGATGGAGAATCCTTTTAAAGTGATACCATTCCTATTTGTTTACTTGATCAGTATCGCATGGATAATCTCGGCATGTCAAGTTGCAGATGTAAACGGTGATATGCGAGATATTTCTCGTGAAGCGATTCTACCGACGGAATATGCTGAACTCGAGAATCCAATAAAAGATCCCCAAGAATTTGAGATTTCAAGGGGAGAAGAGCTCTATCAATATAATTGTGCTGCGTGTCATGGGGATAAAGGGCTTGGGAATGGATCGCTTGGGATGTCATTAGATTCTCTTCCTGCAAATCTAGCCATAGCTGTAAATGAATCGAAAAATAATTATTTGTTTTGGCGGATAGCAAGGGGGGGGATTCAAGAACCGTTTAATTCAGCTATGCCATCTTGGGATGCCGTATTGACAGATCAAGAAATATGGGAGGTTGTGTCATATCTGCATATGCTTGGGGAATGAATCAATTGAAGTTTTGATCCGGAGGATAGGAAATACTATGATCCTCCGGACGGCAATAATAAAAATCTAATTTCCAAATTCCCCAAGAATTCTTACCATATGTTTAGCGTGTTTTAGATGTAAATCCAAGCGAATATTTTCGTTTGGCGCATGGGCAAGGCTTCCGGGATACCCTGATCCAGCAGTGACAACCGGCAAATTCAATAAATGGATAAAGGGATAATTTGGACCTGAACCGCCAATCATGGGGACAATTTGCATTGGTTGACCAAATACTGGCTCAGCTGTTTCAACAACCATTTTTACGAAAGGATCATCGGGATCAGTCCTTGCCGGAGGTTCGCCTCCTAAGAACTTTATCTGTATATCCGAGAATCCTTGATTATCGAGATGCTCTCGAAGTTGTTGGAGGACTTCTTGCGGTGTTTGATTCGGCACTAATCGAAAGTCAACTTTAGCGGATGCATTCGCAGGAAGAACGGTCTTTGATCCAGGTCCTTGGTACCCTGAAGTTAATCCGCAGATTGTACAAGTTGGTTCAAAGACGCTTGCAATTTGTAATTCAATGCCACCGGTTAATCCTTTGGTGAAATTTTTTATTCCATAGCGTTCTTTGTATTCTTCCGAAACTTCCGGTAATGCTTCCATGAATTCAAGGTCGCGTTGACTTGGTTCTTCGACGGAGTCATAGAATCCTGGGATCAGAATATGTTCATCAGGTCCCTTGAGACTATTCAATGCCCAAACCAAACGCCAGGCTGCGTTGGGAAAGATCGAACCTCCGGTTCCGGAATGAGTATCTGTTTTGGCGGTTTCTGCTGAAAGTTCGACGTAACAAATCCCTCTCAAACCTAGATATTGCATGGGGACTTCTCTGTGGTCAACACCACCAAATTCCCAAATACAAGCATCTGCCTGCAAACGATCAGCATTCTGTTCAATGAAATCATGTAAATGAATACTGCTCGTTTCCTCTTCACCTTCGATGATGAATTTCACATTACAAGGTAACTCACCATCAGCGTCTAATATGGCATCAATCGCAAAAAGGCGAGCAACTAATTGCCCTTTATCATCGCTCACACCGCGTCCAAAAAGCTTACCATCTCTCAAGGTCGGTTCAAAAGGTGGCGAATCCCATAATTCTAGCGGTTCGGGGGGTTGAACATCATAGTGATTATAGATCAGGAGCGTTTTATCACTGCGTCCAGATCGTTCTGCTAAAACGACGGGAGCGCCTTCGGTTGGCATGACTTCTACCTGGAAGCCGCGCTTCTCGAGCATGCTTGCTACCATGGTTGCACATTCTTGTAAGCCCAGATTCTGCGCTGATACACTTGGTTGAGCCACTAATTGAGATAATTCCTCAATATTTTGATCGAGGTTCTCATCAAGATATTTATCTGTCTTTGAATAATCTTTCATGATTTTTTCCTTGTTGGTTTACTGACTAAACAAAATGTTGATCGATGAAGATCCTGCGTATGAAAAGATCATCATTTTTAAGATCTTACCAATCAAACAAAAAAACAAGAACCGGATGAGATGGATTTTCAATGTTCCCGCTGCCATACCAGCCAGATCAAATAATGGATTGGGTATAAAGGCTAAAACAGTGATGGCGATATCACTTAGTTTTCGGTGAGTTTCCATCCAGTTACGAAGGCGTTCATAATAGTCCTTGTTTTCTACAACCGCTTGACCACTGAAGCCGGCTAGATAACCGGACAATTCTCCTAAGGCAGCTCCTGCTCCTGAGGCAATAGCTACCCAGAAAGGATCGAAAACAGCGCCCATCGCAAATACAAAAAGGACACCCGGAGCGGGTAATAATACTGTTGCATTTGCAAGGATGGAGAGCACAAAAATTCCCGGATATCCATATCTTGCTAATTGTTCTGCTTGATCTCGAATGGAATAGATATAGATACTTATCGCGATTACAACCAATAACGCTAAGATACGTGCAATGGTTAGTTTGCGTTCCGATGATAACATTTGAATGCTAGAAGAAAAATCTTAAACTTCTTCGATTTCTATTGATTTGATTTTTATACCAGGATTATTTGGTCTCATTGGATCTCTCTCTGGAATGGCGAATAGTACATCTTCACCTTCGGTGATTTCGCCAAAAACACTGTGTTTATCATCCAGCCAGGGGGTCGGCACATGAGTGATAAAGAACTGTGATCCATTTGTGTTCGGTCCTGCATTTGCCATGGAAAGGATGCCAGGTTTGTCATGACGAAGTTCGGGGTGAAATTCATCGGCGAATTGATAACCCGGACCACCTCGCCCAGTGCCTGTTGGGTCTCCTGCTTGAGCCATGAAATTAGCGATCACTCGGTGAAAGATCGTTCCATTGTAAAAACCTTGCCGAGAGAGAAATACAAAGTTATTAACTGTGTTGGGAACCTTATCGCTAAAAAGTTTAAGTTTCATCGTACCCTTATCGGTATCAATGGTAGCATAGTATTCCTTATCGGGGTCAATTTCCATGTTGGGTCGAGTTGTCCACCTCATAATATTGGTCATATGTTTTCCTTTCTTAAATGTCAATTTTTTGTTTATAGATACTGATTTTTATCTTAATCTGCTTCTATCTATCTTATTTCTCTAGCAATGATTGTAATCGGGCAACGACCATTTCCATAGCGACAGCATTCAATCCCCCCTCAGGAACGATTACATCAGCATATCGTTTGGATTGTTCGACAAATTCAAGATGCATTGGACGCACGGTGGTCAGATATTGATTGATCACAGTCTCCATGGTACGCCCGCGTTCCTGAATATCACGCTCCAATCGGCGGATGAAGCGAATATCCGGATCGGTGTCCACGAAAACCTTGACATCCATGACTTCTCGCAACATTCGATCTGCAAATATTAGTATTCCTTCAACCATGATGACTTGTTGGGGAGATATTGTGATAGTGCTGTTGCTGCGGGTATGGGTTTTAAAATCGTAAACTGGCATATCAATGGTTTGTTTTGATTTCAATGCTTTAATATGTTCTACCAGCAAATCAGTTTCTAGAGAATCCGGGTGATCGAAGTTTACCGACATTCTTTCGGCAACATCGAGATGGCTTAGATCTTTGTAGTAAGCATCATGAGGCAAATAGGCGATTCGTTCCCTGCCAACTCGATTGAGAATAATTTCTGCCAGCGTAGTTTTCCCTGATCCGGAGCCTCCGGCGATTCCTATGACCAATGGGGTTGCGCGAGATTGCATAATGGAATTATACTGGATAGATGAGAAAACGGGTGAAGAATTTAATAAAAAAAAGCGCTGTCTTGCGCTTAGTAAAGAGCCACCGAAGGGATTCGAACCCTTGACCTGACGATTACGAATCGTCTGCTCTACCAACTGAGCTACGGTGGCGGAAGGTAGATCATGAAATTGATTTCGATGCGATTATACAAGGGAAAAGTCTGAAAGGCAAGGTGTGAAGTTGCGAGTTGCGATGCTTTCTTATCATACATGTCCGATTGCGATCTTGGGTGGTAAAGATACTGGCGGCATGAATGTCTACGTGCGTGAATTAGTTCGTCATTTAGGTCATTTAGGTGTGCATGTTGATGTCTATACTCGCTCTCAAGATGAACATGCTCCGCATGTCTTGCATGATCTTGGTTATGGCAATCGTGTTGTGCATGTGCGTTCAGGTCCAGAAGTACCTTTACCCAAACAGGAATTGGCTGAGTATCTTCCTGAATTTGTGAATGGGATCCAGGAATTCACTTCTACAAAAGGTTTGAAATATGATTTGATCCATAGTCATTATTGGATGTCTGGCATTGCAGCAAAGGAATTGAAAAAGGATTGGAATATTCCAATTGTGCATATGTACCATACACTTGGTGTGATGAAGCAGAGGGTTGCTAGGCAATCCGAAGAAGTTGAAGGTCAATACCGATTGGACGGAGAGCGTGAGGTTTTGAATGTCGCGGATCGGATTATTGCCGCTACACAGGCAGAATACGCTCAACTTCAATGGCTTTATGGCGCTGCAACCGAAAAGATAGTCGTGATTCCACCGGGAGTTGATATAAGCCGATTTTACCCAATCCCTCCTGATGAAGCGAAAGAATTTATCGGCGTTAACCCTTGTCAAAAAGTGTTACTTTTTGTGGGACGGATCGAACCCTTGAAGGGTATCGATACATTGATGAAAGCAATTGCCTTGCTGCGAGACCAAGGATTGGAGGTTTGCTTATCCATTATTGGCGGTGACCCGGATCTAAATCCAGAAGTACAAAACGCTGAGATGGCTCGTTTGAAAGCCATTCGAGAAGAAATCGGATTATCGGATCAAATTGGTTTCTTGGGAAAACGCGCCCAGGATACCTTACCCTATTATTATTCTGCCGCGGAAGCAGTCGTTGTACCTTCGCATTATGAATCATTTGGGATGGTTGCGCTTGAGGCGATGGCGTGTGGGACACCAGTAGTTGCTTCGCAAGTCGGAGGGTTAGCCTTTTTAGTGAAGGATGGCGAAACAGGTTACACCGTTCCCGTCAACAACCCCGAGATATTAGCCGATAGACTGAGCCTTCTATTGCAAGATCCTGATTTACAACAAAAAATGGGTCTGAACGCATTTACAGAAGCGCAATCCTATTCTTGGGAGATCATTGCTCAAAAAATGTCTGCAGTATACAAGCAGGTCATTGATCAAGATGGTTTGATGCAGAAGGATGTTCATGGGAACCTGAGTCGATAGTATTTGGGAAGAATTCCTTTTAGGCAATTTTGGTTTGAGTGATAGGAGGAAAACAAAATGTCTGTAAAAATTACGATCATTTATGACAATATGAAACCAGCTAAACGTAATCTGCGTGCTGGTTGGGGCTTCTCTGCAATTCTTGAAATTGATCAGAATTACAAAATCCTGTTTGACACTGGCGCGGATGGAGAAAACCTTTTGCATAATATGAATATCCTGGGTTTTGATCCGAGATCGATCAATGCAGTTTTTATTTCTCATGCGCACCTCGATCATGTCGGAGGTTTAATTGCTTTTCTAAGGCACAATCACGCAGTTAAAGTATGGCTACCACCTTCGATGAAAGCAGTTCCTCGTGCAGATGAAGTTGTTGTGATCACTAATGCGACCCAGTTGCGAAAGGGTGTTTATTCCACAGGAGAGCTGGAAGGGATTGAACAGAGTATGGTCGTGGAAACCGCGCTGGGTTTGATCATCATGGTAGGTTGCTCTCATCCCAGCATGGAGAATATTCGTGCGAAGGCATCCTTATTTGGCGAGGTTTACGGAATTGTGGGTGGACTGCACGGTACGCGTCCGGAAGCTTTGCAGGGTTTGAGCCTGATTTGCGCGACGCACTGCACCCGTCATAAAGACGAGATCAAGCGATTTTATCCAGAGGCGTATATGGAGGGTGGCGCAGGTACGGTGATTGAGATATAGACTTGTGAGTGGAAAGGATTATGCGGATAAAGGTATTGGGTACGGAGTCTTTGGGCGTGCGCGGTCTTTGCTGCACTGTTTTGATAGGCAATCGAAAGATCATCTTTGATCCTGGGATCGCTTTGGGTTGGAGACGATATGGTTTGAAGCCTCATCCATTACAAGTCGCGGTAGGTGCGAAAATCAGAAGCGCGATTATCGAAGAGTTAGAAACGGCTACGGATGTGGTGTTCAGTCATTATGATGGCGATCACGTTCCTTTGACGGATGCAAATCCCTATCAATTGAGTTTAGATACGGTTGCCAAGCAGCTCTCGAACGTTAAAATTTGGGCTAAAGGTGTGCAGCCCAATACGAATATTCAATTCAGCAGGCGACAAGCGATTGAAAATGCGATCATGCGGCAAATGCCAGCGGTGGAAGATCAAACTCATGAAGGAATGCGTTTTTCTAGTTCGGTTGCTCATGGATTGAGAGAGATAAACTCTGTCTCGATTATGATGACGCGTATCGAAGAGGCTGGAGAGGTCTTTGTACACGCATCAGACATTCAATTTCTGCATCGTGAAGCGATTGAAATCATTTTGGACTGGAATCCTACGATCGTCTTCAGCTCTGGACCGCCGATCTATTTATCGAACCTATCCGAAGAGCAGGAGGAATTTTCTAGAAGCAATGCGATCGAACTCTCGCGAAATGTTGAGACTTTGATCATCGATCACCATCTTTTACGAAGTGAGGAAGGGCTCGAATGGCAGAAGGAGATTGAAAATCATACTGGAAATCGTGTGATCAGCGCAGCTGAATTTATGGGGAGGCAGCCAATCTTGCTGGAAGCTTGGCGGAAAAAGTTATATGAGTGGCTGCCGGCGCCGGATGATTGGCATGAAAGGTATAAACGTGGAGAGGTGGGTTTATATGATTATCTAGAAAGGGGATGGGATGTGTTAATAAGTTATGGATTGATAAAGAATTTTATAACAAAATAATCACATCAACTTTGCTTTTCATCGTTACATCTCCGATTCGATTTAGCCTAGGTGTAGTATCAAATTCTATTTTATCCAACAATTAATTATCTATCCAATCTCACAACCAGATATCCTTGACTTTTGATTTCAGAAAGATATGATATCATCAGATCATTATCAATATTGATAATGATCTGATGATATT
>Ga0172375_10011609_pt1 | contig 11194 bp, 7 predicted proteins | sample LakKiv1m_FD_114537 | JGI IMG/M metagenome (GOLD analysis project Ga0172375, IMG submission 114537) | Freshwater microbial communities from Kabuno Bay, South-Kivu, Congo - kab_092012_11.1m | ecosystem: Environmental > Aquatic > Freshwater > Lake | place: Democratic Republic of the Congo... | reverse complement strand
GCCGTCCGCCCGATGGGGATGCTTATGTGGCTTGCGTGCAGAGGCGGGCCACTCAAGACTGAACAGTCGGGGGTAATTGATCAGCAGGGGTCAGAGCACGTCGCTTGCGCGAGTGGTCTGACCCGCAAAGACTAATCGGTTGGGGTCAGAGCACGTCGCTTGCGCGAGTGGTCTGACCCGCAAAGTATCAGGAATTACTTCACGCGCGCGCGCTGAATGGTTCGCAACTCGCCAGGCAGGCTGCCAACGTAATCGGCCAACACCTTCAGTTCGGCGTTGGAAAATTGCGCGGCAATGCCGCCCATGACCGGCTGGCTACGGCCAATCAGCGGTTTGTCGGTGGTCTTGTATGCCTTGAGCGCCACATAGATGTAGTCGGCGTGCTGTCCGGCGATCTTGGGGTAAGTTGGGCTGATCGGCTTGCTGAAGTTGGCACCGTGGCATGAGGTACACCCAGCCTTGGCCACCAGCGCGGCAGCAGCGGGCGACCCCTCTGGTGCTGTTGCTGGCAACGTGACACCCGTGCCGGTCGATTCATAGTACGCGGCCAAGTCGGCAATGTCCTGCTCTGTCAGCGACGACGCCATGGTGCGCATGGAGGGATGCTTGCGCTCTCCACTTTTGTACGCGTGCAGCGCCGTAGAAAGATAAGCTGCACTCTGACCAGACAGCTTGGGCACACGGTGCGTTTCAGGAAACGCCGTGTGAAAGCCTTTGATACCGTGACAACCGATGCACAACGCGTTTTTACGCGAACCAGCCAACGCATCTCCCTGAACGTCTTGCGCTACCGCAGGCAGGGAACACACAGCTGTCAACAACAAAGGGGCAATTTTTTTGATCATTTGGCAAAGAAATAGCAGTAAAACCACGCATGGTTTGATAAATGTCAAAGAATTATAGGGACACTACGGGCAAGAAAACCTTGGCGTAAACCCGATGATGCCGTTCCTTTTAACTTCGGGGCGCAACTGGCGCGAAGGACTTGTAAAGCAATAACATACACTTTTGCCCAGCCACCTTTGGGCGCATTGCGTCGTTGCAAATCACTTGTTTAGCAAAGCTAAACGGCGCGCTTTGCGCCTGGCACTGCATCCCGAATCTGGCGATCAAAATGTACAAGTTATTACTTCACAAGCCTTAAGCTCTGCCCTTTCAGAAAAACCAGATTCAGCACCATGAAATTCCAAGGCACTCCCAATTACGTCGCCACCTCTGACCTGATGCTGGCCGTCAACGCCGCCATCACGCTGCAGCGCCCCTTGCTGGTCAAGGGCGAACCCGGTACCGGCAAGACCATGCTGGCCGAAGAAGTGGCCGCCGCTTTAAGCCTGCCGCTGCTGCAGTGGCACATCAAATCGACCACCAAGGCGCAACAGGGCTTGTATGAGTACGACGCGGTGAGCCGCTTGCGCGACTCGCAACTCGCTGACGTTGACGGCGGCGAACGCGTCAAGAACATCCACAACTACATCGTCAAAGGCGTGCTGTGGCAGGCCTTCACGTCCGACCAGCCTGTCGCCCTCCTGATTGATGAAATTGACAAGGCCGACATCGAGTTTCCGAACGACTTGCTGCGTGAAATCGACCGCATGGAGTTTTACTGCTATGAGACCCGTGAACTGATCCGGGCCCGCCACCGGCCGGTGGTATTTATCACCTCCAACAACGAAAAAGAATTGCCTGATGCGTTTTTGCGCCGCTGCTTCTTCCACTACATCAAGTTCCCCGACGCCGCTACCATGAAACAGATTGTGGATGTGCACTTTCCAGGCCTCAAGGCCGAGCTGCTCAGCGCGGCCATGAAGGTGTTTTTTGACGTGCGCAACCTGCCCGGCTTGAAGAAAAAACCCTCGACCAGCGAACTACTGGACTGGCTCAAACTGCTCATGGCACAAGACATTCCGGCCTCTGTGCTGCAGACCGCAGACGACAAAGTGGCCGTGCCGCCGCTGGTCGGTGCGCTGCTGAAAAACGAGCAGGACGTGACGCTGTTTGAAAAGCTGGTGTTCATGCAAAGCCGCAACCGCTGAACAGCACCCTTCTGGCTCAAATCCCTTGCATCAAGGGTCACGCTGGCAACCTCTGCACCACCCACAATATACAATTTGTATATTGCAACCTTGGAAGCACTCCGTGACCACCGCCACCGCCGCCGTTTTCATGTCGGGCAACAGCCAGGCCGTGCGCCTGCCCAAGGCGTTTCAACTCAAGTCCAAGCGCGTCACCATCGAGCGCCGGGGCGATGAGATTGTGCTGCGCGAAGCACCGCAAAGCATGAAAGAGTTTCTGGATAAGCTGCCGGTCATTCCCGATGCGCCTTTTTGATCTTGGCGACGAAGGTCCGGTCGAGCCCGTGCAAGCGTGGTGAACGTCATGCCGTTTGGACTGACGCATTACCTGATTGACACCCACATCTGGAGCCATCTGCAAAGGCGAACAACAAAGAGACTATTGGAGCGGTTTGCCGAACTTGAACCCGGTCAGACTTTTCTGTCGCCCGTGGTTTTGGGCGAGATGGAAACCGGGTATCTCAAGGGCGATCGTGCCCCCTACCGTCGGGCCGCGTTGGATCAAATCATTGGCTCGTGCCAGATGCTGACGGTGAACCGGCAAGTAGCTATTGACTACGCTCACCTGCGCGCCCAACTTGAGCAAGCGGGCATCCCCATCGGCCCCAATGACACCTGGATTGCCGCCGAAGCCTTGCACCACAAGCTGGTGCTGGTGACCGACAACGTGCGAGAGTTTTCGCGCGTGCCCGCGCTTGTGGTCGAAAACTGGCTTTAAGGCCAGCGCAGTCCCGATTGAATTCACCCCATGCTGATCGACTTTTTCTACACCCTGCGCGCGGCCAAACTACCGGTTTCGGTCAAGGAATTTCTGACGCTTCTTCAAGCGTTGAAACTCGGCGTGGTCGGCCCTAAAACGCCGCAGACCGATGGCGGTGATACGGCCCCCAGCGGCTACAAGATCGACGACTTCTACTTTTTAAGCCGTGCCACGCTGGTCAAAGACGAAAAACACTACGACAAGTTCGACCGCGCCTTTGCCGCCTATTTCAAAGGCGTGGAACAGATCACCGACTTTACGCAAGAGCTGCCGTTGGACTGGCTCAAGAAAACGCTGGAACTCAACCTCAGCCCCGAAGAAAAAGCGGCCATCGAAAAAATGGGCTGGGACGAGCTGATGGAGACGCTCAAAAAACGCCTGGAAGAGCAAAAAGAGCGCCACGAAGGCGGCAGCAAATGGATCGGCACGGGGGGCACCAGCCCTTTTGGCAACAGCGGCTACAACCCGCAAGGGGTGCGCATTGGCGGCAAAGGCGGCGGCAAAAGCGCCGTCAAGGTATGGGAGCAGCGCGCCTACCGTGATTACGACGACACGCAAGAGCTTGGCACACGCAACATCAAGGTGGCGCTGCGCCGCCTGCGCAAGTTTGCCCGCGAGGGTCACATCGAAGAGCTGGATCTGCCCGACACCATCCGCGCCACCGCCGCCAACGCCGGCTGGTTGGACATCAAAATGATTCCAGAGCGTCACAACAACGTCAAAGTGTTGTTGCTGATGGACGTCGGCGGCACCATGGATGAGCACATTGCCCGGGTGGAAGAGATGTTTTCTGCCGCCAAGGCCGAGTTCAAGCACCTGGAGTTTTATTACTTTCACAACTGCGTGTACGATTTTGTCTGGAAGAACAACCGCCGCCGTTTTGCCGAAAAACTGGCCACCTGGGAGCTGATCCGCAAGTACAACAAAGACTACAAACTCGTCTTTATTGGCGACGCCACCATGAGCCCGTATGAACTATTGCAGCCCGGCGGCAGCGTGGAATACAGCAACGAAGAAGCCGGTGCCGAATGGATCAGCCGCCTGACCAACGCCTACCCGCACTTTGCCTGGATCAACCCCGAGCCGCAAGGCGTATGGCAGTACCGCCAAAGCATCAGCATCGTGCAGCAACTCACCAGCGGGCGCATGTTTCCCATGACGCTGCGCGGGCTGGAAGACGCGATGCGATTGCTGAGTAAATGAGGCAGCGCGTCTGGGTGGTGGCGCTGGCACTGGCTGCTGCAGCGCAGGTCAACGCGCAAGACGCCGGCAAGGTGGCACCACTGCCCCACGCGCCGGGTGCTGCCAGCGCACCCGGGCGCGACGCCTTTATGTTGGCGGTGCAAGCCCCCGACGACATCCGCCAGCTGCTGACCCGGCATTTGGACCTGCAGCGCTACCGCGCGCTGTCCGATCTGAGTGACGACGAAATCGCCCGCCTGATGCAACAAGCGCAGCAAGACGCGCGCCAACTCATCGGTACGCTGGGCTACTTTGCGCCCGACATCCGTATCGAACGCCAGCCCGACAGGGGTACCACAACACCCCCTGTCATCCACATCAGCGTTGTCCCGGGCGAGCCTGCCCGGGTCGTTGATGTGCAGATCCGTTTTACCGGTGCTCTGGCTGGCGACCCCGACGCTGCTGTACTGCGCGCGCAACTGCAATCAGGCTGGTCACTGCGCGATGGAGACCGCTTTACCCAAAGCGCCTGGGACGCCGCCAAACAAGGTCTGTTGCGACGTCTGACCACACAGCACTACGCCACAGGGCGCATCAGCACGGCGCTGGCTGACATTGACCCGGCCACGCAGCAGGCGCATTTAAGCCTCACGCTCGACTCCGGAGCGGCCTACCAGCTGGGTGCGCTGGACATCAGCGGCTTGCAGCGTTACGACGCGGCCCTGGTATGGCAGCTGGCGCGCTTGGCACCGGGTGCACCCTACAACCAGGCCGAGTTGGTGGCTGCGCAGCAGCGTCTGGCCGACAGCGGCTACTTTGACGCGGTTTTTGTCGCGCTCGACACCACGGGACCGGCCAGCGCGGCACCCGTGCACATCAAGCTGCGTGAAGCCAAGTTGCAAAAGGTGGTTTTGGGCGTGGGTGCCAGCACCGATAGCGGCCCGCGTGTTTCGATGGAACATACGCACCACAAAGTGCCGGGTATCGACTGGCGCGCCGTCAGCAACATCCGGCTGGAGCGTGACAACAGCGCCATGGGTACCGAACTGACATCGCCCCCCAACGCCGACGACTGGCGCTGGGTTGCCTCTGGTTTGCTGCAAAACCAGCGACTGGGCTCGCTCGATGTCAGCAGCGTGCAGGTACGCGCCGGGCGCAAGCAGACGCAACAGCGCATCGACCGCACCATGTACCTGCAGTATGACCGGGCCGAATCGGCAGACAGCGACCGCACCGAACCGCACATTACCCAATCCATCACTGCCAACTACGTCTTTGCCGTGCGTTATTACGACAGCCTGCCTTTCCCCACCAGCGGGTGGGGCTGGGGGGCAGAAATTGGCGGCGGCTCCACGTTGGGCAGCCAGCCACAAACCTATAGCCGCTTGCTCACGCGCTGGCAAGGTTTCTGGTCACCTGCGCGCACGCGCGCCGTTGCAGCGCTCGACCCGGCGAACCTGGCGCGTGCCGGGCGTCTGGCCATGCGCGCCTCAGCGGGGGCGATCATTGCGGCAAACGACATTGCCTTGCCCAGCACCCAACTTTTTTTGGCTGGGGGCGACAGCAGTGTGCGCGGCTACCCACTGCGCAGCCTGGGTGTCACACTGGCTGACGGCAGCGTCGCGGCCGGGCGCTACCTGGCAACTGCCAGCGCCGAATGGCAGCAACCGCTGCGTCTGAACGGTCAATCAAGCGCGTGGGAGGGCACGGTGTTTGTCGATGCAGGCGCAGTCGCCAATCAGACGCAAGAACTCAGCCCCAAGGTGGGCGCGGGCGTGGGCGCGCGCTGGAACAGCCCGGTTGGCCCGTTGCAGATTGACTTGGCTTACGGCGTGGACGTGCAGCGCTTTCGCCTGCACATGAACCTGGGGTTCACCTTTTGATGAAGCTGCTGCGACTGATTCCGGGTATTACCAGCGCATGCGTGATGACAGTGCTGGCACTGGCGCTGACCGCCTGGCTCTACAGCGCCCGCGACACGTCGCTGGCATTTGCACTGCACCAGGTGGCAAACTGCTTGCCTGCGGGCCAGACATTGGAGACGCAAGACGTGACAGGCTCGCTGCGTCAGGGCGGCCAGATTGGCTTGCTGCGCTGGCGCCAGGGTGACCTCAGCGTGGAGGCCACCGACATCCGGGTGCGCTGGGCCTGGGGCCCCTTGTTGCAGCGCCAGTTGCAACTGCATCACCTTGACATTGCAGAATTGCACCTGAACGACCAGCGCGCACCACCACCTGAGGCGCAGACCACACCGCCAGCGGAACTTGGGCTGCCCATCCGGCTCGATATACCGTTCACATTGGCCCGCCTCACGCTCTCCGGCAACACCGATATGACCGCCACCCAGATCAGTGGTCACTATGTTTTTGATAACTATCAGCACATATTGAATAAGGGCCAGGGCCATATTTCTTCTGGAGCTTACAAACTTGATGGCAAACTGCAGGCCGCCGCACCTATGGCCTTGAGCCTGCGGCTGAGTGGCCAGGTTCAAACCACGCTGTCCCAAAGCCGACAAGCCCTCACGGTGCGCGCCAACGCCCAGCTTGACGGACAGCTCGCTCGCACTGACGACACCCTGACCCTGCAAGCCAGCCTGCGGCCTGAGCGCCTTGCTGCTGCGGGCGGCGATCCCGGCGTGCAAGCCGAGTTGTCTGCGCGCATCGCACCCTGGCAGTCGCAAAAGCTGCCGCAGGCCAATGCCCGTTGGCAGGCGCTGGACCTGGCCCTGCTGTGGCCCCAGGCGCCCCACACCAGCTTAAGCGGTTCAGCAAGCGTGACCCCCATGGACACCGGCTGGCGCGGCCAGATCAACCTGCAAAACGCCCAACCAGGCGCGTGGAACCAGCAACGGTTAGCGCTGACAACCTTGAGAGCGCAGGCCACTTACAACAACGGGCGTTGGAGCATTGAATCGCTGCAAGCCAAGGCTGCGGGCGGCAGTGTGCGCCTGACCGGCCAACTGAAAGCGGCGGTGTGGCAGACCCAGGCACTCTTGCAGGACATCGACCCGACCGCCATCGACACCCGGTTATCGCTTGCTCCCGTCAGCGGAACAATCAGCGCGCAACAGGGCAAAGACGGCGTGGGCTTTGATGTGCGGCTCAAGGCAGACGGTGGCCCCTCCCCGGCGGGCAAAACGTTGGTACTGCAAGGCGTGCATGCCCGTGGCGTCTGGGCTGCACCCATGCTTGCCGTGAGTGACCTTCAGCTTGACGCCCCCGAAGCCCATCTGCAGGGCAAGCTGGCTTACCACACCGTCACCCACGCAATGCAAGGCCAATTGGCGCTGGCGTTACCCGGCACAAGCGCCGCGCTGGACGGTCGTCTGGCCAGCACCGAGGGCCAGGGATCGCTGCACCTGCAAGTTGACGATGCGGCCAAAGCCAGCGCATGGCTGCGCCAATCCATTCCCCAACTGTCGGCCCTGCGGCTCGACGGCAACGCCGAACTCAAAGCCCGCTGGCACGGAGGCTGGCAACATCAGGGTCGTCAGTTGGCGCTCGACGCCGCTCTGACCGCGCCGCAACTGGGCTGGACGCCATCCGTCGCAGAACCGGCACAACCCCCGACGCGGTGGCAGCTGCGCGACCTGCAGACCACCTTGGCAGGCACCGTGCAAGCGTGGCAGTGGCGCACCCAGGGTGCGCTGCGGGTCGATGTGCGTGATCTGGACTGGCAAGCCCGGGGATCCGGCGCGCAACTCGGCGATTCGCACTGGCAGGCCACGCTGGGCCAGCTCATGTTGCGTGCGCGCAGCGACAACACGGCGCACCACTGGACGCTCAACGCCGACGCCAGCGATGCCTCGCCGCTGCTGCTGGACTGGCGCGCCACACCGCAAAAACAGACCGTCACGTTCAGCGGGGGCCGTGCGACGGTCAGCGCGCCCTTGCCCGGGTCGGCCCGTCTGCAATGGCAGGCCGTGCAGTGGAGCCGAGCACAGCCGCTTGGCACGGCGGGTCAAACGCCTGCGGCCACTTGGCGCAGCCAGGGGCAGTTGGACGGCTTGCCTCTGGCGTGGCTGGACGCCTTGGGTGGACAGCGTCTGGCCGATCTGGGCCTGAGCAGCGACCTGCTGATCGGCGGCAGCTGGGATGTCCGGCACAGTGATGACCTGCACGCGGATATTACGCTTGAACGCAGCGCAGGCGACCTGTATGTGCGCGCGGACAGCCAGCAGTCGGCACGTTTGCCGGCCTTGATGCGCCAAGCGCGGCTGCAGGTCAATCTGGACGGCGCAGCGGTATCGGCCAGTTTGCGTTGGGACAGCGATCGTGCGGGCAAGGCGCTGGCGGCTTTCAGCACGCGCTTGAGCGCTGATGCACCGCTGGGCGGCAGCCTGCAATTGCACCTGCCACCCATCGACGCCTGGTCGATGCTGGCACCGCCGGGCTGGCGCATGCGCGGCTCGCTGGACGCCAACGCCAGCCTGACCGGCATCCGCGCACAGCCCCAGTGGAGCGGGACGCTGCGCGCTGACGGTCTGGCACTGCGCTCAGTGGCAGACGGCATCGACCTGCAGCGGGGAACCCTGCGCGCACGGCTGGACGGCCTCAAGCTGACACTGGAACAATTCACGCTGTGGGGTGGCGGCGACAGCACCGGCGGGCAAGTCAAAGTCTCTGGGGCCGCGCAGTGGCTTGGCGCAACAGACAGCAACACCGCGCTGGCCCGGCGGGTGCAGGTTGACCTGAAAGCCCAAGCCCAAGCACTGCGCCTGAGCCAGCGGGCCGATCGACTACTGACCGTTTCTGGCAACCTGGTTGCGAAGCTGCAAGACGCGCAGCTCAACCTCGCTGGCAAGCTCACTGCAGACCAGGCACTGATCACCCTGCCCAGTGAAAGTGCACCCACCTTGGGCAGCGATGTGGTAGTGCGCGGACTGACGCCTTCCATCGGCCATGCACCCGCACCCAAAGCGTCAAGCTCGCAGATCAGGCCCAACGTGCACATCACACTCGATCTGGGAGATCACTTTCAGGTGCGTGGGCGCGGCCTGGACACCCGTCTGGCTGGCAACCTGTCAGTGCGCGCCCAAGGCACCGACGCACCCAACCTGACCGGCACCGTGCGTGCCGTGCGTGGGACTTTCCTGGCCTATGGTCAACGGCTGGACATCGAACATGGCCTGCTGCGCTTTGTCGGGCCGGTGGACAACCCGGCGCTGGACATTCTGGCGCTACGCCCCAAACTTTCACAACGCGTGGGGGTGCAGGTACTGGGCACCGTGCTGTCCCCCGTGATTCGGCTGCACGCCGAACCCGAGTTGCCGGAGGCCGAAAAACTGGCCTGGCTGGTGCTGGGCCGATCCGCCAGCGGTAGCGGTGGGGAGGCAGCGTTGTTGCAGCAGGCCACGCTGGCTTTGCTGGGCAACAACGGGGTTGGCCCCGGTTCCAGTCTGAGCCAAGCGTTGGGGCTGGACGAGCTCAGCATTGCTGGCCTCACCAACGGCGCGGGTGCCACCACAGTCACGCTGGGCAAGCGGCTCAGCCAAGATTTTTATGTGGCGTATGAAAGCGGTCTGGTCGGCACTCTGGGCGTCTTCACCATTTTTTATGACCTGTCCCAACGGCTGACGCTACGCGCGCGCACCGGCGGGCAAAGTGCGGTCGATCTCATCTGGACACATCACTACGACTGAGGTGCAGGCACCGGTACCCGCCCCGCAACCGGCACGTCTGACACACCCCGCCACTTACAATGGACGCCTTCCTCGCCATAGTTCAATGGATAGAACGAGTGCCTCCTAAGTGCTAGATGCAGGTTCGATTCCTGCTGGCGGGACCACACAAAGCAAAACCGCCAAAGTGCCTGAGCACTTTGGCGGTTTTTTCTTTCGGGTCAGATCACTTTGCGCAGCAAATGTACTCTGACCCCAACTGATCAAACCTCAGAGCTTCTTCACATCATGGCAAGCCGCCCCGCACGCGTTGGTGTACGGGATCGGCATGGCCGCGTTGGCCGCCACGCCCTTGACACCCTTGTTGTCCTTGCGCGGCACGTCATACAGGTGCGAGGTGATGTCGTTCATCCAGTAGTTCTTGCCGTCGGCCGCCACCAGACCCTTGCCCAGACCCGCGCCGGTCTGCATGGTCTTGGTGCCGTGGCAGCTGTTGCAGGTGACCTGGCTCACATCGACCGTGCACTTGGCTTTTTCGGCCAGGTGCGCTTTCAGGTCGGTCTTGTTGGCATGGCAAGTGGTGCACGACTGCGCCGACTTGGGATCTTGCGTCAACTGATGGGCAAACTTGGCGTCGCCGTGCGTGTTGTGGCAGCTGGAGCACGCCAACAGTTGCGTGCCGTTGCGGTACTTGCTGGACTTGATGAAGTCGGTGCCTTGCTGGTGGTGCGACTTGGAGTGCAAGCCGTCGGCCCAGTAGTCGCCCGGCGCTGCGTCTTCACGCGTAGTGAACTGCTTGAGGAAGTCGTTGCGTGAAGTACCGGGCAACATCATCTTGAACGCGGCGTTCACCGGTTGGTCGTTTTTCAGATGCCCTTGCGGACGGCTGTGGCACTGCACGCAAATCGTTACTTCACGCTCTGCTGCCAGTTTGTTCGGGCTGACGATGGTCGCGAACTGCTTCACGCCCTTGGTCACGACGTGCACCGATCCCGGGCCGTGGCAGGTTTCGCAGCCCATGTTCATTTCATTGAGCTTGCCGTCACCATCGACGTCCATCTCGCCATTCGGGTCGGTGGCCGAGCTGGCAATGTAGGAACCCGCCGCGTTCTTGCTCAGGCTGTAGCCGTTGTAGTGGCAAGAAGCACATTCCTTTTCAAAGGATTTTTCCTTGGACGGATCGGTCAGCTTGTGGGTCTTTTCGTTGAACAGCCAATCGGCATGGTAATCCCGGAAGGACTTGCGACCACGGTCGGCAAAGCTGTCGTCGCCCAACTGGTTGAACTGGACAAACGGGAACAGGTTGTCACCTGAACGGTACAGGAAACGCTGTTTGTACACACCGCCGCCATAAGACGCCTCGACGGTGTAAACGCGCGGTGCGTCGGCCGGATCGCGCAGGTTGCTGGTGCGGAACTTGAGCTTGCCGTCGGTGTCCTTGAAGAAGGTGGCGGTAAAGCTGGCCGTAGCCAGATCGGCCGGGGCCTTGGTGCTGATGAAGTACTTGTCAAACTTGCGCTTGCCGTCAAAGCCGTGGAACCAGAAGGTGGTGCCGGC
>Ga0172375_10011607_pt1 | contig 11194 bp, 10 predicted proteins | sample LakKiv1m_FD_114537 | JGI IMG/M metagenome (GOLD analysis project Ga0172375, IMG submission 114537) | Freshwater microbial communities from Kabuno Bay, South-Kivu, Congo - kab_092012_11.1m | ecosystem: Environmental > Aquatic > Freshwater > Lake | place: Democratic Republic of the Congo... | reverse complement strand
TGTAGCTCAGTTGGTAGAGCGCCTCGTTCGCAACGAGGAGGTCAGCGGTTCGAGACCGCTCAGGTCCATAAATTTCAAAGCCACTGTTTTCCGGTGGCTTTTTTGTTTTTTGGAGCCGATCCGAAGGCGCGGACTGGCCCTGGGGAGGCGCATTGACAGGGTTCCGCCGGACGGGTAGTCTATTTGAATCCAAGGAATTTTCAAATACGAAGGAGATCCCATGTTGAGCTCGCGGCTCGGAGTGATATTAGGGACGAGTTTTTCTAAAACCGGCGAGATTCTTTTTAGGCCTTTTTCCGCCAAGAAATGGTTGAAGCTTGCATTTATCGGTTTTTTTGCGGGCGCGATGTCTTTTGGTTTCAACCTGGGCGGGCAAGGGGGGGATTCCGCTTCGACGAAAAAAGTCGAGACCACGGCATCGACTTCGGTTTCAACAACGACTGCGGTTGCTAAGGCTCCGGGCACTGTGACGGCCGCTCCGGCGGTTTCAAGCCCGTCGTCGCCGGCGAAAAACTCCCAAGTTCCGGCCGGCAAAGTCTGGCTCTTGATTGCCGCGGTCGTCGCCGGTGTGGTGATCTTTATGCTGGTCTTGTCTTGGTTGAACGCGCGATTTACGTTTGTCTGGTTCAGCGCCATTGTTCGAAACGAATCGTCCATCGTCGAGCCGTTTCACCGGCACCGCAAAGAAGGGAATTCTTTTTTTCTCGCGAGCCTTGTCATCGGAGCGATTTTTTTTGCGTTGGCCGGCTCGACGGTTTTTTGGGGGCTTTTCAACGCCCTGTCCGGGGGAGCTTTTAAACCGGGTTTTGCTTGGTCTTTTGCGTCCGCTCTTCGTTTTTTTGTCGGTCCTCTCGTTTCTCTCATCGTCATTCTTATCGTTACGTTTGTCTTGAGCGTCGCGATCAATCATTTTGTCGTCATGGTCATGGCGATGGATCGCATTTCTTTTTGGCCAGCTCTTCGAAAGACGTTCGGCATTCTCGGAGCAAACCTGAAAGAAACGCTGATTTTTTTCGTTTTAATTTTTGCTTTTTGGATCGCCGCTTCGGCTCTTTTTCTGGCCCTCGTGATTGCGTTTATCATTGCGGCGATTTTGGTGGGTTTGCTTGTCTTTGGAGTGGGTTTTTTCGTCATCGTTTCCATCCTCAAACTGAAATGGGCCTTTGTGTTTTATGCGGTCGTTTGTGCCGTTCCGTTCATCCTGTCGGTCGCCCTTTTTCTTTTCTGCGCGGCTCTTCCGATGGCCGTTTTTTTCAGGCGTTTTTCCGTCGAATATTTCTGCGCGATGAATTCCGGTTACGGGCCGGAAAACTTGGCCCAATATGGACTGCAACGGTGCGATGAGCGGTCGCGTCGATTTCTCTGGTTTCCCGTTGCTTTCGTGACGCTGCTTCCGATCGTTGCGATCCTGGGTCTTTTGGCCGCCATCGCGATTCCGAACTTTGTTCGAGCTCGGGACCAGGCTCGTTCGCAGGCTCTTGCGGGGAGCCAAAAAGCGGCGGCAGTCTCTGCGCCCGCACCCGTGCCTGCGGCAAACACAAAACAATAAAATGGATTTTCTTCAATTAGCCGCCACTCGGCGCAGCGTCAGAGCTTATTCCGACCGGAGGGTTTCTCGCGAGGATCTTTTGAGGTGTCTCGAGGCGGCTCGACTGGCGCCGTCCGCGTGTAATTCGCAGCCCTGGTATTTCATCGTAATCGACGATCCTTCCGCGCTTCGCAAGATCGGAGAGCGAATTTTTTCGGGCGTGTACGGCATGAACGCTTTTGCGAAAAAAGCTCAGGCGCTGGTGGCGATCGTCTCCGACCGGTCAAAATTTCTCAGCCGGTTGGGGGGACAGGTTCGCGATACGAGGTACTCGCTCATCGATATCGGCATTGCCGGCGAACATCTTGCGCTGCAGGCTGCGGAATTGGGCATCGGAACGTGCTGGATCGGGTGGTTCGACGAGAAACAACTCAAAAAAGAACTCGGCTTATCCCGCCTGAAAAAAATTCATGTCGTTTTCGCCATGGGGTATGCGGCCGACGAACCCAGAACCAAGAATCGGAAAAGTTTGGACGAAATCCATTCGTTTGGATCCCGTCGAGTTGCCAAAAAAGGGGAATAAAGGCTGGACAGCCCGGGTTATAACGGCTAATCTGATGTCCGGTTTTTTTGGAAGCGCTTCGCGTTAAAGGAGACACATGCCTTTTAAAATTCTCGAAAACCGGCGGCTTACGCCGAACACGATGTCCATGCTCGTGTCGGCTCCGCGTATCGCGGCGGCTCACAAAGCGGGTCAGTTCGTCATTCTTCGCGCTCACGAAAAGGGCGAGCGCATCCCCCTGACGGTCGCCGAAAAAGACTCAGACCTCGGGACCATCCGGCTTATTTTTCAAACGATCGGGAAATCCACACGTCTTTTGGCCGAAAAAAAGGCGGGGGACTGGCTGCCCGACGTCGCCGGCCCTTTGGGATCTCCAACGCATATCGAATGTTACGGCCGCGTGATTTGTGTCAGCGGAGGAATCGGTGCGGCGGCGGCTTATCCCATTGCGGCAGCCTTCAAAAAAGTCGGCAATTACGTCGTCAGTATTCTCGGGGCGCAGCGGGCGGATCTTCTCATTCTCGAAAAAGAGCTTTTGCAATGCAGCGATGAGCTCGAGATTTGTACGGACGACGGATCCAGGGGGCGGGCGGGGCTCGTCACGATCCCGCTCAAAGAGCGCATTGATACGGACCGTCCGGATTTCGTGCTGGCGGTGGGGCCGCTCCCGATGATGCGGGCGGTCGCGGAACTCACGCGGCAGGAGAAAATACCCACTATGGTGAGTCTGAATAGCGTCATGATCGACGGCACGGGAATGTGCGGCGGATGCCGCGTGGAAGTCGGGGGACACACGCGCTTCACTTGCGTCGACGGGCCGGAATTTGACGCGCATCAGATCGATTTTGCCGTGGCCGCGAAACGTCTTAAGCTTTATCACGAACACGAGAAGTGTTCTCTTGACCGTTATATGGACCAGACGAAACGCTCATGAGTGACGCCAACCCCAAAAAAAAGATTCAAATTCCTCGGCAAAAAATGCCCGAACAGCCTCCGCGGGAGAGGGTTCGCAATTTCGAAGAAGTTCCTTACGGGTTCACTCCCGAGCAGGCCCGGCTCGAGGCGGAGCGTTGTCTTCAATGCGGGAAACCGGGTTGTCGTTTGGGTTGCCCCGTCGGAGTGGACATTCCGGCTTTCTTGCGCCTGATCGCCGAAGGGAAGTTCGTCGAGGCCGCCCGCAAGATCAAAGAACAAAACGCGCTTCCGGCCATCTGCGGCCGTGTTTGTCCGCAAGAAGAGCAGTGCGAGAAGTTGTGCATTTTGGCGAAGAAGTCGGATCCTGTTTCCATCGGGTATCTTGAGCGGTTCGTGGCGGATATGGAGCGCCGGAAGGGCGCGTTGCGTTTGCCCAAGAAGCGTTCTTCCACGGGCAAAAAAGTGGCGGTGATCGGCGCGGGGCCCGCGGGTTTGGCCGTGGCCGGCGATTTGATTCTATTGGGGCATTCGGTCACGGTTTTCGAAGCGTTGCATGAACCCGGAGGGGTTTTGGCTTACGGGATCCCCGAGTTTCGATTGCCGAAGTCGATCGTGTCTGCCGAGGTGGACTATCTCAAGAAGCTTGGTGTTCAGTTCGAAATGAACACGATCATCGGCCGAACCCTGACGCCCGAAGCCCTCTTGGACGGGGAAGGTTTTGACGCGATTTTTGTCGGAGCCGGAGCCGGATTGCCTGATTTTCTCGGGATTCCCGGAGAACATTGCGGGGGTGTTTATACGGCCAACGAATATCTGACGCGGTCGAATCTCATGCGCGCGTACCGTTTTCCGGAATACGACACTCCGATTATCCGCGGCCGCCACGTCGCCGTGATCGGCGGAGGGAACGTTGCGATGGATTCGGCGCGAACGGCATTGCGGCTGGGAGCGGAAAAATGTTTTCTCGTTTATCGACGGTCCAAACAAGAAATGCCGGCCCGAAGAGACGAGATCGAGCATGCCGAGCAGGAGGGCGTGGAATTTCGTTTTTTGACGGCGCCTTTGGAGATCTTGGGCGATGAGAAGGGTTTTGTTCGTGCGCTTCGATGCAAGAAAATGGTTTTGGGTGAGCCGGATGCCAGCGGGCGCCGAAGACCGGTTCCCGTCGAGGGCAGCGAACACGACCTCGTCACCGACATCGTGATCATCGCCATCGGAAATTCTCCGAATCCGATTCTCACGGCCGCGATTCCCTCGCTCCAGGTCAATGCTCGCGGGGGGATTGTGACGGATGACCAGGGCCGCACAAACCTGCCGCGCGTGTATGCGGGCGGCGATATCGTTACCGGGGCCGCAACGGTTATCTTGGCGATGGGCGCAGGAAAAAAAGCCGCGCGGGCCATCCACAAAGATTTGACGGGCGAAGAAGAGCCGCAGTCGCGCTGACGTCATTCGAGCGAGGGTATGAATAACTTTTCTTATTGGAATCCAACGCGCATTCATTTCGGCAAAGGGGCGATCGCCGAACTTCGAAACCGGGTACCCGAGTCTGCGCACGTTTTTTTAATTTACGGCGGGGGCTCGATCAAATCAAACGGAGTTTACGAACAGGTTGTCTCAGCCCTTCGTCCGCGCGCAATCACGGAGTTTGGCGGCATCGAGCCGAATCCCAAATATGAAACGTGCATGAAAGCCGTCGAAACGGGGAAATTCGCGGGGGTCGATTTTTTGTTGGCGGTCGGCGGGGGTTCGGTGCTGGATGCGACAAAGTTCATATCGGCCGCGATGCGCTATTCCGGACAGGACCCTTGGGAGATTCTGGCCGCTTCGGCGCCGGTTACGTCCGCGCTTCCGCTGGGTTGCGTGATGACGCTCCCCGCGACCGGATCCGAAATGAATAGCTTTGCGGTCATTTCGCGAGAAGGTACGCGCGACAAAAGACATTTTTCGAGCGATTGGGTACGTCCTCTTTTTTCGATTTTGGATCCCGAAACCACGTTTTCTCTGTCTTCGCGACAAACTGCGAACGGAATCGTCGACGCCTGGGTTCACGTGTGCGAGCAGTATTTGACGTATCCGGCGGATGCGCGATTGCAGGATCGGCAGGCGGAGGCCATTTTACTGACGCTGTTGGAATTAGGGCCGAAGGTTCTCAAACGACCGACGGATTATGAGATTCGGGCGCAACTGATGTGGTGTGCCACGCAGGCTTTGAATGAGCTGATCGCCTGTGGGGTGCCTCAGGACTGGAGTACGCACATGATCGGTCATGAGCTGACCGCTCTTTACGGCATTGACCACGGGCAGAGCCTGGCCGTCGCTCTTCCCGGCGTGCTTCATTTTCAGCGAGAGAAAAAACGCAAGAAATTGTCGCAGTACGCCGAACGGATATGGGGATTGAGCGGCCGGGGAAAAACAGCCGAAGAAGCGATTGGGCTGACCGAAGATTTTTTCAAGTCGTTGGGCGTCAATACGCGATTGTCGGATTACGGCATCCCTGCGTCTGTTTGCGAGGAGATCGGCAAGCGATTCTCATCGCGAGGCGTTCATTTGGGCGAACATCGCGATCTCGGGGGCTCCGAAGTCGCGGAAATTCTCAAATCGAGGCTATGATCAAAACATGAGAGAACAACATCATTCTTCGAATTATCGTTTGACCGTACGGCTCGAATTGGCGAATCGTCCGGGCGTTTTTGCGCGCGTGGCGGCGCTCCTGGCGACCCAGAAGGCCAATCTCGGGGCCGTGGATCTGGTGGATGCGAATCGTGACAAGATGATTCGAGAGATCACCTTTGATGTGCCCGGAGAGGCGAAGGCCGCAAAGATCGTAGAGCATCTGAAAAAAATCAAGAACGTTCGGGTTCTATCGGTTTCGGACCGGGTTTTGCAATTGCACTCGAACGGCAAAATCGAAATTCATTCGAAAGTTCCCGTTTTATCACGAAGTCAACTTTCCATGGTTTACACTCCCGGCGTCGCGCGCGTATGCGAAGCCATTGCCGCTCACCCCGAGAAGGTTTACTCGTTGACGATCAAAAGCAATAGCGTCGCGATCGTGACGGACGGCACGGCGATTCTCGGGCTCGGAAATCTCGGCCCCAAGGCGGCGTTGCCCGTGATGGAGGGCAAGGCGATGCTTTTCAAACAGTTTGCCGGGATCGACGCTTGGCCGATTTGTCTCGACACGCAAGACGAGAACGAAATCGTCCGGACGGTGAAGCTTTTGGCCCCGGTCTTCGGCGGGGTCAACCTCGAAGATATCAGCGCGCCGAGATGTTTTGCGATCGAAGAACGCCTGAAAAAAGAACTGGATATTCCCGTGATGCATGACGATCAGCACGGAACGGCCGTCGTCATTTTGGCGGCATTGCAGAATGCGCTCAAGCTTGTGAAAAAGAATCTGTCGGATGTCCGCATCGTCGTGAGCGGCATCGGAGCGGCTGGGGTGGCTTGCTGCCAGATATTGCTCGCGGCCGGTGCGCGGCGAATTCTGGCGTGCAATCGCAAAGGGGTCGTGTTCAATCCTTCCGAGGCGGATCTGGTGCGCGCGCAAAAAGATATCTTTCCCTTCATCCATCGCGACCGCCCCGAAGGAAAACTTCTCGAGGCATTGAACGGGGCCGATGTGTTTATCGGCGTTTCGGCAGGAAATCTTTTGAAGCCGGCCGATCTCAAACGCATGCGAAAAGACCGCATCGTTTTTGCCATGGCCAATCCCGATCCCGAGGTGGACCCCGATGAGGCCGTGAGGCTTTGTCGCGTGTTTGCGACGGGTCGCTCGGATTATCCCAATCAAATCAATAATGCACTCGCGTTCCCCGGAATTTTCAGGGGAGCTCTCGATGTGCGTGCCCATTCCATCAACGAGGAAATGAAAATGGCCGCATCGCGCGCGATCGCGGAGCTTATCCCGAGCGACCAGTTAAGCGAAGAATACATCGTGCCAAGCATTTTCGATAAAAGAGTGGTGGAGGCGGTTTCGGCGGCCGTCCGCGAAGCGGCGTGCGATACGGATGCGGGTCATCCGCGATTGTGTCTGATTTCTTGATTCCGGTTAAGCCATGAGGCGTTTTTTTGTCGATCCCAGCGGAGTCAAAGAAGGCGAGGCCGTGCTCAGCGAAGCGGAAAGTCGGCACGCCCTGTCGGTTCTTCGTTTGAAGATCGGCGATGCGGTCGAGCTTTTCGACGGGGCAGGCTGCGTTTATGACGGGGTCGTGATCGACGCCGAAAACCGGGGGCGTCTGCGCGTGTCGGTCGGTCGGAAACGCGAAACGGTCGTTTCCGGGATCGAAGTGACGCTTGCGGTTTCGGTGATCCGGCCCGAACGAATGGATTGGCTTGTTCAAAAGGCGACGGAGTTGGGGGCGGGCGTCATTCAGCCGATTCGAACCGAACGATCCGTTGTGCGGCTTTCGGCCGAGCGATGGAAAGGCAAAGCGGAAAAGTGGCGCAAGATCGCTCTCGAAAGTTCTAAACAGTGCGGTCGCTCAACCCTTCCCGCAATTGAAGAAGTCTGCGATTTTGATCTTTTTTTGAGCCGCCTCGGTCAATACGACCTCGCCGTCATTCCGACTTTGGCGGTTCCGGGCAAGAGTTTTGCGGCGGTGCTGAATTCCGGGATGAAAAAGGCGGCTGCCCTGATCGGCCCGGAAGGCGATTTTTCTCACGAGGAGGTTCGGCGGGCTGTTTCCAGCGGTGCGCAACCCGTGACTTTGGGTTCGCTCGTGTGGCGTTCGGAAACGGCGGCAATTTATGCGCTGTCGGGTTTTCACTTTTTTTCTCAGCAGGTGTCTGCGAAAGGAGAGCGGGATGCGTAAACTTTTCTCTTTTTTTATGATTTTGGCTGCGTTTTTTTGCATGGCCGCAAGCCCCAGAGCGGTCGCTTCCCCGGAAACCCGCGACGACAATCGGGATGGCGTTATCGATAAGTGGATTGAGCGCGGAACGGACGGTTCGCTCTTGTCGGTGGCGGACGACGGAAAGAAGAAGGACGGAAAGCCGCACCATTGGGTTTATTACCAGGCCGGAAGCGTTTTTAAGAGGGAATGGGATCGGAATGGGGACGGCCGTGCCGATTTGAGAATTTTGGAGCAGCGGAAGCGTTTCATCGAAAAATCCTATGATGACAACTTCGACGGAACATTTGACCGAACCGAGCGGGCCCCAAAAAGGGGTTCGTCAGGGAAGATTAGTCAGAAGTTGTTGCATCCCAATCAACCTGAATAACTGTGTTTATTAACGGTTTGACAATTGGTAGGGTGGGTGGTATACTCCCGTGGTATCCGTCCGTCTAATAATTTAACCGCTCTAATCATATTATATACGCGCTAAAAAGTAATTAAACGCTGAAAGGCTGTTTTGAGCGAGTTCTTTTCAAAACTGACTTGGGTGGATTATATTGCCGTAATTGCCGTGGCACGCGGCTGTTATGTCGGTTATAAATCCGGTCTGTTCGTCGAACTCCTTCGCGTCGTGAGTTACCTGATCGTCGCGATCGTCACGTTCCGATTTCACTCGGATCTGGCTCAATTCCTTACCCTGAACACGTTTTTGAATTCGGTGACGGCGGACGCCGTTTCGGTGTCTGCGCTGATCATCGGAACGTTTTTGCTCTGCAAGCTCGTGAGCGTAATTTTGTTGAAGATTTTGAAGATCGGGGAAGGCGGATTCGTGAATCAGCTGATCGGTCTTTTGATCGGCGCCGTCCGGTGGTTTATTTTGCTGAGTTTGCTTTTTATGCTGATCGATCAGGTGCCGTTTTTATCGCAGCTTAAGACGGATATCCATACGCGATCGTTGTTGGGGCCGCGGATCGTGACGGTGGCTCCTACGCTCTTTGAATTTTTATCGAATGTGTCGCCGCAGCTGACCGTTGCGCCTTAACGATGATCCCCGAAAGCGTCATTCGCCTGATCCAAGATCGGGTTGATATCGTCGAGGTGATCGGATCGGTGGTGCCTTTGAGACGCGCCGGTCGAAATTTTAAAGCGCCGTGTCCGTTTCATCCGGAAAAGACGCCGTCGTTCATGGTGAGTCCCGACAAACAGATTTTTCACTGTTTTGGCTGCGGGGCCGGCGGAGACGTGATCGGTTTCGTGATGAAGTTTGAAAAAAAAGATTTTCGCGAAGCCGTCGAGTCTCTGGCCGATCGCGCAGGCGTCGAAATTCCGAGGGATTCGCGCGAGGATCCGAAAGTTGCGGAGCGGCGGGCTTTGTTTGCCAAGGCCAACGGCTTGGCCGCCGAATTTTATCATCGGACGCTTTTGACGGATAGGGGCGCCCAGGGCGCGCGGGATTATTTGAAGCGACGCGGTCTTTCGGAGGCGACGATCAGCGAATTCAAGATCGGAGTTGCTCCCGAAGCGTGGGATGCGTTTTATCGCATCGCCTCGAAGCAAGTGCCCGAGGAAATTCTTGAGCGCGCGGGGCTTCTGATTCGGCGGAAAGAAGGCGGGTTTTACGACCGTTTTCGCAACCGTATCATGTTTCCGATTCACGATAACCGCGGGGAATGCGTTGCGTTTGGCGGACGGGTACTCGACGATTCATTGCCGAAATATTTGAATTCGCCGGAGACCGAGATTTACACGAAGGGCCGGCATCTTTACGGGCTGTATCAGGCCAAGCGCGCGGTACGCGAGGCGGACCGGATTTTTATCGTCGAAGGGTATATGGATTTGGTGTCCTGCCATCAGGCGGGGGTGCGCGAAGTTGCGGCATCGCTGGGCACGGCACTTACGACCGATCAGGCCCGTTTGATTCGGCGTCACACGAAGAACGTTTTTATTCTTTACGATTCGGACCGCGCGGGCGAGATGGCGACGCAGCGCGGCCTCGAGATTTGTCTCGAGGAGGATTTGGAAGTCAGAATCGTGCGTTTGCCCGAAGGGCACGATCCCGATTCGTTCATCAAAGAATTCGGAACGGAGCGTTTTCAGCAGGAGACCGCCAAATCGCGGTCGTTGTTTGAATACAAGCTTGATGTTCTGAAAAAGATTCATGACGCGCAAACAATCGAGGGGCGCGTGCGGATCGCGAACGATTTTGTACCGATCTTTGCCAAGGTCAAGAACGAGATTTTAAAGTCGGCGTGGGTCCGCGAATTGGCCCGAGAGCTTTCTTTGCCGGAATCGGCTTTACTTTCCGAGGCGGAGCGTAAGGCGATCCCCTCCAAAGCCGGACCGGTCGCGACGCCGGCGGGTGTTTCGATTCTTCGGCCCGTGGAGCGTTGGCTTTTGGGGCTCTTGTTTGAACAGCCCATGCTTTTGGATGTGGCGCGACAAGAGGTATTACCCGAAGATTTTGAAAATGCCGTTGCGCGGCGGATCGTCGAACGATTGTTTTCGTTTAAGGCCGGCGAGACGGTCAAAGCAGGACATTGGATCAGCGCTTTTCGCGAGGAACCCGATGCAATGGAGACGATTTCTCGCGCATGCGCCGAGGCGGAAAACGTAGCCGAAAAAGAAAAGGTTTTCGGTGATTGCGTCTCTCAATTGAAAAAAGGGCGGCTGGACCGACAGAGACGTCGATTTATGGACGAGCTCGGTGTTGCGCACCGAGAAGGCGATCAGTCCCGCATTGCGAAGATTTTAGCTCATTTGGATGATTTGAACCGACAAGAACGACAACTGAAAAAGGCGACTCCATGAAAAAGAACGGCAAGAAGAAAACTCGCACTCATTCCCGAAAAGCAGACGCGAAGGCCAGGCTGGTCAACACGTCTTCCACGCAGGCTCACAATGCCGAGGGCAGCGAGGATAATGCCAAAAAATTGAAATCCAAAAGCGTCGAACAGCTCATTGCTCTTGGTAAAGAAAAAGGCTTTTTGACGTACGACGACATCAACAAGGCGCTTCCGACGCAAATGACCTCTTCCGACGAAATCGACGATGTTCTGGTGACGCTCAATGCCCAGCACATCGAGGTCGTCGATTCGGAAGATCAGGCTTCGAAAGAGGCGGATGACGGCGACTCCGATAAAGAGGACTCCGACGAATCGGCGAATGAGCCCGAGGCGGAGAAAAAAGAGGAGGTCGAGCCGGCGACCCCGCGTCTCGAGCAAATGGATGACCCCGTCCGCATGTATCTGCGGCAGATGGGGCAGATTCCGCTTTTGACGCGCGAAGAAGAGCTCGAACTGGCCAAGCGCATCGAAGCAGATGAACTCGAATTCCGCAAGGAAGTGTTTT
>Ga0172375_10011605_pt1 | contig 11194 bp, 7 predicted proteins | sample LakKiv1m_FD_114537 | JGI IMG/M metagenome (GOLD analysis project Ga0172375, IMG submission 114537) | Freshwater microbial communities from Kabuno Bay, South-Kivu, Congo - kab_092012_11.1m | ecosystem: Environmental > Aquatic > Freshwater > Lake | place: Democratic Republic of the Congo... | reverse complement strand
GCCCACGGCTTGTCCGTGGGAGTTTCACGTTTGTCGCTACACCGGCGGACATCCCCAGCCCACCCCCCGTTCCCCAGCGGCGGCGGAGCCGCCGCTGGGGAACGAGGGGCGTGGGGTGAAGAGCGTTCGTGTGTAGCACCGAGCGTAAATATCCCACGGACAAGCCGTGGGCATTGATCAGCCCGATAGGGGGAAGTGCGGCTGGATTGCAGCCGATTGCCTCCCGGCGGCCAGCGCGTCACAATGCAGCGATGAAAACGACATCTGCGCTTGCCATTTCGCTGGTTGTGCTGGCTGCCTGGAACTCGCGGGCCGAGGAAACCGAAGTGCTGTTCGACGGCACCGCGGTCGAATCCTGGGACCCGATGCGCGATCAGGAGCGTCTGAAACGCGAGTTCGCGGTCAGCGAGTTGTCGGCGGTCGAGTCGCCGCCGGCGCTCGCGTGGCGGTTCGTCTCGCACGGGGTGACGTTCAACGACTTGTTCCTGAGCAAACCCGTGGAACGCCCCTTCAGCCGGCTCCGCGTGCTCGTCCAGAACGACGGAGAACCGGTCCAGTTGGCCGCCAAGGTGCGGGATGCCAGCGGGGCGGAGTGGACGGTTCCGGCGGTCGCCCTGCCGCGAGGCGAGGGACGCTGGCTCGAATTCCCTCGGGACCAGTGGCATGTGGCGTCCTGGTCGCGCGACGCGGACGGCAAGCTGGATTACCCCTTGGCCTACTATCGGTATAACTCGGAGCTGGTCGCCGAGACCATCGGCTACTTTGCCAAGGCCGTCAAGGATCTGACCCAGCGGGAGAAAATCGTCGGCGTGTTTTACGGCTACCTGCTGCAACTGTGCGGCGAACAGCGGCAGCAAAACGCCGGGCATCTGGCCCTGGAACGCGTGCTCGCTTCGCCCGACGTGGACTTCCTGTGCAGCCCCACCAGCTATGCCTACCGGCAGCTCGGCGGCCAGGGCACCTGCCACGCCATGTCGCTGCTGGGGAGCGTCCAACGGCATGGCAAATTGTGGTTCGACGAGAACGACGTCCGCACTTCGCTGTCGGGCGGCCAGGTCGGCGAGTGGGGGCGCGCGGCGGATGTGGCGGGGGATCTCTTGCAGCAGGACAAGGAACTGGCCTGGTGCCTCGTCCACGGCACGGCCCAATGGTGGTTCGACGTGGGCGGCAACCGATACAACGATCCGGTGCTCATGGGGCGGATCGGGGAACTGGCTGCCAAAGCGGGTGACGCCCTGCAATGCGACCGCACGCCCGCGGACGAAATCGCTTATGTCGTCGATGAACGGAGCCTGTGTTACCTGCGCGTGGCCGATCCATTGGGCTATTGGCTGCTGCTGGGCCAACTGCCCGCGTTGCACCGCTCGGGCGCTCCGGTGGGGCACTACCTGGTCACCGATCTGGCCAAGCTGGGCGACCGCAAGCTGTTCTTCTTCCCCACCAGTTTCGCGCCCACGGACGCCGACCGCCGCGCCATCGAAGGCTTGAAACGGGACGGGCACGTGCTCGTGTTCCTGGGCGCTCCGGGCGTGTACCGCGACGGACAACTCGACGCACGCGGGATGCTCGACCTGACCGGGATCCGGCTGGGACTGTCCCGCGAGCCCGCCGCGCTGCAGGTCACCCTGCAGTCCGGCCAACCTCAGATCGAGGGCTTGGCCGGGCAGACCTACGGCCCCGCTCACCGCACGCTGCCGATCTGCTATGCCGACGATCCGAGTGCGACCGTCTGGGGAACGTTGGCGGATGGGCGAGCCGGACTGGTCGTGAAGGAGCACGGCACGTGGACAGCGGTCTACTCGGCAGCGCCGTTGCTGCCTGCCACCCTGCTGCGGCGTCTGTCCCAGTTGGCCGGTGTCCACCAGTACCTCGACACGGAGGACGTGGTCTGGGCCAGCCGAGACCTGGTCGCGATCAGCGTCCAGCAGCCCGGCGCGAGGACCATCCAGCTGCCGCGTTCCGCCGATGTCAGCGATCTGTACCAAGCCACGGAGGTCGGCCGCGGGGTGCGTTCTTTTTCGGCCGACTTCAAGGACCGGAGCACACGGGTATTTGTTCTGCGATCGTCAGTCAAGGCCTCCGGGTAGCGCCGCTTCTTCCCTTCCATGACCCGCTGTACGGGGCCAATTCGAGCGACGTGCTCTTCATCCGCGCGCTGGCCCAGGCGGGGCGTTCGGCACGTAGCCGCGTCTCTACTCCGAGCCGCGTGTTCCGGTTTCGGAGAGACTCAGTCTACGTGGGGGACGGCTTAGCGCCACTTGTCGTCATCCGCAAACGGATGCAGGGGCCCGAGCAGTTTGGGCTTGGGCAGCGCTTTCAGCGCCTGTTGAGCCAGCCGCAGATCCTCCTTGGTGGTGACCTTGAGATTGATCGGCGAGCCTTCGACGATCGTCACGCGATGGCCGATACGTTCCATCAACGCGGCGTCATCCGTCGCCGCCATGTCGCCGCGTTGCGCGTACGCATCCAGCAGCCACTGGCGGCGAAATACTTGGGGCGTCTGAGCCTCCCACAGATCCTGTCGATCGACCGTCTCGACGATCACGCCGGCGCGGACTCGCTTCAGCGTCCCGCGGACCGGGATGGCGAGCATCGCGGCTCCCGATTTCTCCGCCGCGGCGAAGACCCTGTCGATCCACTCATTGGCCAGGCAAGGCCGGGCCGCATCGTGGACGGCGACGAAATCGATCTCGGGCCGTACGCGAGCCAGGGCGTTGGCCACCGAATCGCTACGTTCGCGGCCGCCTTCGACGACCTCGATCCCCAGGATCGCCGTGTTGGCGGCGAACTTGGCCTGGAATTCTTCGCGGTCTTCCGGCGAGATGACGACGATCAACTGCTTGACATCATCCCGGTTGACGAACCGTTCCGCCGAGTGCAGCCAGACCGCGCGGTTCTCCAGCGGCACGAACGGCTTCTTGTAGTGCGGATCCTTGAAACGGCTGCTTTTTCCCGCAGCGGGCAGGATGACGGCGAATGTGGACACGATACACGGCCTCCGAAACGCAAAGCGGCGGAAAGGGGATTGCGGAACCTTCGATTGGAGTAAAATAGCAGTCCACCGTCAAGTTGTCGTGGTTTCGGAGCTGGTTTCGGAGCACAGGACGTGTCGCGAGTTTTTCGAGTTTGGGGCAAGAAGCGGGGACACCGTCGGACGGGCTCACCGCTGCTGGGAACCGTGGGCGAGATCCTCTTCTCCAGCGTCCTGTTCGTGCTGGGGCTGCTCTCGCTGACGGCACTGATCCTGTCCCAGAGCATGAGCGCTGTGCCGCGTTTTCCGCCCGGATTCGGTTTCTGGGTCCTGATTTTGGTCCTCTCGTCGTTTGTCCTGCTGGGCGGCGGCGGCGTGGTCTGGACGGTCTTGCACGCCAGTGTCACGCGCGAGCGGCGCTCGTCCCTGGCGCGGCGGGCGGCCAGCCTTGACCTGCGCGGCAGCGCCGACTCGAAGGAGCCGGACCGAGTCGTTTATCCCAGCATTCCCAGCGACGCCAATTTGACCAACAGTCCGGGCGTGAAGCTCAGTTACCGCCTGCCCGTCGTGCAATCGCCGGCGTGGCGGCTGATCTTCGCATCCGTATTCGGCCTGATTTGGAACGTCAGCGCCGCCGTGCTGGCGTTCTTTGCCCTCAAGAGCATTCTCGGCGGGCAGCCGGAATGGTTCCTGGTGTTGTTCATGGTTCCGTTCGTGGCCGTTGGCGGTTGGCTGGTGCGCGACTTCGTGCGGCAGATGTTGATTCATACCGGAATCGGGCCGACGCACGTCGAGATCTCCGCGCATCCCCTGCGCCCTGCGGACACGTGCCAGGTGTGCGTCTCGCAAGGCGGTCATCTGACGATGCGTTCGTTGACGCTCAGCCTGGTCTGCGAGGAGGCGGCCACCAGCCAGCAGGGCACGGACTTGCGCACGGAGATCAAAGTCGTGTTCGAGCGGCAGTTGTTCCGCCAGACCGACTTTCACATCGATCCGGGGCTGCCCTTTGAGCATCAATGCAGCGTCGAAATCCCCGCGCATGCCGCCCACTCGTTCCGGTCCGAGCATAACGCGATAAACTGGAAGCTGGTGGTGCGCGGCGAGGTCGAGTCCTGGCCGCCGTTCGAACGCGCCTTTCCCGTGATTGTGTACCCCGCCCATGACGATCCCGAAGCCCATGCTTGAGCCCCTGATCGCCGTCCGGATCTGTACTCCTACGGGGGTGTTTCACCCCGGGGATACAATACGTTGCGAGTACCAGATCGATGCGGTCCAGCCGGCGGAGATCCAGGCCATCGAGGTGTCGGTGCTGTGGTATACCGAAGGCAAGGGCGACGAAGACCTGGGGGTGCACTACTTCGAGCGGATGACGCCCAGCGACTCGGTTGACGGCGATTTGCGGCAGCTGCACTGCCTGCAGACGCTGTTGCCGCCCAGTCCGCTGAGCTATAACGGATTCCTCGTCAAGATCCGTTGGTGTGTGCGGGTGCGGCTGTTTTGGGGACGCGGCAAGCAGATGCACGTCGACCGGGGGTTCCAATTGACGTCGCGCGGCCGCTGACGCGGCGAGCTGGCGAGAGTGAGCTGACGAAAAAGGCTATCCTGCCTTCCCTCTGACACTTGCCGCGCGATGAGGAGACGTTTGATGAGAAACCTGCGTTTCGTATTGATCGCGATCACCGCCTTGCTGCCGGCTGCCGGCAGCGCTGTCGAGCCGGAGGGGATCGTATTCCAGGCCGAGGCGATCAGCACGCCGCATTCGGCGTGGTGGGACAATCGCAGCGACGACACGCACTGGAACTTGTGGACCCGCGAGGAGGACATCGAGAAGAAACGCTCGGGCGGCGCGGTGCTGGCCTCGCCGGTGGCCAAGGCCGAGCGGGCGACGCCCGAGGCGGGCGCGCCGCCGCTGCACAGCGTCGTGCGCGAACTCCCGCCCGGCTGGTATCGCGTCTTCGCCAGCGCCCCCGGCCGGCCGCTGGCCTACTCGCTGGACGGCCAGGAATGGTTCCCGCATCAAGGCAGCGAGCTGTCGCTGGGCATCTGGCAGGCGGCCGGCAAGCCGTTCGAGCTGTGGGTCGACGACCGCTATGCCCCTCCGCCGGGAAATCCGGGCCCGGGTTACTACGACTACCTACGGTTCGTGCCGTGCGACTCGCCGGCCATCGAGAACCTGGAAACGGTCTCGTTCGAGCCGGGCCAGGCGTCCGTCTGCTGGACGACCAACGTGCCCTTGGCGACCGGCTGGGTGGAACTCGTCGACGGCCCCGCCGCGGCCGGGAAAAACACGTCGCCCACGCTCGTCCGCAATCATCAAGTGCGGCTGGACGGACTGGAGCCTGGCCGGACGTACCTCGCTCGCGTGTTGACCAACTTGGGCACCTCGCGACTCGCGTCGGCGGAGTTCGCCTTGCGGGCGGCGCCGCCCGAGTGCCGCACGGGACGCGAGTTCTCGATCCCGCTGGCCGTGCCCGAGCCCGGCCGCTGCCCGCGCCGGGCGTGTCCGGCCACGGTCGGGATTCCATTTTCACCCGGGGCGCTGGGCAGCACGGCCGACCTGCGCCTGGTCACGCGCGACGGCCAGCCGGTGACGCTCCAGGCCGACGTCTTCTCCCGCTGGCCCGACGGCAGCGTGAAATGGGCGATCATCAGTTTCCTGGCGGATTCGACCCGCGACGGCCAGCCCGGCTATCGGCTCGAGGCCGTGCCTGGCGGTGCGGCCCGCCCGGCAGCCGAGCCGCTGGTGCAGGTCACGCCGACGCCGGAGGGATATCAGCTGCGCACCGCCTGGGCCCGCCTGGAACTCGACCGCCGGACGAGTTGGGAGGTGGTCGATGGCGAGGGCCGCAGCTGGATCTGCGGCGAACCCGAACCGGCGGGTGTGGAAGTCGAGAGCAACGGTCCGGTGCGCGCAGTCGTGCGATTGAGCGGCCTGCTGCGCCCGGCCGATGGCAGCCAAGTCGAAGCGGAATGGGGATACCTGGCCCGCCTGACGTTCTACCGCGAGCAGCCGTTGATCGAGGTCGACGTGTCCTTGTGGCGAGATCTGCCGGACGGTGGATTCGGAACGTTGCGATCGTGGACCGTGCGCGTCCCCGGATCGACGACGGCGGCCAAAGAGGCCGACGGCAAGCCCCAGTTCGAGATCATCCAGGACCGCGACGACCGTTGCGTCTACCAGGGGACGCGGCCCGAGTCGATCGCCGCCGATCCCAAACAGGGCCCGAGCACGATCCACCTGGGGCGTGGGACGGGAGCCCTCAGCGTTTCGCTCGGCGACCTGCGGCAGCAGTATCCGCTCGGTTACCGGTCCCATTCGTCCGGCGTCGAGTTGCTGCTGCTGCCGCCGCTGGCCGCCGACGCTTATACGGATGAAGAGAGCCGTCCATGGCAGGCCCGGCTGTACACGTCGTTCCAGGACGGCAAGTACCTGATCCGTTCCGGCCAGTTGCTGCGGCGGCGGGGCTTCGTGCGGTTCGGGGCCTGCGACGACGAGGCCGCCCTGTCGTCGTGGCTGGAGAACCGTTTGCTGCCCCAAGCGCCCGCCGAGTACCTCTGCTCGACCGGCGTGCTGGGCCGCGCGCTGCCGGCCGCCGGGGCTCCGTGGGCCGAGTTCGAAGCCTGGTTCCAGCGCAATTTCGCGCGTTACGAGCAGAACTGTGCCGCGAACCGCAGCCTGGGTGCGATGCACTATGGCGACTGGTTCGGGGAGCGGGTATTGAACTACGGCAACAACGAATATGACCTGGCCTGGGGCCTGGCGGTCCAATGGCTGCGCACGGGGCAGCGTGCCTACTTCGACCGCGGCATGGCGATGGCCCTGCACTACAGCAGCCTCGACACGTTGCACGGCCGAGCGGCGGAGACGGCCCGCGGACTGTGCTGGGAACACAGCTTCAACCACGTCGGCACGCCGCGCGAGCCGGAGGAACTGCTGAGCCTGGGCGATCGCCAGGTCCGGGAGTACCTGGATCTGTACGGCAAAAGCATGCTGCGGGGGGCGATCGACCCGCAAGGGCACATCTACCAGGAGGGCAACTGGATCTACGCCGCGCTGACGGGCGACCGGTTCCTGGCCGACGTGGCCCAGCGGGTCTGCCGGCAGCAGGCCGCGCGATTGACGGTAAACTACGACTTCGGCATCGAACGTTCCGGCGGCTGGCCGCTGATCAATGCGGCGGGCGCCTATCGGCATAGCGGCGATCCGTTCTATTTGAACGCGGCGCGGCTCATGGTCCAGCGCTGCCTGCAGCGGCAGGATCCGCAGACCGGCGGCTGGCTGCACCAACCGCCGCTGTCGGAAACCGACGGCGAGAAGACGCTGGGCGGCAAGGCGTTTGCCGTGGGCATCCTGTCCAACGGCATCCTGCGGTATCTGGATGTGGAACCTAACGACCGTCCAGACGTGCGGCAGATGGTCGTCCGCGGCGCCGATTGGCTGATGCAGGAGGCTTGGAATCCCGACAAGGGTTTTCGCTACATCAGCAACTGTGCCAAGTACCGCGACACGGGCGACCGCGGCGTCACCTGCCTGCTGAATGCGGAACTGGCGGCCGCGGCGTACGAGTTTACGGGCGAGCAGAAGTATGTCGACTTCGGCCGCGAGTTGCTCCGCGACCAGTTCACCGGGACTCAGAATGGGATGGGCAAAACCTTTGCCATGTCGATCCGGCAAACGATCTTCGGGCTCGATCGCCTGGATCACGCGGCGCAGCGGCGGCAGAACAAAAGCCGCTAGATCGCCACTGGCATCAACCTGTGTCCCGTGTTTGTGTCGGCTGACGATCCCGACACGGAGGCCTGGACTCCGCGGCAGCGGAAGTCCGGGTTGAACAATCCACGCAATATGTACCGGATGAAAGACAGCCTTCGCTTCCGGAGGTTTATTGCGTACACAATCGAGCCTGGGCTCACTCGCCGCCTTCCCAGCGGAGGTTGCGGACCTCCCGCGGGCCTTCCCACGGGACGCCGGCGACGGGCCGGTTCCGCCGTCCGTCGGCGGCTTCGCGGGCCGGCGTCAGTGTCAGTTCGGTCACCGTTCGCCAATTCGCGAGCGGGGGCGTGAACTCGTCGAGACCGACCGCGATCGTTTGCCAATCCGGGCCGCCCCGAAGTTGCTTCTCGGCGACGTGGTCGACGGCGGGCTGGCCGGGCGCAAAGGCGCCCCAGGCGTTCGTGTTGATCTTGACCACCAGCGTGCAATCCGCAGCGGGATGCATCTCCCAAACCAGGCGCGCGCCGTCCGGGCCGCGCCATTGGGCGTCCTTCAGCTTGCGCGTGACGGCCTGCCACAGCGGCGGATGATCCCAGTTCAGCCGATACCAGTCCTGCCAGCCGCGGCTGCCGTCGTCGATCAACCGCTCGCGTTCGGCGGTCGCCCGGATCCCGGCGGCGCGCAGTTCCGCCGCGCTGACCGAGCGAACCCGCGAACTGATGGCGAACACCTTCGCGTTGCGACTGCCCGCCGACACCGCGACGTCGCGATAGCGTTCGGGCAACTCGTAGACCGCATTGGCAAAAGCGACCAGCGGCTGATCGAGGCTCAATACGGGGCACTTCGCCTGCCATACCCGTCCATCGCTGACCGCCGGCGCCGTCCGCCAGAACCGAGTCAGTTCGTGCGGGTCGGTCGAGTAGTAAATGTCGACGCGTTGGACGGGCAGCGAGTCAGCGGGCGTCACGGCGAGCGCCGGGATGCCGTCGGCGGTTTGCAGATCCAGCGTCAGTTGCGGGCTGGGCGGCATGGCAAAGACGCCCTTCAGGTGCTGCTCGAACCACAAGTGCTGCGTGATCGAATGCTCGTCGGTGTGGCGATGGTTCAGGTGGGGCGAGATACTGAAGCGGGTGCGGTCGTCGGGCAGGTTGCGCCAATTCCAGGCCATGTTGCCGAGCGGGGCATGGAAATCGTTCGTCGGCGACAGCCAGAGGATCGGGCACGTGATGCGCGGGAGGTAAGCATTGTCGGAGATGCAGGCCAGTGCGGGCGTGGAGGGCGATTTCTTGACACAGCCGGGCAGATCCGTCTGGCTGTCCAGAATGTCGCCGGCACCGCCACAGGACGGCACGGCAGCCCGGATCCGCGGCTCGATCCCCGCCAGATCCGTCGTCAGCTTGCCGCCCATCGAATGCCCGTAGACGCCGATTCGGGCGGGATCGATCTCGGGTTGCTGCTCCAGGAAGGTGACCGCGCGCCGGGCGGCCAGCAGCACGAGGAACCAATTGCTGTTCCGCGGCGATTCCACGGCGTCCAGTGTGAACTCGTCCGGCGTCAGCGGCCCGGCGAAGTGATTCACCGGATTTCGCTGCGGCGGATGCGTAGCGTCGAGTCTCCCCCAGTCGGTCTGGGGACCGTCGTAGACCACGGGAAAGCGGCCGAAGTTCAGCTTGTTCCCGCCCCAGTTCAGCGACAGGCTCGCGTAGCCCCGCCGCGCATCGGTGACCGCGGCGTCCAAACTGGCGGACTGTCCGCCGCCGTGCAGTTGCAGCAGCGCAGGCAGCTTCGCGCCGCGCTGGGGAAACGCGTAGAACGCCGCGACCCGTGACGCCGTCCCCTTGAACACACCGACCTGGAAGCGCACGAGCCGGCACACGACGTCGCCTTCGTTCCAGGCCTTCAGCGTTTCAACTTCCAGCGGTGTGTCGCGATCCAGACGCGGATAATCGGCCCACAGATCGTCCAGGTTCTGCGGCGCGGCAGTCTGGGCGTGCGCAGGCAACGGCCCCAGCAGCATCAGTACCGGAAAGGCAAGGCAAATGACGATCTGTCTCATGAACGAATCGCACGCATCGCCGCGAGGTTCCAGGGCGTTCTTCATTGCGACTGCAGTTCGAGCTGGGCGGCTGCCGCGGCGGCGGCGTCGGCTTGGATCTGGGCGGCCGTCCGGCGGCGGCGGCGTTTGGCCTGGGCTCGGCTCCATTCCTTGGTCAGCGTCTCGAACACTTCCGGCGACTCGTAGCGGGCCACGCCCTTGCCGTCGGGAATGGGCCCGATCAGCCCGCGAAAGACGGGCTTGCCGCGCAGGGACAGGTCGGTGCTGCAATCATCGATGCCGATCTTGACGTGCATCCGCAGCAACGGTTCCTCGGAATCGAAGTCGCGGATGCGCAGCGACCCATCGCTGGCGCGCGTCACGACACGATACGTGTGCTTCCCCATCCTGTCCTCCTTCTACGCCCCGAGCGCGCCAAGCCGTCGCTGAACGAACAGGCGGAATGCTGGCGGTCGGGAGCCTGGTCCTGCGGGTCCGCCCTCCAACTCGCCCCAGGCGGACGCACTCGCACCAGACTCCCGACCCCAACCCCTCAACCACCCCGATCACCCGGCGAGCGGGGGCTGAACCCCGCGCTCGGCTGTCCCGTTCGCTGAATTCGCGCGCTGACGCAAGGTCACGACTGCCGCTGACCGTCCCGTCCGCTCTCGCAGACCCCACGGACAAGTCAGGCCCCGGCCTGTATCCGCGAGGGGACGCCCCGGACTGCGGGCAGCCCTCCCATTGAATTCCCACTAGCTGCATGTATCGTCATCACTGCCCAGAGGAGCGCACGGAAAGTCATGGCCGCCCTACGCGGCGAGAATCCGCGCGAATCGGCATGACCTGCGCCTGCGTTGGCAACATCACCAACGGCGCGAGGGCCGGGAGGTACTTCGTGGGCGTTGCTCCGGCAACCTACTGCGACGCGCTCCGCGAGCCGTCGGGCGAGCCGCCGATGGGATGCCCTTCCGGCATGGGCCGGCCGGCGGTCACGAACCCCGCCTTGAACAACTCGGCTTTGACCAGGCGGAACTGGCTGAAGCTGTCGGGGTAAACCCAAACGGTGACGGTTGTACGGTCGGGATCCAGTCGCCGCAGTGCGGCGCGAAATTCCGAACCTTCCGCCAACGCTTGTTCTAGCGGTTCTCCCAGATCGTCGCGGACGGGAATCAGCACGAAGCGGTCCAGTTCCACCCGCTGCTGGACCGCCATCCCGCCGGCGACCGGGGCGACTTGCTGCACGCGGCGGAGCGTGTACTTCATCAGGAACCCGCCGAAGGGGCCAAGCGTCTCGCTGACCTGGGTGGAGTCTTTCAGTTTCCACACGTTCCGCGGGGCGTCCTCTTTGAGTTTCGCCACCAGATCGTCCCACGGAATGTAGGCCAGCCGGCCGTTGAGCAAGCGGAAATGGAGTTCGGTCCCGAACACCGTCTTGGCCAACGGGGTGGGCAGGTGCTCGATCACGTTTGGC
>Ga0172375_10011603_pt1 | contig 11195 bp, 7 predicted proteins | sample LakKiv1m_FD_114537 | JGI IMG/M metagenome (GOLD analysis project Ga0172375, IMG submission 114537) | Freshwater microbial communities from Kabuno Bay, South-Kivu, Congo - kab_092012_11.1m | ecosystem: Environmental > Aquatic > Freshwater > Lake | place: Democratic Republic of the Congo... | reverse complement strand
GTAATTTAGTTAATTTGTGCGAAGGCAATTATAACGTAACAGTAACCGACAGTAAAGGATGCACAATTGTAGAGACGTTTACAGTTGGAAATTCAGAAAACTTACCATTTGTAGATGCCTCAACTAATAACAATATTATTTTTTCCGGTCAAAGTTCACAGTTGTTTGCTCAAACAACTGCAATTAGCCAATACACATGGTCGCCAAACACATCTTTAAATGGAGTTCATTTGCAAAACCCTTATGCAACGCCAACAGAAACCACAACATATACAGTAACAGCTTTAGATTCTTATGGTTGTATAAGCACCGATACAGTTACAATTATTGTAATTGATTTAATATGTGGCGAGCCATATATTTATGTTCCAAACGCCTTTTCTCCAAATAACGACGACAAAAACGACGTACTTTATGTAAAAGCCGATATGTCATCAAAAATATATTTTGCGATATATGACAGGTGGGGCGAAAAAGTTTTTGAAACAACCGATATAAACAAAGGGTGGGACGGAACTTTTAGAGGGAAGTTATTAGACCCGGCAGTATTTGTTTACTATTTAAAAATTACATGTATAGATAACAGGCAATTTGAGAAAAAAGGGAATATAACACTAATCAGATGAAACTTAAAATCATAATAATATTATTTTTTTATGTAGAGCTAACTTTTGGTCAGGATATACATTTTTCGCAAGCCGATTTATCGCCATTAAATTTAAATCCGGCATTAACAGGCAAGTTTGATGCAGATTATAGGTTGCATGCAAATGAAAGAACCCAATGGAGAAGTGTTACAACACCGTACAAAACATTTTCTACAAGTTTTGATGCTTATTTGCAACAACTTAAATTTAACGGATATTTTGGAGCAGGTATTGTTTTTAATACAGATAAAGCCGGAGACGGCGACTTCAGTACCAATCAAGTAAAGTTGTGTTTTGCATATCATTACAAATCGAAAGCTGACACTAATTTAACGGTTTCTGGTGGTTTTAACTTCGGTTACAATCAAAATAGTTTAAATTATTCGAAACTATACTTTGGCAATCAGTATAACGGTTACAATTTCGACCCAACACTACCAAACAATGAAGTATTTGCAAATAACAATATGCATTATTTTGATGGTGCAATAGGTTTTAACGTAGGTTATTTTATTAAAAACATACCAGTAGAAGCAGGAATATCATACCACCATTTAAACAAACCGGAGCAGTCGTTTTACAATCAGGCGATAGTTGAGTTAGACCGCAAGTTTGATTTTCATGCATCAGCAATTATTAAAGTTTCAGATAAAACAAATATATTACCAACAATATTTTGGTTTAGGCAAGGCATTTTAAACGAAATAAATATAGGCGGATTAGCTCAACAAAAACTTAACAGTAATGTTTTTAAATCAATTTATTTGGGTGGCTGGCTACGCTGGAACGATGCCGGAATTTTATGTTTTGCTTTTGATTATCAGAATTTCAGAATTGGTTTAAGCTATGATGTTAATATTTCGTCGTTAAAGGTTGCCAGTGCCAGCAGAGGAGGTTTAGAAATATCGCTAAGATATATTTTTAATAGTTACAACTCCTTAAAAATTCCGAATAAACATATTTGTCCACCATTTATTTAGCATTAATGAAATTAACATCAGTAATTATATTTTTATTTGTTATAACAACGTTAACAGCTCAAAATGTTAAGTATTTTATAAGAAACGGAAACAAATCGTTTAGTTCCCAAAATTACGAGGCAGCCGAATATTTTTATTCAAAAGCAATAAGCATAAACGAGAATACACCAACAGCATGGAAATTAGCTGAGTCTGCCAGATTAAACAGAGATTATAAAATAGCTCAAAAGTGGTATAAATATGTTTCAGAAAACGACATTAAACGATATCCGCTTGCTACTTTTTGGGAAGGGATGGTCGAAAAAAGCATGGGATCGTACCAGAAAGCACAATTAAGTTTTAGAAAATATTTTAATGCAAATATTAAAGCAAAAGATTATTACACAACAAAAGCACGACACGAGTTAAGTTCGTGCGAAAACGCATTATTCCTAACATTTAATCCTGTTGAATTACCATTTAAAAGATTAGATTCAACATTAAACACTAAATACAGCGAGTTTCAAATTTACGATATTGGCGATACATTAAAATATTTAACATCGTTAAAACCATTTAACAAAGAGGATAGCGTAAAATATTATTCAAAATTATTAACATTAAGCAAAATTGATTCGGTTAATAATTCGAAAACCTTGTTAGACACAAATATTAATATTCCGAATAAAAATATTTCAAGCTATACCTTTGTAACAAATAACAATATAATATTTTCTGCATGCGAAAACAATAAAGATAAGTTCCATTGCGCTTTATACTCATCAAAAAAGATAAATGACGAATGGAGCAAAGCCACACCCCTACCCGACTTAATTAATTCAAATATTTATACAACAACAAATCCCTGTTATGCAAATACACCAAAAGGTAAATACTTAATTTTTGCATCGGACAAACCCAATGGATATGGAAAATTAGATTTATGGTATAGCAAAATAGACAGCATAGGAAATTACGAGGAACCAATAAATATGGGTAAAGAAATTAACAGCATAGACGATGAGTGCTGTCCCTATTACGATTCAACTAGCAAGACCCTATATTTTTCGAGCGAATGGTTCGATAATTTAGGAAATACAGACATCTTTTATGCTCAAGGAGATATTGAAAATTTGAAATATCCTCAAAACATAGGTTATCCGCTTAACTCATGCAATTATGATGTATATTATAACATTTCATCTGATAGAAGTCATGCATATTTTTCGTCGAACAGAACATTAGATAAAACGGCTTCAACAGCAGGTTGCTGCAACGACATATTTCAAATTGATTTGCCAAAAGAAAAAAATGACAGCGTAGCAAATAAAAAAATTGAAGCTAAATTAAAACAAAAGTCGGTTGAATTAATACCAATAATGCTGTATTTTCATAACGATGAACCAAACCCAAAAACATGGGATACAACAACCGAATTTAATTATTCAACAACAGCCGAAAAATATTTGCAACTAAAGGAAGAGTATTCGAATGCATGGTCGCAAAACCTTAAAGATGAATCAAAAAATAAAGCAGTAGCCGAAATAGAAAACTTTTTTATCGATAGTGTTGAAAAAAACTTCGATAAGCTTGTAAAATTCACACAAATAATGAAACAACTATTAGAAAAAGGACAAAATATCGATATCACAATTAAAGGGTTTGCTAGTCCGCTAAACAGCAATGCATATAACACAAATTTATCGAAACGAAGGATTCAGAGTTTAGCGAACTTTTTTAATGAATACCAAGATGGAGTTTTGTTGCAATATATAAACGGAACAAGTAAAAACGGTGCAAGATTAAAAATAATTCGCCAGGCATTTGGCGAAGAAATGGTTGTAAAAGGTGTAAGCGACAATTTATACGATACTCGAAATTCGGTTTACAGTCCGGCTGCCGCTTGCGAACGAAAAATTGCAGTTATTGCAGTAACTTTCACAAATAATTAATAATGTTATAACATATATTTTATAATGGCAGAAATAGACGATTTAAGGAACGAAATTTTTCAATGTAAAAAGTGTATTCTTCATGTACAAAGGACAAATGTTGTATTTGGAGAGGGAAATTTTAATTCTAAAATAATGTGCATAGGCGAAGGACCCGGGCATGATGAAGATTTGCAAGGACGACCATTTGTAGGGCGTTCGGGACAACTTTTAGATAAAATATTAAATGTTTGCGGATTCTCGCGAAACGAAAATGTTTTTATTGGTAACATTGTAAAATGCCGCCCACCCGAAAACCGTGCACCACTACCCGCCGAACGAGAAACTTGTATTCCATATTTGCTAAAACAAATAGAATTAATAAATCCGGCAATATTAATTTTGTTAGGTGCAACGGCACTAAACGGGTTAATTGATCCAAATTTAAAAATCACAAAGGTGCGAGGCAGTTGGATTAAATGGAACAACAGATTAGTAATGCCCACCTTTCATCCGGCAGCATTACTACGTAACCCAAACTTAAAAAAAGATTCGTGGGAAGATTTTAAAAAAGTGGTGCAAAAATACCGTGAATTAGTTGACCCCAACCACAAATCGGAGTATTGTTGAATTATTTAGTCGAACCTTAAAAACCCCTTTTTAAGATTTTGAGCATTGTGAATTTTAATTTAGTTTTTTTTATTTTTCTTTTTTCACCACCAAAAAAGAAACAAAAAACCCTCCACGAAGTCCAACTCCAATTTTTTAACTCGTTCAAATTAAGGAGATTGATAAATAAAATTGCTTTGTTGTAACACCATGTATAATAAACCCAAAAATTGTAGTTCACAAACTTCGTGGACAGCCCACCGCACCGCTTCGATTAAAATAAGAAAAAATCTAAACATTATAACAAGAAATAAATGCAATATTTTTATTGCTTTGATTATTTTTTGCAAGCAATCAATACAAACAGCTATAGCAACTAGTTAAATTACTAAATTTTAATTAATTTTTAGAAATGGCTAATTATTGCAAAAATTTATCTATTGCAAATAATATAGTCTTTTATTTTTTTATTTAATTAATAACTTTGCTTAATGAATATATTGGTAAATATAATTTTCAGGTTATTTGTGTTAATATTTGCAATAACGCCATTTAAAGTATTGTATTGGTTCTCGAGCTTCTTAGCATTTGTAATTGGTGGCATATTCGAGTATCGTCATTCAGTTATTTACGATAACCTAACAAGGGTTTTTCCGGAAAAATCGGATAAAGAGAAAAAGAAAATAATAAAAAAAATATATTTAAACATTTCAGATTTGATAGTAGAATCGATAAAAGGTTTTAAAATGTCGGAAAGGCAAATTAAGAAACGAGAAGTCGTTTTAAATCCGAAATTATTAGACGAATATTTCGACAAAGGTAGCGGTGTAATTGGTGTTTCGGGACATTATGCAAATTGGGAATGGGCAGCATTAACATCAGGATTTTACATTAAACATTGTCCGGTAGGTTTTTACAAACCATTGTCAAACAAGTATTTAGATAAATATTTAAAAAATAACCGAAGTCGTTTTGGAATGCACTTATGTTCGATATATGTTACAGCATTATCGTTCGAAAATTATTTAAATAAGAAAGCATTTTTTGCAATGGTAGGCGATCAAAGTCCGTCGAATGTAAAAAAAGCATATTGGCACACATTTTTAAACCAAGAAACAGCTTGTTTACACGGTCCCGAGAAATACTCAAAACTTTATAATTTACCTATTGTTTTTGTTGATATTCAGCGCATTAAAAGGGGGTATTACACGGTAGAGTTATCAAAAATATGCGATAATCCTAATTCAACAACAGATGGTGAAATCACAAAGAAATACATGAATAAACTCGAAGAAGTAATTTTAAAGAAGCCCGAAAACTGGCTATGGTCGCACCGCAGATGGAAAATAAAAAAATCAGAAACAACAATTTAATATGTCGAACATACCATTAGCAGAGAGAATGAGGCCTGTTGATTTTAGCAATTACATAGGTCAAACGCACTTAATAGGCGAAAATTCTGTTTTGCGTAAAATGCTTGATAGTGGAAACATAAATTCGATGATTTTTTGGGGACCTCCTGGAGTTGGAAAAACAACATTGGCAAATATAATTTCACAAAAATTGCAACGTCCATTTTTTTCGTTAAGTGCAGTAAATTCGGGAGTAAAAGAAGTAAGAGATGTAATTGAAAAAGCAAAAGCAAAACATTTTTTTAACAGCCCATCGCCAATTTTGTTTATAGACGAAATACACCGTTTTAGTAAATCGCAGCAAGATTCTTTGCTAAATGCAGTAGAAAAAGGGACAGTAGTGTTAATAGGAGCTACAACTGAAAACCCATCGTTTGAAGTAATAACGCCATTATTATCGCGATGCCAGGTTTATATTTTAAAATCGCTCGAAACCGACGATTTACTAAAATTACTGAACGTTGCAATAACAACAGACATTGAATTAAAGAATATTAAATTTACAATAGAAGAAACCGATGCATTGTTTCGTTTTTCGGGCGGTGATGCAAGGAAATTATTAAATATTATTGAGCTCTTAGTAAATACATATAAAGATAATGTTATAATAAATAACAAAAATGTTATAGAGGTTTTGCAACAAAACATTGCTACCTACGACAAAAACGGTGAAATGCACTACGATATAATTTCGGCATTTATAAAATCGATAAGAGGAAGCGACCCAAATGCAGCAGTTTATTATTTAGCAAGAATGCTTGCTGCAGGCGAAGATATAAAATTTATTGCTCGAAGAATTATTATTTCGGCTGCCGAAGATATAGGTCTTGCCAACCCCAATGCACTATTGCTTGCAACAAATTGTTTTGATGCCATAAATGTAATAGGAATGCCCGAATCGAGAATATTATTATCGGAAACTGTTACATATTTGGCAACATCGCCAAAAAGCAATTCGACATATCTGGCTATTGATAAAGCTCTAGAGACTGTTCAAAAAACAGGCGATTTACCGGTTCCGCTTCATTTACGCAATGCGCCTACAAAACTTATGAAAAACATTGGTTATGGTAAAGATTATAAGTACGCTCATAACTACGAAAACAACTTTGTTGAATCGGAATTTTTACCTGATAAAATATCCGGCAATGTTTTTTATGAACCACAAAATAACACTAAAGAAAAAGAAATAAAAAGCTTCTTGTCGCTCCGCTGGAGAGGGAAATATGGGTATGATTTGTTTTGAGTTTTAGTAAAAGTGGGGAGTTGGGAGTGACTTAAGTGGGGAGTGTTCAATTGGAAAATGAGATTTGGGTTATTTTAATAGTTTTATTAATAGTATTTCGGCAGTAACAAATAAAATTGATAACAAAATAAAAAGCTTCCAAAGTGGTGTTCCAATTTCATTTTGACTGATTATTGATTTGACCGAAGAATTTGCTGTGTTATATGTTGTAACATTATAATTTTTAGAATTCAATTTTTGAGTTATTTCTTTGTCGGAATAATAAGTGTTTTCTGACTCTTTACGAGTGTAATTAAACGACACGTTGTTAAAAACATTCTGGTCGAGTTTAACATTATAAAAACCGTCGTTAATTAACTGACTACCGGGCATTAACAAAATATCTGAATTATTAATTGTTTGTTGTGGGATAAAGCTGATTTTAGAACTTGTATTTTCTAATTCAATAGCTTTATCTAAATTAATTTCAACATTGGGTATATTTACAACTACATTAGGTTCTATATTATAACATATTTCATTATATTTTCCGCTCAATTCACAAATCCTGTATAATATAGGAACAAACAAAGGATGAACAGCAAAATCGGAATATTTTTCGTTTAGCGGAAACAAAAACGGAAAAAATCTTCCGTTATTAATTTTTACTTCGAGCAAAAGTGGATTTTTATTTTTTGATTCAATAATACGAGAGTATAAATATGTTTTTGCCATGTTTGTTTCCATACTAAAATTAATTGTTGGTAGTTTTGGATTGTCATCTACTTTATCGAACACATTTTTAAAGAAATCTGACTTATAATTTACAGAGCCCATCTGATTTTTAGAAGAATCGATATTATTTAAATTTATACCTGTACTTAATAAAAATTGCTTATAACTTTGCATATTGTTATATTCAGGTATAAAAACAACACTTCCGCCATTATTAATATAGTTTAAAACTTCTTGCTGTAAGCCACTACTAATGTCGGGCAACTCGTTTAATACTATAAGTTCGGCATTGTTAAATAATTCATAATTTATGTTTTTATACGGTAATTCGTTAAATTTAAAAAGTGTATCGTTATTAAATAATTTTGTTAAATATTTTGAACTATTTATACCATTAATACACAACACATTAATGTATTGTTTAATAAAATAATTAAAGTAATATGTATTATCGAATGTTACAGGATAATCGGTAATTTCTAATTTGCAGTTTACGTTTCCTTTGGTAATGTTAGTGTACGAAATCGTTACAACTTCAGAAGAATTAGGTTGTACAGAGAAACTGCTTAAAGATTTCACTGTATTATTAATAAAAAGTTTAATTGGTATGCTTTGATAAGATTCGTTTGAGTGATTTGTTATTTTTACATTTAATTTTTCGTTCTGGTTTAAATTATGCTCTGGATAGTCAAACCAAACAGTATCAATTGAAATATTTTTTGTGCTATTTGCTACTTCGTTAATTATAGAAATATTAATATTAGAATCGTTAATTAATTTCTCGAAATCGAACCAATATTTTTGCAAATCGCTTAACAAAAATACATTTACTTGCAATATGTTATTATTTTTTAGAAACTGTTTTGTTCTGTTAATTATATCAGAAAAATAAATATTTCGCGGCGAAATTTTTACTGAAGTAATATAATCGATTATTTGTTCGCGATTTAACAAATGCTGGTGCCTTGGCTCAAAGTCGTTAGTAATTATATAAAATTGAGTAGATGCCGGATACGAGCTTACAATATCGATTGCATTATTCTTTGCTTCTTCGAACAAACTACCATTAGTGCCGGTTTCGCTCATACTAAACGAATTATCGATATAAACCGAAACAATTTGAGAATTGCTTAATTTTTTTTTATTTTTTGATGGAATGTATGGCTGCGAAAACGCAAGCACAAGGCAAACTATAAATAATATTCTAGACAATAAAACTAATAAATGTTTTAATTTGTTACGAGAACGGGTTTCTTTTGAAATGTTTGTTAAAAATTTTAAGCTGCTAAAATAAACTAATTTGTATTTTCGGAAATTAAAAAAATGAATAATAATTGGTATTGCTACCAAAAATAAAGAATAAAGGAACCAAGGATATAAAAAATTCATTTTATAATTTTCACAAAGATAAACTTAAAAACAAAAAAAACCTCAACAGCACATTGTTATTGAGGTTTATATTACAAATAAAATTAATTTTATTTTTCTTCAACAGTGTAACCTTCTGGAATCTCAAATTTATCGGCTGGAACAGAAGCATTTTGCTCAAAAGTTTTTGCTTTAATATTCATTTGAATTCCGCTCATATTCATTTCGGTTTTAAGCATAATATTTTTATATATAACACACGAAATTCTGCTTTCGGATTTAGTTTTATCCATAGTAAAAGAAATTTTTGTACCTTCAACACCGGCAACGCTTTCGGTACCCATTTCTTTATAGTCGTAGCGTTTCTTTATTTCGTCAGAAAAAGTTGAAACATCGAATCCTAAAGGATTTGCAACAAATTTAGTTTTTTTGGCAACTTTTTTTAACTCGTTTTTATTATTTACCATATTTTCGAGTTGGTAAGTAATTGAATATCCATCGGCCATTATACTCATATTACGTTGTTTTGTTTTCATTCCCATCATTTCCATTTCGGTTGTAGATTCCTGAGCTTCTTTATTGCCGTAGTCGTCGAAATATGTAGTTTGATAAACTTTAACTCCCATTAACTCGTATGGTTCGTAAGTTACAATACCCGATTTAATTCCGTAACGTCCTGTTTGTGGTGCTTCGGTTGTTTCGGTTATTGTAACATTTGTTGAATCTGCATTTGTACCAGTTTTTGATTCGTTATTTGAGCACGCTGCTAATAACATTACACTTGCTGAAAAGAAATAAAAAAGTTTTTTCATAAATAAAATTTTAGATTAATACACAATATTAACAATTTTTTGTGGTACAATTATAATTTTTTTTATTTTTTTATCTTCGAGCCACTTATTAGTTTGCTCGTTGTTAATAACAATATTCTCGATTTCTTTTGTGTCAATATTTACAGGCAATTCGAGCTGAAATCTAACCTTGCCGTTAAAAGAAACGGGATATAATTTTGTGGTTTCTTTTACAAAAGCATCGTTGTAATGTGGAAAACTTGCATTTAAAATGCTTTGGTTGTTGCCAAGCAATTCCCACAGTTCTTCAGAAATATGAGGAGCAAAAGGTGATAAAAGAACAACAAGCGGTTCGAGTATTTCTTTTTTATTACATTTTAAATCGCTAAGCTCGTTAACGCAAATCATGAAAGCGCTAACCGATGTATTAAACGAAAATGACTCGATATCTTCTTCCACTTTTTTTATTAATTTATGAAGAACTTTAAGCTCGGCATTTGTTGGTTTTTCTGTTGTTATAACATATTCATTCTGCGAATTATGATAAAGCTTCCAAAATTTACGCAAAAATCTATGAACTCCTTCAATTCCGTTTGTATCCCAAGGTTTAGATTGCTCTAACGGACCCAAAAACATTTCGTACATGCGTAAAGTATCGGCACCGTATTTTTCGACAATAGTATCAGGATTTACAACATTATACATTGATTTAGACATTTTTTCGACTGCCCAACCACAAATATATTTTGAATCTTCAAGAATAAATTCTGCATTTGAATATTCAGGGTTCCATGCTTTAAATTTTTCAATATTTAAAATGTCGTTACTTACAATATTAACATCGACGTGAATTTCTTGTGTTTCGTAATTATTTTTTAAACCTTTCGAAACAAAGGTATTTGTTCCATTAACACGATATACAAAATTAGAACGACCTTGAATCATTCCTTGGTTAATAAGCTTTTTAAAAGGTTCGTCTTTTGGAACCATGCCCAAATCGAAAAGAAATTTACACCAAAAACGTGAATAAATTAAATGACCTGTTGCGTGCTCGGTACCACCAATGTAAAGGTCAACATCTTGCCAATAATTTACTGCTTCCTTTGAAAAATATTGCACGTTGTTATCAGAGTCCATATATCTGAAATAATAACCGCTTGAACCGGCAAAACCGGGCATAGTGCTTAATTCGTAAGGATATCCATTTTCGTTGCACCAGTTTTTAGCACGAGCTAAAGGTGGTTGTCCATCGGTAGTAGGCAAAAACGACTCTATTTCGGGCAACTCGAGCGGTAACTTTGTTTCGTCTAAGCAATAGGGTAAATTATCTTTATAATAAACAGGAAAAGGTTCGCCCCAATAGCGCTGGCGACTAAAAATTGCATCGCGTAAACGATAGTTTACCATTTTTCTACCTATTCCTAATTCTTCAATTTTATTAATTATTGTTTTTGTTGCCTCCGATACAGACATGCCTTCAATTAGCTTAGAATTAATGCAAACGCCATCTTTAGCATC
>Ga0172375_10011602_pt1 | contig 11195 bp, 9 predicted proteins | sample LakKiv1m_FD_114537 | JGI IMG/M metagenome (GOLD analysis project Ga0172375, IMG submission 114537) | Freshwater microbial communities from Kabuno Bay, South-Kivu, Congo - kab_092012_11.1m | ecosystem: Environmental > Aquatic > Freshwater > Lake | place: Democratic Republic of the Congo... | reverse complement strand
GGTAGATTCAAGTTCGAAATGCACCACTAAGTGTTTAAATTTATTTACTGTACTTTTGCAATTCTTCGCTCATTTTCTCATACGGGGTCATATACCCCAAACATTTTCTAGGCGTGCTGTTAAGCACAAATTCAAGTTCACCTATTTTTTCATCTGAAATATTATTTAAATCAGTACCTTTAGGGAGGAATCTACGTATTCTACCGATGGTATTTTCAACGGTACCCTTTTCCCAGCTGTGGTATGGGTGCGCGAAAAATATTTTCATATTTAGCTGTTCTGCTAGCGCAGAATGATTGGTATTTTCCGAACCGTTATCTAGGGTTAAGGTGCGACGCAACTCTTGTGGTAGTTTATTCATGCGTCGCACTAAATCCGTGGTTTTACTACATGTTTTTTTGTTATTCAATTTAGAGATTATTGTGTATCTAGTGGATCTTTCGGTGGTAACAGAAAGGACAGGTTTGGTGCTTCTGGGACCTTCCATGAGGTCAGATTCCCAGTGTCCACGTTGGATACGCTTACTAATGTATTTGGCTCTATTATCGATTGAAATGGCGTTAGGGATTTTGGACACACGGTTTACAGAGCGGCCAGTTTGCTTACGTCTTTTATTGTGTTTGCGGACTAAAAAGCGTTTTAGGTTAGCGGATTTATATTTTGGATTATATATGTGTTGGTAAATGGCTTCAGGGGAGATTGAGCTACCGGGGATTTGGAGTTTGATAGTGCCTGAAATTGTTTCCGGAGACCAAAAGAAAGGCTTACGGAGGTGTTCACGGACATAGAGGAAGATTTCAGGATGCTTAAGTGGTGCTTTATATCTTTGACGATCCCCCACGCGCTTCGCGTGAGTCTGTGCTAAACATGGGAGATATTTATTACCCCATTTAGTATTTTTCTTTAACTCACGAGACAGCGTTGAATGCGGTCTGCCAAGCTTAAGTGCAATTTTCCTCAAACTAATTCCAAGCAACAACATACCATACAAAACTTCACGTTCATCGAGGCTTAAATGTTTAAATGACACACAAATCACCTCCTTCAGGCGATATTTTACCTTAGGTGGTGCATTTCGTTTTAGAACTCACTAAATCGCTTAGTAAAAGGCGCACGTATTTCCTCAAAAACCCCCAATTGGTTAACTACCAAGTTTTCCATGCGGGGATTTTCCAATATCACCCCATGACCTCCGCCCCCCCCTGCCTGTGCAGGCAGGCGTCTCGCTTCGGCGTAGTTGCGGCGCGATTGTCATGTTGCCCGTACTGTAAATAAATGGTCTAATATCTCGATTATGTCAGAAAAAAATCTTGAAATAGAAGTAAAAGTATTGTTAGGCGATAAGGTAGAAGCCGATAGGCTTCTTAAAAAAATGAAGAAAAACGACGCTCAGATGCGGCTTATTGAGGAGAGCTCGCAACTTAATCACTATTATTTACCCGGCAGTTTTACAAAACTTTTTAAATCCTTAGAGAAATACTTTGATGACTCCCAGAAGGAATATTTTGACGAGATTGCCTATAAAGGTTCCAACCATTCAATTAGAAGCCGATGGCTGAACGGCAAGGTTCTGTTTGTCTTGAAGGCCGGGCGCAGCATAAACGAACAGGGTGCAAACGGACCTAACAGGATGGAGATGGAGGTGGAAGTTCCTTTAACGATTGAGGCGTTGGATAAACTTATTCAGGAAGCTGGTTTTGTGCCTCAATCCAAGTGGTCTCGTCAGCGTGCGGAATATGAATACAAAGGCATGCACGTTTGTCTGGATAAAAATGCAGGTTACGGATATGTTGCGGAGTTTGAGAAAATTGTGCCAAAAAATGACAATGTTGATAATGCTAACAAGGCTCGTGCTGAAATTTTAATGGTTTTGAAAGAGGTAGATTTAGAAGAACTCGATCAGGATAGGTTAGATCGTATGTTTGCATTTTATAATAAGCATTGGCCAGAGTATTACGGGACCGAAAATACGTTTGTAATTGACTAGACGTTTTTAGTATAGTGACTTTACCTGCTAGAATAGTGATTGTTTCTAGGCCCTCATAGTTCAACGGATAGAACACGCCCCTCCTAAGGGTGAAATGCAGGTTCAATTCCTACTGGGGGCACCAGGAATGAGGCTATCGCCGCAGGTGGTAGACACATTCCTGTACCTCTAGTGCGGAAGTAACCACTGCAAAGCAGGGTTCAACTTTTGCCTTTTACCAAAGGCAAATGCAACGTTCTCGAGCGAAGCGAGAGGTTGTTATTCCTACTGGGGGCACCATTCGATATGAAAAATCGCCGTAGGTGATTTTTGCATATCGAATACTTCAGCGGGAGTTTCGAGGAGTATAAGAATCTTTGCAATCTCGGGGTATAGCTCAGTTGGTAGAGCGCACGGTTCGGGACCGTGAGGCCGCCCGTTCAAGTCGGGCTACCCCGACCAGACAAGCGGATTTCATCGAAGATGGTATCTGATTGTCTGTAGTGTGCGACTTGAATGCCGCAGCCCGAGCAACCCCTAACCCCGCCTTACTATTTCCAAAAACTCCTACTATAATAGTACTTACATGAACCTAACAAAGCTAAGACAATTTTATTTTTCCAGACTACCGATAGTTTTCATGCTTGTGGGCGGTTTTTTCCTCTTTATGGCTTTTGGCCCACTGCTTTTTAGCGAGGTTTGGTATCAATTCAAGCAGTTTAAGAAGCAGACTTATAAGATTGATCCAAACGGTGTAAATGAAAATGTAAGTTTCTTTGGCCAGCTTTTGGGGAGCCAGCCAATATATATAACGCCGGTTAATAAGGATTTTTCGATTGTCATAGAAAAACTGGATATAAATGCCCCGATTGTGAAGGATGTAGGTGTTTTAGATCCCGAATCGTATAAGAACGCACTCACAGAAGGAGTGGCACATTCGTCCTTCTCCAACTACCCCTCATTAAATCCTGGTAATGTGTATTTGTTTGCCCACGCGTCGTTAAACTTTTGGGAGCTTGGTAAATACGCAACAGTTTTTAACTTAATACGGAAATTAGAACCCAATGACTTAATTCATATCTTCTTTGAAAACAAGATGTATGTTTATAAAGTAGTAAACACCGAAGTGTATCAAGGGTGGGACACCAGACCTCTAACGCGCGAAGTAATACAGCCTGTTTTGACCCTTCAGACTTGCGACCCACCGGGTACTATCCTTAACAGGTTAGTTGTAACCGCCGTACTAAAAGAAGAAGTGCCTTTGGCAGAGTAGTTCTTGAATTTTATCTTATACTTACAGAGTACAGATCAGTTTGTCCCTGCGATTTAAAAGATGTGAGTATAATCAACCTGTCGCCGCTTGGTACAGTAAACACTTGGTCGCTGTGCAGAGTGTTGTTGTAAATTTCGGTTTTATTGGAGCCGTCGATTCTAATAAGACTGATAGTGCCTTTGTTTTCTTTTAGTACATCCCCCTCCACCATAATCAAGTGAAAGCTGTCGGGGTACCACACAAGTTTTGGTTGTGGGTCGTCTGCTTGTGTAGTAAACACCGTAGTTTCAACCTTTTCTCCAACAGGAATGGGTTTCTCCAGGTTGTAAACCTTGTATTCTAGTTGAGTGCCGTTTTGAGTAGTGTACAAAAATTTTTTTTGATCAGGTGCCCACACAGATTTTGGCGAAAGTGCAGTTGCGCGCATGTTGTCAGGTATGTCAATTTTGTCAACAAATGTAGTTCTTTTAGTTGCAAGTTTATTTTGCCACTCGACCGTGGAAAGTTGAGGAGAGGAAGTTGTCTCAGCCACACCTTTTTCCAGATCGGCATAGTAATACACGTCATTAGTACCTTTTACTAATATGTTCTTGTCATCGGGTGACCATATAATTTCCTGTGCCTGTGAGTATTTAACAAATTTAGTGTCCTTTAATGCCGCTTTGGCATCGGGTTGAAATATGTTAAAAGAGGACCCACCAATCTGTATAATCCAAATACCTGGTTTATCATCGTCATTAGTGACAAAAGCTATCTTTTCAGCCCCATTTGAAAGCGTTGTGTTTTTGGCTCCGGTATTTGTTAGAGGTTCCAGTCTCGGGCTTTGAGACACCAGTACGGCTGTAATATCGGTAACCAGCTCTTCGTAAACTTCAATTTCCTTGTTCCATTCCACAAAACCCTTTTTAACAATTTTAAGTGCGTGTTTACCCGGTTTTACGCCCGAGATTGTGTCGTTTGTGGCAGTTCTAATTTTTTCGTCAAGATACACTGTTGCTCCGTCCGGGATTGATTTAGCACTTATCATCCCCATTTTGGCAATCTCAACGGTGTTGTCGTTCTTCTTATTAAGCCTGTATCCCTGTGTGTACAGGTACAAAACAGTGGTAGCTCCAAAGATAATAAATATGGTGGTTAACGTTTCCAGTATTGGCAATTTCTTTAAATTCATAACGGTATTCTAACATTTTACGGGCTTACTAGTATAATGTGGGCATGGAGGTTAATAACATCCTTGGTGTCAAAATAAATACAGGTTTTACTATGGCAAGCGCACTGGAGTATATTCAAACAAAGTTGTTATCGGATGGAAAATCCCACTATATATGCACCACAAATCCGGAATTTATTATGAAGGCTCAAGAGGATTCGCACTTTAAAGATATTATCAACAAGGCCGATCTTTCTTTACCGGATGGCATAGGGGTAGCTATGGCCCTGGAGTACAACAACAGAGTTAGTCAATTAAAGAAAAATAATGTATTTCCCGCGCGTGCACTGATGGAGGGGCTTACGGTGGGTTTTAAGGGCAAGTTGGCTGTGGAAAGAATTGCCGGGATGTCGCTTGTATATAATTTGATCAAGGTTTCGGCTGAAAAAAAATACAGTATATTTCTACTCGGTGGGCGTAGGAGGAGTATTACAGGGGCGTTAAAAGATAATTCAGTGGATGTTGCAACTCTTGCCGCTAGAAATATTAAAAAATACTTTCCAAATGTAACTATTATTGGTGCAACTTCGGAATTTACTTTTAAAGAAAGTGACGACTACGAAACTCTAAAATTTTTACATGAAAGCATGGATAAACACAATGTTTCTCATATTGATATCCTATTGGTTGCATATAATTTTTGCGACCAAGAAAAGTGGATTGTAAGAAACGCACATAAAATACCTGCTAAGTTATCCATTGGTGTAGGTCGTACACTAGATAACATAGCCTTTAATGCCGATCTGTCCATAATGAACAATGCGCAAAAAAAGACAGAGTGGTTTATGTCACTAATAAGAATACCGTGGAAAATAAAAAGGGTTCTTACGGCATTTCCTGCTTTTCCACTAAGGGTTTTTTTGTCATCTTTACCAAATAAATAAAAATCATACTAAGTTACCTATTGACACAGTTTAAAACACGTGGGTATGATCTAGGTATGATAAAACTAGAAGATAAACTTTATACGTCCACCGAAGTCGCAGATATTTTAGGAGTAAGTCTTCGCTCTGTGTATCGCTACATAGAGGAAGGTAAGTTAAATGCTGAAGTTAAAACAGCCACAGGCAGGCACAGATTTACTAAGCAGAATATTGTAGATTTTCTGTATCCAAACGGCGAAGAGACTGCCGAAGAAACGGCTGCACGCTCGACCAAGACAAGAGAAGCTAAACCAACTGAAGTTGCTAAGGCAGAAAGAGTAGAAGAACACAGAGTGGAGAAACTTGCGGAAGAAAGCAAGGAAACCAAAGAAACAGAGAAAAAAACCGAAGTCGCGGCTGAGACAGAGGAGAAAAAGGAAGAAGAGCCGGTAGACTGGCTTGCAAAATTCCGAGAGGCAGCTAAGAAGTTCGAAGAAGAAAGAGCAACAGCACAGAAAAAGGACGAACCCAAGGTCGAAGCACCTGTTGAACAGCCGGCTGCCGAACCCAAACAAGCAGACGAAGCATTTCAAGGTTTGGCAGGTATTGTCGAGCCAGAACAGTCGGCGCCGGAAGTCGAACCAACCCCCGCCAATCAGATGTTCTACTTTAGAAGCAGACTCGGAGGTCTAAAAGACATTGCGCAAAACATCGACAAAAGCTCTCGTAATTCGTCAGTTGACTACGCCTTTACACTAAATGCGGGATTGTCACTATTTAAGCCAATCAAGCCGTTCTCGGTTTTACATGCTTACGTCAGATCAAAGGACCGAGAATTTTTTGAACGAGTGTTGATGCTCGTTCCATCCGATGAATCTAACGCCCAGTTGTGCTTAGTTGTGTCAGATGATGCCAATGTGTATGACTACAAAGCAGAAATCCACGGCTTATCCGTCGTATCCAAACAGCAGCTTCTGGATGATGTAAAAAGCTTTGGTGATCCGTCACTTATGTCAGAAGCGGAATCTGTACTAAAGTAAGCGTCGCATCGTATTAAAATAGCTAAAAGCCCCCTCTCCGAGGGGGCTTTGTATGCGTGCGTACGGGGCGCATTCGTGGTAAAATCCGAGCTGTGCCTATACTAAAATCTTCCAACGGGACTAAGGAAAAAGCCAGAAAACTCAAAATTCTATTTGTTGCAACGGAGTGTTTGCCGTTTGCAGCTGTTGGGGGTATTGCTGCTGTTGTTTCGCATCTATCAAAATCGCTTGCAAAGTTTGGTCATGACGCGCGTGTATTTATACCAAAATTTGGTTTGATTGATGAGAGAAAATATCCAATGAAAATGGTGTACGAAGGTCTCAAAGTGCCAACAGGTGACAACGACACTCCTTATTTGGTGTGTAATGTAAAGTCAATCGAGCACCACACCGGGGTTACTTATTATTTTTTGGAAAATCAAGAGTATTTTGAAAAACGGGCAAATGTGTACGGCTACTCTGACGACCACGTGCGCTTTGCTTTGCTGTCCCTTGGGACCATTGAGTTTATTAAGGCAAAGCTATTTAAGCCCGACCTGATTCACTGTAGCGATTGGCATACAGGCCTATTACCTAATTACCTTAAGACCCAGTATGCAACCGACCCCGATGTTGGTAATATCCCTACTTTATTCACTATTCATAATCTGGCAATCCAGGGAGCGAGCGTTGATCACAGACATATTTCTGAGCTTGATTACGATGATGGCAAGTCACGAGTTGCCCCCTTACTGTCCCAAAGGATTCTTAAACAGAATTTTATGAGACGCGGAATACTTTATTCCAACATTGTGACAACTGTTTCCAAGACATACTCTAAGGAGATACTTACACCCGAATTGGGTGAGGGCCTTGACAAATTGCTCCTTGAACTTAAAGGGAAATTGTACGGAATAATTAACGGCTTGGATTATATTGATATGAACCCCAAAACAGACAGAAATATAGAGAAAAACTACGATGTTTCATCCTTGGATGTGCGCGACGAGAACAAAAAGGCTCTGCAAAAGGAATTTGATTTGCCTGTCAACCCGCGTGCATTACTGCTAGGCTTTGTTGGCAGGTTAGACTTTCAAAAAGGCGTAGACCTGTTAGTCAGAACACTAAGTCATGTAATGGAAGAGTTTGACGTTCAATTTGTACAAGTAGGCGGCGGTGACTGGGCGTTAGTCGAGATGCTACAGGAGCTTAAAAAGAATTTTCCTAGTAAAGTTGGCATACATACTTATCCCAACTTTACGTTGCCGAGACTAGTTTTTGCCGGCGCAGATTGCATAGTGTATCCATCAAGGTTTGAGCCGTGCGGTATTGTGCAATTAGAAGCCATGCGCTACGGATCAGTGCCTATTGTACGTAAAGTAGGGGGTCTGGCTGATACAGTTGAGAATTTTGACAGTGTTACAAAGTCCGGTACGGGCTTTGTCTTTGACAAATTTAGTGAGTTTTCGCTTTTTGGTCAGATTGTCAAGGCATCTGAAACTTACAGGGATCGAAAAACGTGGCGAAAGTTACAAAAAAACGGAATGGGTGTGGATTTTAGCTGGAACTACAGTGCAAAAGAATATCTGAATTTGTACGACAAAGCACTATACCAAGTTAGTAAAAAAGGCCTTAGTGAAGGAAGAGTAGCAGGGGTTTTGGGCTAATGTATTATTGACAATCCGATAATATATTGCTATACTCGGCGCATCGAATAAGAGAATCCTATTCGGTGCAGACACTAAAGTTTCTTATGCTGTGGGCAGGAGTATAAGAAACCGTCTGCTCCGAGTAGGGTTCTTTTTTTGTGCATTGTTTGTACTGTTCGCGATCGGGTACTGCCTAGATTTGTGTTGTCTAAGCCCGGTATATTTCACTTTTTTGACATTGGCCGTCTTTTCTTGGATAATTCCTCTGTGAAGTTGGGTATACTGCTACATCTCTACCAGCCGCCTATACAGGAGGAGTCAGTCTTTAGAAAAGTTACTGAATCTTGTTACATACCCCTATTAAAACTTATCAAAAACTATAAAAATCATACATTTACATTAGATGTCTCGCTTAGTCTGTTGGAACAACTTCAGCATTATGGGTATTCTTCGTGGATAAACGACCTCAAAACGCTTGTGGTTGCAGAAAGAGTGGAATTGGTGGGCAGTGCTGCTTACCACCCATTACTTACAAAGATAGATCCTGCAATTGCTGAGACAGAGATAATATTAAATGAGTTTGGTCTTGGTTATTTTCTTGGGATGCGCCAGGGTTTTGAGGGAGAGCCTGCAGTAATGTTAAAAAATCTTAAGGGCTTTTTTCCGCCGGAGCTGGCTATAAGCGACGCTGTTACCGGTTTGGTATCTGACTTAGGGTATAGCTGGCTAGTCGCCGATGTGCCGGCGTTAGGAGCTCTAGCGGGCAATACGGAGTTTCCATTTACGCATTACTACAGAGTATCTGACTTTTCCGCAAAAGTGTTGATCCGAGATAGAGAATTAAGTAACATGCTTGCTTTCAAAAGAACACCCTCTATCGAAGATGTCATTGACTACATAGAGGGAGTGGAGGAAAAGATATCGTCAGAGTATGTTGGTTTTGTCTGTCTTGACGGCGAAACTTTTGGTCACCACTACCAAGAAGGAATTAGTACATTATCGCTACTTATCGATTATTTAAACGCAAAGGGGTCGTCAATACTATCAATAACTGAATTAAGCAGACACATGGACGGGATTACGATAGATACGTTGTCAGAATCAACGTGGGGCGATGTTGAGGAAGATGTTGTCAATGAAACTACATACAAGTTTTGGGCAAACAAAAAAGATCTAATTAATCAAAAGTTGTGGGAATTAGATAATGTACTGCAAAAACATGCTACAAATAATCTTTTAATCAACATAGACACTTCAAACATGACAGAGCTATTTTCGACAAAGCAAGACAACTTAAAAAACACCGTAGCATTACAGATACTGAAGTGTTTACATAGTGACAAGTTTTGGTGGTCATCAAGTGCTATAGTATACCCAAATATGATAATAAATAATAAACACTTTATCAGCAAGTTTATAGAGTACGTAGACAGTTCTTTAGCACTATTACATGCTACAAATAACCTTATTGACATAAATAATGAAAAAAAGCTTTTAGCGGAAATTACAGATTTACTTGTTTAGGAAATTAATTAGATGAAATGGATAAACTTTTTACACTTTTACCAGCCGGTAAATCAGTACCCCGAGATACTAAAAGCCATTGTTAATCAATCTTATTCTCCTATTTTACAGTCTATGTTATCTGTGACATGTTTGCGCACGACAATAAATGTCTCTGGTTCATTACTTGAGGTATTAGACGCTAATGGTCACACCGACATACTAGATACTTTACGTAAACTACACGCTGATAACAAGGTTGAGTTTACCGGAACTGCAAAATACCATGCTTTTTTACCGTTACAGGACGAAAATGAGATATACCGTCAAATAAAACTTAACGAACAATGTTTAGCCTTTTATATCGGTTCTAAAGTTAAAATAGAGGGTTTCTTTCCTCCCGAGATGGCGTACTCACCTAAACTTGCACCGATTCTACAGGATCTAAACTACAAATGGATCGTGTTGGACGAGATTGCAAACATCGATAAGGAATTTTCTGAGTATCCGGGTAACACACTGCCCGTCATTAAAGACACACAAATTCATGTTATATACCGCAATCGCCGTTTAAGTAACTTAATTATGAGTGCTCTTGTTCGTAGCAAAAAGGAGTTGTATCGGATATTGGACAGCGAACCTGCCTCCAGAAAATACATTGTAACCGGCATGGACGGAGAAACTTTTGGCCACCATAGGCCGGGACTTGTAAGTGTTTTATGTAAAATCCTGGAAAACTCCAGGCACCCTGTAACATCGGTTGGCGATCTTATTAATGAGTTTTCTGCGTCTGGTATGGCTCCAAGCGTTGTAGAGCCAAAAAGCAGTACGTGGGCGTCAAGTCCCGACGATCTTGAGAAAGGTGTGCAATTTTTGTCATGGAGCGATCCCGAAAACGAGATACACGCTTTACAGTGGCAATTACAGAAACTGGTTTTAGCTGAATTTAATAAACTTTACAAGGGCGATTTGGATTGGGAAAAAACCAGACACTTGTTGGATGTAGCGCTTGCCAGTGACCACTTTTGGTGGGCTTCTGCAAAGCCCTGGTGGGGCCTGGAAATGATAGAAGAAGGTGCGTTTAGGCTCTTGGAGGTTATTAAGGCTTTTAAGCCTGTGGACGCTCCCGAAAGCAAGCGCGCCCTTGAGTTATACACCCGGGTGGTTGCAAAGGCATTTGAGTGGCAAAGAACCGGTATTATTCGCAAACGCAGGGAAATTGAGTTTAAAACCCGTATTCCGTTTGTGGAACGTACCTTGGAGAGAGGCGGGGAGCATATTGGTATATTTAACGCCTTTATGACTTTGATGAGAAAATATGAGAATAGTGCTGCCAGAAGACGGGAATATGAGCAAGCTGTCATGTGGCGCGATGCCCAAGAGAATATCAAGTCAAAGAATGACATATACGATGCTGTACATGCTGTTGATTTGCTTAGGCAGAAAATCCCGTTTGATATTGTGGAAAAATTGCTTGACAAATATACCGAACCGTACAAGAAAATAAGGGGAGGCCAGCCCGAACAACGGGGTAACTAAAGGATACTATTTCCCGTCACTGCGGTAAGTAGGGTTGGTTATCACTTCGACGTCGTTTTTGATAAATTGCGGTTACTCTAATCAAAGCTAATTAAGTGTGTTACCATTTAGTTTGTGAAAGTACTTCTGGCTGCCTCGGAAGTGGCCCCGATAATAAAAATAGGTGGGTTAGG
>Ga0172375_10011601_pt1 | contig 11196 bp, 13 predicted proteins | sample LakKiv1m_FD_114537 | JGI IMG/M metagenome (GOLD analysis project Ga0172375, IMG submission 114537) | Freshwater microbial communities from Kabuno Bay, South-Kivu, Congo - kab_092012_11.1m | ecosystem: Environmental > Aquatic > Freshwater > Lake | place: Democratic Republic of the Congo... | reverse complement strand
TTTCTTTTTCATCCCCCTCCAGTTTTCCAATTACTGTTCCTGTATGTATGTTATCTACGCCAATAAGCCTGTAAAGCTTTGCCAAAAACAGCATTGTTATTCCGTGGTCCGGGTTCTTTGTAAATGCTGCATGCATTGCTCTGTGCCCATGTATTGCCATCTTATAATCATGACTTAATTCCGCTGCAGTTCCTACGGCAGTAAACCCAGCCACAATAAGATCCAACATAAAGTAGTTAAATCCATAGTCGTGAACCATTTTTACTCTTTTCTCAAACTCTTTTAAAGTGGGGGCAGTACAATTTATGAATGCGTCTTTTATGTCCCCCGTATCCTTCATCACACTATCTCTTACTTTTGCTAAATATTTAACTCTGTCTGCAAACTTATTGAATTTTTGGCTTGTCAGATTCTCATCATCTTTTACACAATCTATTCCGCCACTCCAAACCTGCTTTGCAACAAAATAAGCGTGCTCTTTTGCAGTATATCCAACTTTAGGCTTGGGCACTACAGATGTTATTGGACCACATTTTCTCTTAAATATTTTTTGTATTGCTGTTTGCCCATATTTAGGGCCCTTAAAGCCCTTCACATAATCTAGTGGCAATTCTGCATCTTGGAATCTTAACCCATTTACTGCCTTCATTCCAAATATATTTCCCGCAATCCCAGAAAGCATACAAGGAACTGAACCATCTTCAAATAAAATTCGGGGGTATGCAATTTTTGCATAATCTTTATCATATTCATAGCCATAAGCCATTACTTTCTTCAAGAGTTTAGGTCTATTTGCTAAGGTAGTCCAAGTTCCTGAAGAACTTTCAGAAGCAACCCTGCCAATTACTTCTTCTTTTGATAACCCTTCTGCCGGAGTGTACTTAAATAAAACTTTAATGTCATTCTTTTTTGGTTTATAATTCTTATTCACAAACTCATTATACCAATCTATTTTTCCAACCACAAAATCACCCCAAAAGATTAGATCACTTTAAAGTAAGAGAGCAATAACAAAATCGCAACTATAATTATAAGCAAAATTATAATTACTCTTCCAGATAACATAAAGATCCAATAATAAAGACTAACTTTATTTATATTATTTTCTTTTTACAAAAAAGATTAATAATAAGCTAATAGCCATAAAAAAGATTCCCAAATACAAGTATACTTCTCTAAGCCCCTGAAATTGAGCAATAATCCCACCCATTATTGGCCCTACAAAATAACCCAAATCTAAAAACGAGTCCCATATCCCCACAATCTTTCCTTTTGTATGCTTATAAGACAAATCAACAATTAAACCATCTATTGCTGGAGAGAACATTGCGGATCCAATTGAATACAAAGCGGCACAACCAAAAAGCAATATTATATTTTCTGTTATAGAGAACATTATTAGACTTGCACCAATAGAAATCATCCCAACAAAAAGAACTTTTTTCTTTCCTATTTTATCTGCAAGTATTCCCAATGGGTATGAAAAAAATATTCCTGGAATTGAAAAAAAAGTCATAAGTAATCCTGCAAGGTATAGTGGTATTCCTAACCCATCTGGACCACAAAAAAGAGGTTCAAAAATAAACACAACATAGTCCATTGCAGTAAATACAAAAGAATAAAACAAAAGAAGAAGCCCAAGAGCACCAAGATATTTTATCTCCTTAATTTCTCTTACAAATGCAAATATTTTAAATGATTTGGGAATTGATTTTAGTAGAGATTTATGATTTGTTTCCTTTATGAACAAAATAACAATTAGAGCAGCAATTCCAAGCATTATAGAATAGATTCCCAGAACCCCATAATAGCCGAGATATACAAGTATTATCCCCGCAATTAAAGGGCCAAAAGTATCAGCTGTCGCAATAATTTCGCTAAACAAACCATATTCTCTAGACCTTTTTTCTTTATCCGTCTCCGAAGCTAAAAGAGCGTCCCTTGGAACAGTCCAAAGTTGATACGAAACACCCCACAAAGTAATTAGTAAGGCAAGTGCCCAATCCACATTAAAAACAAAAATCAAACACGCAAAAATTATTGAAAAAATAACGCTAGACACCATCATTTTTTTTCTACTCGCACGATCAGCCAAATTTCCTAATGGCCAGTCACTTAACAAGCCCCCGAGCGCAGTAAGAGAAAGTAACAACCCAATTTCAAAATACGATTTTCCTAAACCCTCTAAATACACTGGAAATATAAATTCTAGCATTCTGTCAGCAGTAAGCCAAAAAAGAGTTATAAGAAAGATTATTCCAATTTTTGAAGTTATGAACTTTCTATGTAATAACAATCTCATTACACACCACTAAAATTGTAACTTCTTTTTCTTGCTCCTTACGACCAAGAACTTGCCTAAGTCTATCAATTGGTTTTGGTATAATAAAAAAAGCACATATGCGTTTTTAAATAATATCTTACTATAACCTAATATGCAAACACACCAGATACCAAATGTTTTTATAGAAAAAGTAAAGAAAATACTCCCGGAGAAAGAACTGGAAGACTTCAAAAATGCGCTTGTAGAATCACCATTAAAATCTTTTAGAGTAAATTCGCTTAGGGGGGAAGTAAAAGCAGTAAAAGAGGCCTTAGAAGCGAAGGGATTTGAACTTATACCTATGCCTTTTTATAAGCAGGGTTTTTTCGTAAAATCGTTCTCAATGTCCTTAGGTAACACTTTAGAACATTTTTTAGGAAAAATTTATGTCCAAGATGCAAGCTCTATGCTCCCAACCATCCCTTTAAATGCAGAGGAAGAAGATTCTATTCTTGATCTTGCGGCCGCCCCGGGCTCAAAAACAACTCAAATTGCAGCGGATATGAATAACACTGGATTAATCATTGCAAACGAACCAAACCAAAAAAGAATTAAGGCCTTACAAGACAATTTAGAAAGGTTAGGTATAGTAAACACAGTTATTACAAGAAATGATGGCAGATTTTTTAGAAAAATGCCTGAATCTTTTGATAAAATTCTTTTAGATGCACCTTGCTCACTAGAAGGAACAATGTTTAAAGATGAAAAAATAAAACATAAGTGGAGCCATAATTTTGTTATCGGCTCTGCAAGATTAGAATATGACCTTTTAAAAGCAGCAATAACCTCCGCAAAACAAGGAGCTACAATTATATATTCTACATGTACAATTTCCCCAGAAGAGAATGAACTCATCATAGATAAAGCATTAAAGGAGTTTGATGTTAGAGTTGAAAAGGTGAGCTTTGAAAATTTAAATACGTCCCAAGGGATTACAGAATATAACGGCATAGAATTAGATAAAGATGTAAAGAGGTGTGTTAGAATATGGCCACACAAATCGAAGACAGGGGCTTTTTTCCTGACAAAGTTAGTGAAAGAGTAGAATACAAAACTTTAAGCAAAAAAGAAGAATTAATAATATACAATTACTTTGAAGATCTCTTTGGTCTTGATCGACAAATATTTAAAAATTATGAATTCATAAAAAGAGGTAAAGATTTGTGGATTTGCACAAAAAAGGATTTACAAACTCTGGCATTTGAGAGTAAGGGTTTAAAAATAAACACAGTCGGAATTAGAGCTTTAAGAAACCCTTTTGATGATAATAAAAAAGCAACGACTAATTTTATTCAGATCTTTGGAAAATATGCAACAAAAAACAGTTACGACCTTAAAGATCACGAGCTTCTCCCATATCTTCGAGGTCAAGATTTAGAGTTTCCTGAGCCTTTAGAAAGAGGATATAAAATAATAAAATACAAATCTGAAATTATAGGTATGGGCATAGCATTAGAAAATAGACTTATAAATCAGATACCAAAAAGCAGGTTCATAAAGAATTGGAATTTAAAATCAATATAAAAGATTATAAATTAAAGTCACTATTATTCTATATGAAATTTCCATTTTTCAGAAAAAAACCAGAATTAGAAAGACACATAAAAAAAGAAACTGCTCATAGGGACTTGCATACCCCTAATTTTTTACATACTCAAGCAATACACCTTGACTTAGGGGTATTTAGAGAAAATGGAGTAATTCCAATAACTAGGTTAAGGCATTCCCAGGCGTTTGAAAATGCTTATAAATTAGTAAAGATTGGAAAAAAAGTATTTTTTAATTGTAATAATCAGCCACCAATAGAGCTAAAGTCAGGGACACATTATGTTTTTGGAAATGAAGGATTAATTTCATGGAATGGAGAAAACCGAGAACCAATAGCTACTACTTTTTTTGGAATAAACACAACACGGATTTCCCCAATAGAGTCTATATTTTTTATAGATGAAGAGGGGGCAGTACACATAAAAAGGTTTAATAAGGGTTGGCAGGATGAAGTAAAATTAAGAATGGTTATGAAGGTCTCAGAAAACTTTTACAAATCCCAAGCAGCAACCCTTGCGGCAAGGGGGATTGCAAGTAAGCTAAGAGAGTTTGGAGAGCGAGCAACCTTACAAATTGTGGATTCTGCAAGCCCTTTTAATAGCCATAATACAGAAACAAAAAAAGCTGCTCTGTCCGGAGCAGTAAGAAAGATAGAAGGATCATATAACTTAGAAATCAATGGCCACCATCATGAACTTAAAGAGGGATGCACATACGTTTTTGGAAGATATGGCCTTTTTGAAATAAATACCTATACTGCCACAGAAAATAATATTTCTAGATTTATGGATACATTACAGACAGAAACAAAAAAATACATCTCTGCAATTGAATCAATATTCACAATAAAAGGCGGTCAGGTATATCTTCTATCCTATTAATCCAAAGAGTATATGCTTGACTTATTTTTTATCTTTTTTCGTTTTGCTTTTTTTACTAAATAGTGCACAGAACTTTTTGGCAAAGAAGTTTTCTGTTCTATATTCCTTAATGATATTCCAGATTTATACAAAGATACAGCCCTACGCAAATGATCTGGGCTTTTATCTATTGGTCTTCCGGGAATTTTTTCAAAAATAATTTTTATCTTCTTTTTTGAAATCAAGGCCTTAGTAGTTTTTGCTAATCTTTCATAAGTAGATTCTGGCATATACAAAGTTTTCTTTTTCATAAAAAATTGTTTGAATTCTTTTATAGTAATTGGCCTAACTAAATGAACTTCATCTTTAGTTTGTTTCCCCTTACGCAAAACTTCTTTCATAATTATTGCCTCATAATTTGAAAGATTCTGAAATAATTTTCAAAAAAATTACTTTCTTATTCTTTCATAATTATTACTCCATAATGAACAGTTAATTAAGCTCAAAAGAATCTAAATCATTTCCAAATTCTATTTCTTTTGATTTTGTTTGTTTTTTTAGTTTTTCTAAGTCCTCTAAATACCGGTTACTATAATTAAACAGTACTAACTTCTTAACTTTTGCTTTTTTTGATATTTTTATTACCTCTTCTAAAACAGAGTGCTTTGTTTCTTTTGCTTTCTTTTCCTCACCTTTCATAAAACAGGATTCATGAAATAATAAGTCTGAATTTTCTATAAATTTTTCATAGCCCGCGTCATACAAATCTACAAAATAAGAAATCTTTTTTCCAATTCTTTTCTTACTGTAATCCATTACCTGTTCTGGTTTTATTTTTTTCCCCTTATAAGTTACCATTTCTCCCTCTTGTAGTTTTCTGTATAGTGGCCCTGGTGGCAAAATTTTTTCTGCTTTCTTTCTATTAAACTCTCCAACTTTATCTTTTTCTTTGAACACAAACCCAAAATTTTGAACCCTATGAACTACTTTCTTTGCATATACTTCTGCTTTCTCTAAATCCAATATTTTTCCCTCTTTAATTTCTTTGCAAATTAGGTTATAAGAAACCCTAATATTAAATATTTTTAGCATTTCAGCTATTTTTAATTTTATTCCTTTGGGTCCGTAAATAGTCAAGGGTGTTTTTCTTTCGGAAAGTTCCATAGTAGCTAAAAGACCGGGGATACCTAAAAAATGATCAGCATGGAAATGACTAACAAAAATATAATTTATTTTCATAAAACTTATTCCAGATTGCATAACCCGTATTTGTGCACCTTCACAAGCATCAAATAAAAAGGCATCTCCCTCATGTTGCAAGAGCATAGAAGAAGTAAAATTCTCCTTGGTCGGCTTGCTAGACACACTCCCTAATAACACAGCTTTAATCATAAATATCACTCATCTATATAAATAATAGGATTTATTTTATAATATATGGTTAATGTTTTTGATACTTCTGCAATACTAAACAATTTCGGACCAATAGAAATCTCTGCATATATTACAAATTCTGTTATTTCAGAAATAAAGGATTTTGAGTTCCGCACCAAACTAAATAATGCAATCTCTATAGGAAAACTAAAAATCCAAGACCCTTCAGAAGCAAGCATAGAAAAAGTAAAAGAAATTAAAACAAAAAATAAGCTAAAGCTTTCAGAAACTGATATAGAAGTTATTGCCCTGGCCTTAGACAAGAAAGCCATTCTACATAGCGATGACTATAATCTTCTGCATGCGTGTAGGCTTCTGGATATAAAGACTGAGAAGATAATTAGGTAAAATATATGGCACAACAACGATAGGTTTAAATACTTTTATTATATCAGTTGATATATGGCTACAAAAGTTAAAGATTTTTTCAGTGAAGACATTTTACGGTATCCTAGGCTAGACACAATTCTTATGGTTGAAGAAGCAATAAAAAATACAAAAGACTACTTTACAAAAACACAACTATGGAAATCTCTACCAAAACAAATGATGTATCAAACATTTTCTTTAATTATAGATTATTTAGAATATTCTGGAAAAATTATTATTGACAAAGACAATACAATTGTTTGGATTTGGAATCCAAAGTTAACAAAAAAAGTCTTTGATGAAAATTTGGTGGTAAGATAAAGGAAGATAATAGATTAAAGTTTGTGGCATTTGCGGATAAAGGATTACAAAACTCATTTTACAAATTACGAGATAGAAAATTTGAAGACAAGGAACTATATACCCAAATTAATAAAACTTTTGACACTCTAAAACAAAACCCCTTTTCTGGAACAAAAATACCAAAAAACTTGTGGCCAAAAGAGTACATTATAAAATATGAAATAGACAACTTATGGAAATATGACCTCCAAAATGCTTGGCGACTAATTTATACTCTACGAGGAGACGAAATAAAAATCATTTCTGTTATTTTAGAATGGTTTGATCACAAAAGTTATGAACGAAAATTTAAATATTAGCCATGTGTTTGTATTATTCTATTTGTAAATATTCAAACTTCTTGTTTTCATAATTCTTTAAAACCACTTTATCCTTACTAATAGAAACAACATATTCTGGCAACAGAGGGATCTTTCCTCCACCACCAGGAGCATCAATAACATAATTCGGAACACATAACCCTGAGGTGTGGCCCCTTAACGCCTTGTATATCTCTAATCCTTTCTGAACTGTTGTTCTAAAGTGATTTGTTCCCCTTACCAAATCTGCTTGATAAAGATAATACGGCCTTACCCTCATGTTTATTAGCCCTTGCACTAGTTCTTTCATTACCGCAGGATCATCATTTACCCCTTTCAACAAAACTGTTTGATTCCCCATAGGGATTCCAGAATCTACAAGCATTCCACAAGCCTTCCTGCTTTCAGGAGTTATTTCAGAAGGATGGTTAAAGTGAGTGTTTATGAATAGAGGATGATATTTTTTCAACATTTTACAAAGCCCCTTTGTTACTCTTTGTGGCAAAACACAAGGCATTCTAGTTCCAATCCTTATTATGCTGTTTTTCCGTGTTTTTAAAATATTGTATACTTTCTTTATTATTGCCTCAAGCTGTTTGTCGCTCAACATCAGAGGATCTCCGCCAGACAAAATCACATCCCTTATTTCTTTGTGGTTTTTTATATAATTTATTGCCTCAGAAATCTCTTTAGGGGTTGGATTCTTTTTTGGATGCCCAACCTTTCGTTTTCTAGTACAGAACCTACAAAACATTGCACATTGATTTGAGACCCTAAATAATAATCTATCCGGATATCTGTGTGTCACTAAAGAAGGAACCCCTTTTCTTTGCTGATGGTCTGGTTCTTCACATAATGGGTCTTCTTCTCCAACATAATCCTGTAATTCTTTAACATCTGGAACACATTGTTTGTAAATTGGGTCTCCCTTCTTCTTTATTAAAGATAGATAATAAGGATTGATCATTGCAGGATAGTTAGCACATACCCCAGTAATTGCTTTTTCAGATAGCTTCAAAGAATTAGCAAGGGCCGTGGGAGTACTGGCGCTATCGCGTAGGATAGTTCTCCAATCGGTTTTTTTACTCAAACCGAGGGGAGGTTTTTTAATTTTTAACGATCCTTCATCTTCTTCCATTGTCAAGTGTCACTTCTTTTTTGTTATATTAAACACAACATTTAGGGGTATATATTTTTTTCTATTTTATGCAGATATTTTGAACAATTTTTAGATAAGTATAAAAAGCTTAAAGGTTAATATATATTGAAAAATCAGGTAATAATTATAGGGGGCTAAATATGCATAGAGTTCTTAGAGTTGGAAAAAACACACACGGGCTAAAGCTTGTTGGAGCATTCATATTTTTTATTGGAATTCTTGGAATACTTTTCAGTATTGGAAATCTAATCCAAACCTGGAATGTATCAAACCACTTAGATAGATGTTATACCGACCTCGGAGCAGATTACATCATAGATTGTAAGGAAGCAGTATTCAAAGACACAGGATTGGTATTATATCCAAACCAGGTTTATTTTAATAGTAGCCAAATGGTGCAATTAGCATTAAAACCAATGGCTTGTTTATTTGGTTGGATAGTAGTATTCATCTTAGGAATTATGCTTTATAGGTTTGGACACCATATAATCCCAATGCAAAAACCAACACAGGTATCTAAGAAAAAGAAAGGATTGTAAATCCTTTTTTTCTATTTTTATTATTTCTTCGAGCCCCAAAGGGGAAAACTTTATATATGATAATGCAGTATATAAAAAATATGCTGTGATGGATCATGGGGCTAAAGGGATTTACATACTTAGATTTTACTGTTAAATTAGTTGACCCACAGATACTACTTGATTATGCAGCTATGAACTATTATGCTGCAAAAACTATTGGTTTTGAAGATCTAAAAAAAGAATATGAAATTTGGATTGATTCTGAACTTCCAGAAGAAAGAAAAGAGAGAGATTTAAAACACGAAGTTATTGAGTTTGGCTTAATGAAATATAATGCCTTAAGTTATTGGCAAGCCCACAAAATTGCAACCATGCACGAAAATCGCGACCATAATTGGGTATCCTCTTTTTATAATGAGAGAAAAAATCAAAGAGAATTCTCAGACCCAATAGAATTTACAAATCTGCTTTATCAGATTTAAATACAGGCCTTATTTTTTATACAAAATTACGATACACCCGTTTAAAAACCTTTGTAGCCCCATATTCTTCAGATTTTATGTATACGGAGGATGATTCAGGATGAGTAATAAAAGCCTAATACAAAAATACTTTTCAAATCAGGAGCTAAAACAATCGTCTTGGCATCATCACCAATTCTGATTCTAGAACTAACTTAATTTGTTCTCTTTATGCTGATGGATTCAGCACTAGAGATATTGCATCAGTATTAGGGATCTCAAATATGACTGTATTTAGAGAATTAAGGAAAGCGTAGGCTTTCTTTTTTTATTCTTTCAGAGTATTTCTAAAGCCTTTCTTTATTTGCATCTTGGCACCTTTGTAGGTTTTCTTTAATTCTTTTCCTTCTTGCAAATGGTCCAGGAATACAGCTAAAGCCGCTATTTCTGAATGTGGCTGGTTTCCAACAGCAATATTATAATCAGCAATTTTATAAACTTCTCCAGGAACCTTTTCTGCCCCAGCAAACACAAGCACATCTTTGTTCTTTAACTTCTTAAAATAAGGCTCAAAATCAGGAAGATTTACCCCAAACATAGTAAGATGTACGATTTTAAATCCCTCTTCCTTTTTTTGTAGTAAATAAGAAATAAAATCTTCGGCATACTCTACGGAAAAGTTTCCACCCCATTGCACAGTAGTTCTTTTTATTGACTCTTCAAAAGCAGAATCTTTTTGCCCAGAATATACAAGTTTATCTGCTCCAAAAACCCTCGAAACAAGAGCACAATGTGTAGTAACCCTCACATCTCTTGCATGCCTATGTCCATACCTAAAAACAATTAGCATAAAATCACTCAAATAAACCTTGTAAAGCATCTTTTTTGAATAGGATTAAATCATTATATCCTTGTCCAGTCCCTAAGAATAATATTGGCTTCTTAAAGAAAATATTTAGAGAAAATGCAGTCCCACCTTTAGAATCTATATCTGCTTTAGTTACTATAAAAGCATCAATCCCAATCTCTTTATCAAATTCCTTAACTTGATTTACTACTGCTTGCCCAGTCACGGATTCGGCAACATATACAATCAGATCTGGTTTTATTACTCTCTTTAATTTCTCTAACTCTTTCATTAAAGAAGAATTTGTTTCCTGCCTTCCAGCAGTATCAATCAGTACATAGTCATAACCGTTATTCTTTGCCAAAGTTACTGCATCAAAAGCAACAGACGTTGGGTCCCCACCATAGTTTCCAGATACTATTGGAACAGAAAGGTTATTGGCATGTTCTCTTAATTGTTCTATAGAGGCCACTCTAAAAGTATCACTTGCGGAAAGAATTACTTTTTTATTATTTTCTTGAATTAAGTTTGCTAATTTCGCAATTGTAGTTGTTTTTCCGCAACCATTTGGGCCAATAAACATTATTTTTACTGGCTTATGAGAAAAAGAAAACAAAATATCTTTCTCCACAATCATTTCAAAAAGAGAATTAACAAAACAGTCTTTTAGTTGTGAATCTATATTCTTACCTTTTTCAATTCCAGCTCTAATTTTATCAACAAATTTATCAAGAATAAAATTAATAATTTCTATTGAGAAATCGCTTTGTAATAATGCAAGCTCAAATTTTTCTTTTACTTCTTTTAAATCATTCTCAGATAAATAGAATTTTTGTTTTAATAAAGATTTCAATTTAGTTTTTAAAGAAGGATCAACAAGAATAACTTTTTCTTGTTTATGTTCTTCTTTTAAGGGGCCCGCAGTTTTTACACTTTCTTCATGTGTGGGTTTGGGCTGACTTTTCTCAACACTTTCTTTGAACTCTAATTTTTCTTCTTTTGCTTCTTCTTT
>Ga0172375_10011600_pt1 | contig 11197 bp, 10 predicted proteins | sample LakKiv1m_FD_114537 | JGI IMG/M metagenome (GOLD analysis project Ga0172375, IMG submission 114537) | Freshwater microbial communities from Kabuno Bay, South-Kivu, Congo - kab_092012_11.1m | ecosystem: Environmental > Aquatic > Freshwater > Lake | place: Democratic Republic of the Congo... | reverse complement strand
TGTTGAACATGTCCAACACGATTTTTCTTCTAACCGTATGGGACGAAACCATTTTCGCGCATTTAGCGTGTTTCGTAGTTTTCCGAACTGCCGAATTTAGGGTAAATGCACCGCCCCGGATCGATGCCGGTTCTTTGACATTGCACGGGGCTCCGCATTGGAATGTGCGGCGTGTCCGGATGCGCTTGCGGCCAAGAAGAAGCTGGCTTGTGCCGAGCAGGGGAAAGAGATGCTAGTGCCTATCGTCTCGATGCCGGCGGGCTTGATACGCAGCACGTCCGCTGATCGTGTTCATGGGGAACGGGCCGAATATGAGACCGGCAACCGGCGGTTAGCGGATTACGATTACGATTACGATTACGATAAGGATAAAGAAGGGTGTCCACCAACAGAACGGCCATGCGCCCGGTCACGATGTCATTTCGCGCGAAGCCACTCTTCATCCCACTGCCGGTAGAACTGCGGGAACACGCGGTGCGGCATGCCGAGGCCGTGCGCGATCGCCTTGTCCTTGACGCGCAGCGCGTTGTAGCCGGCATAGACAGCGCAGGGCGGGCAGGTCTCGTCGCTGAACCCGACCGTCACCCGCACGGGGCATGCGATCCGGGCTGCGAAATGGGCACCGTCGAAATAAGGGGCGACGAGGGTCGCCGCCGCCTTGTCCTCGGGACGCACGTTCTCGATCAGCTTGGGCCATCCCGAGTCGCGCCCCTTCTGGAAGCCGAGGAGATCGGTGATCGCCGGGACGTAAATCGCGCCCTTGGTGAAGTGCCGGTTGAGGCCGCAGAGGATGAATCCGAAGCCGCCGCCCTGGCTGGTGCCGCTGTAGGCGAAATGCGTTTTGTCGACGTCCGGCCGCGCGGCCAGCCAATTGACCGCACGATTGATGCCCAAGATGATCCGATAGTAAAAATAGGTCTCGCGCGAAGCCGCGCCCGACTGGCAGTAGCGCGGCGCACCGAACTGCGCCTGCAGGCGTTTGTCCTGTTCGGCGTACAGCCGCTTCTGCGCCGCGGCGTCCGCCGCAGGCTCGAAGGGGTGGACGTTCATGACAAGGTGGACGATGCCCCGGTCGGCCATGCCGGCGCTCGGCCCCACGACGCCGGGCCCCGCACCCGGCACGTTGACCTCTGTCGGAAACGGGCCAGGCCCTTGGTCCTTGGGCACGCTGAGGAAACCGTACACGCGCAGGCCGTCGAAGGTCGCGAAACTGACTCGAAAACACTCGTGCTTGGGGCCGCAGAAACGGTCGAGCCGCTCCACGCGCGCGTCGGCCGGGACCTCCGCGTCGAGCTTGGCGACGGCCTTGTCCCAAAATGCGTCGAAGTCCGCCGGACGGGCCGACCCTGCGGCGATCTTTCCGGGGTCGCACGCCGCCCCGTACACGGTCCGGCAGGCGTTCGTGCCGATCTTGGCCGTGGCCACGCACTTGAGAAATCCAGGCGCGTCCAGCGCGCCCGCGACGACCACCGGATTGGCAACCGCGAGATCAAAGACCGCGTTGGTGATCGTTTGGGGGCCGAAGTTGCCGAGCGTTACGTTCAGCTTGCCGGCACGCACCGGTTGATTGTCCGCGCCGACGGCGCGAACCGTGAAAACCGCGCGCTGTCCGCACGCATACACGGCGTCCGCGCGATCCGTCGAAATTTTGATCGTCTGCGCCAGCAACGAAAGCGGCGCGAAAAACAACGCCATCCTCATCCACCGACCGTCCATGACTGCCCCCTTAATCGAGGCGCTCACGCCTTCGCCGACAACGCGGCGCCGATTTTGCACGATGCGGCGAACGGGTCGTCGGGCGTGCGCAAAAGCGCAACGTTCTCCCGCACAGCCACGTCGCGCATGTCGTCGGGAATCTCCCGCGCATGCGCGACGAGCACGGCTGGCGCGCCGACCAGCGTACACACCGCGATCGTGTTCTTATGGTTCTGCACCGTGATCAGCACGGCCCCCTCGGGGCAGTGCGCCATCACGTCGCTCAACAAATCCGACGTATAGGCCGCAGACACCCCGGCCTCTGGATCCGGCACCGCGACCCCCTCGAGTCCACACCGCCCCATCAATTCGCGAATCGTCATGACAGCCCCTCCCGTCCGCATCACGGCGTCTTCTGAGCCTCGATGTAGATCACCGACTTCACCGTCGTCCCCGATCCCTTCTTCGAGGTGATTTCGAATTCGTCCGAAACCCGCTTCACGTTCGAGAGCCCCATGCCGGCGCCGAACCCGAGCGACCGGATCCACTCGTTGGCCGTCGAAGCGCCGTCGCGGCAGGCCCACTCGACATCCTCGATGCCCGGTCCCGCGTCGCGGGCCACGATCTCGGCCCGTCCGTTCGAAACGAGCCACGACAACACGCCGCCGTCGGAATGCACGCAGAGGTTGATCTCCAACTCGTAGGCGGCCACCGCGATGCGACGGATCAGCTTCGGCGAGAACTTTTTCTCCAGCAGCACTTTCTTGATCTGGTTGGCCGCCTTGCCGGCGTTTTCGAAATCGTATTTGCAGATCGGGAACTCGCGCAGGACGTAGATGCTATACACGCCTTCGCGGTCTGAGGTCTGGGCCGTCACGTTCTCGAGGCGGTTCAGTTCGCGGGTGAGTTCCTCAAGCAGAGCGCGGTTGATGTCGCGCTGGCAGACGATACCGACGAGACGCTGGTCGCGGTTCAACACGGGAAAGCGTCCGTAGTAGTAGCGGTCGAAATAGCGCAGCGCGAACGAGAGCGGCATGTCGTCCTCGAGCACGACGAGCTTCGTGGTCATGTGCCTGCTGCACGGGGCGTCGAGGTAGCCGCCGCCGAGCGCGCGGATGATGTCGTCGAGGCTCACCAGCCCGAAGAACCGCCCCTTCTCTTCGACGGGCACGCCGCTGATCCGCCGTTCGCGCATGAGTTCCTGCACCTGCCGCATCGTGGCCGACCGCGGCACGGTGAACAGTTTCGACGTCATCACGTCGCGGACCTTGAGGCGCTGGATCAGTTCGAGCAGCACCAGCGGCTCGTTGTCGCGGGCGTGCTCCGCCTCGCCCGCGGGCCGCGCATCGGACGTCTGCGGCGACGCATTCATGGGCGCTTCAACGCTTCGGAGACCGCGACGCACGCATCGTATTTGGGAAGCGGGCAGGTGACCAGCGTCATGCGCAGATCGTTGGCCACGTTCACCATCGAAGACGGCAGCGGCTTGCCGTTGACCACGACGACGCCCGCCGCGCCGACGATCTGCGCCGTGCGCAGAACCTGATCGCTGGCCAGCGACGTGAGGAGGAGCATGTCCTCCTCGTCAACGACGAGCACGTCGCTCATCAGGTCCGACGCCACGACGTGCCGGATCGGCTTCTGGCAGCCCTCGCCCTTCACCAACACTTCCGCGCCCAACGCCTGGGCCACCTCTAAGACGGCATAGGGAAGCCTCTTTCGCAACGCCCCGAACAGGGCCTCTGACAACGCGTTCTCCCGCATGAAGAATGGTTGAAATGGTATCGGACCGGGCCGTTCAGAACAACTCGAAAAAAGCTCCTCTTTCGCACTTGGCAAACGGGGTCGGTTCTGAGATAATGGATATTTCTTTATCGATACCCCTAGCCTCATTCGAAAGGGGCGGGGACCGAGCAACGTGGAGGTGAATAACCGTGAGCACTGCTGCGAAATCGGCACCAGGCCTTCAGACGCTAACGCCAGAGCTGAACGCCTTCATTGCCGAATGGAAAAACAAGCCGGGTAATCTGATCATGGTCCTGCACCGCGTCCAGCAGACCTTCGGTTACATTCCCCGCGAGGTGGCGTTCGAAGTCGCCGAACAACTGGACGTTCCCCTTGCCAAAATTTACGGCGTCATCACGTTCTACAATTTCTTCAAGCTCAAGAAGCCGGGGCGGAACCAGATTCAGGTCTGCCTGGGAACGGCCTGTTACCTGAAGGGCGGCGAAGACATCATTCAGGAAATTCAGGGCATCTTGGGCGTGGGGCTCAACACCGTGACCCCGGACGGTGAGTTCTCGGTCGAAGCGGTGCGGTGCCTGGGCTGCTGCGGGCTGGCCCCCGTCATGGTCATCAACGGCGAAGTGTTCGGCAAAGTCCAAACCAAAGACCTGCAGGGCATCATCGCCAAGAAACGGAAGGCCTGACGCCGTGCACGCGTCCATCTGCGACATCCTCTCCGACCTGGTGCAGAATGCGGTCGAGGCGGGGGCGTCGCGGGTGGAGCTAACGGTGGCGACCGACCCGGAGCGAATCACGGTGCGCGTGACGGACAACGGCAAAGGCATGGACGCGGCCAAACTGGCCCGCGCGGTCGATCCGTTCTTCAGCGAAACCGGAAAGCACGACCAGCGGCGGGTGGGGCTGGGGCTTCCCCTCCTCTACCAGACCGCCGAGGCAACCAACGGCGATGTGGACATCCAGTCGGCTCCGGGCGAAGGCACCACAGTGCGCTTCTCGCTCGATGCAAAGCACGTGGACACCCCGCCCTTCGGCGACCTGCCCGCCACGCTCACGGGGCTCATGGCGTTCGGCGGCGACTACGACTTGGTCGTGACCCGGCGGACCGCCTCGGACAGTTATACTGTTTCGCGCCGCGAGCTGATCGACGCGCTGGGCGACCTGACCGAGGCGGCGAACCTGAGTCTGGCAAAAGACTTTTTGCGGTCTCAGGAGGAAAATTTGAGGGACAGATGACCCCACCGGCCGCAAACGCGGCCCAAGGGCGATCTTAAGGAAGGCGAAGGAAATCGAACTATGGCAAAGCTGACGCTGAACGACTTGCGCAAGCTGCGCGAAGAGAAACAGAAGGCGATGGTGAAGCGCGATCCCTCCAACAAGGACGCGCAGATCATCGTGGGCATGGGCACCTGCGGCATCGCCGCCGGCGCGAAAGAAACTTTCAACGCGATCATCGACGAACTCGACGCCAAGGGCATCAGCCACGTGCTGGTGCGCCAGACCGGCTGCATGGGCCTCTGCCACTCCGAGCCGACCGTCGAAGTGATCGTCCCGAACATGCCCGTCGTGATCTACGGCAACGTCGACGCCGCGACCGGCAAGCAGATCGTCAACGACCACATCATCAACAAGCACCTCATCGACAATCACATCTGCGACAAACCCGCGATGGACATTGTTCGCTAAACGGGACACACACCATGGGCTACAAACAGTACATCTTGGTCTGCGGCGGGACGGCCTGCGAATCCAACCAAGGCATCGCGCTGTTCAGCGCGCTGAAGAAGGCCGTCGAAGAGAACGGGCTGGTCAACGATGTCCAAGTCGTCCGCACGGGGTGCCTCGGATTCTGCGAAAAGGGCCCCATCGTCAAGGTTCTCCCCCAAGACACGTTCTATGTCGAGGTCAAGCCGGAGGACGCCGCGACGATCATAAAAGAGCACATCGTCAAAGGACGCGTCGTGACGCGCCTGCTCTACGACAAGAACCAGAGTAAAATCAACGTCGGCATCGAGGGCATCGACTTCTACCAGAAACAGTTCCGCATCGTTCTGCGCAACTGCGGCGTGATCGACCCCGACAAGATCGACGAATACATCGCGCGCGACGGCTACAAGGCGCTCGAAAAGGCGCTCTTCGAGATGAAACCGCAGGACGTCATCGACGAAGTCTCGAAGTCCGGCCTGCGCGGACGCGGCGGCGCGGGCTTCCCGACCGGCAAGAAATGGCAGTTCGCCGCCGTTCAGCCCGCCGGACAGAAGTACATGGTCTGCAACGCCGACGAGGGCGACCCCGGCGCCTACATGGATCGCTCGACCCTCGAAGGCGACCCCCACTCCGTCCTCGAAGCCATGGCCGTCGCCGGCTACGCGATCGGCGCCTCGAAGGGCTACATCTACATCCGCGCGGAATATCCCCTCGCCATCCAGCGGCTCGAAACAGCGATCAAGCAGGCTACCGAATACGGTCTGCTCGGCGAGAATATCCTCGGCAGCGACTTCTCGTTCAGCGTCGAACTCCGCTACGGCGCGGGCGCGTTCGTCTGCGGCGAAGAGACCGCCCTGCTGGCCTCGATCGAAGGCAAGCGCGGCATGCCCTCGCCCCGGCCGCCCTTCCCCGCCGTCAAAGGTCTCTGGGGCCGCCCGACGGTCATCAACAACGTCGAAACGCTGGCGAACATCCCCGTCATCCTGCTCAAGGGCAGCGGCTGGTTCAGCAAGATCGGCACCGCGACCTCGAAGGGCACCAAGGTTTTCGCCCTCACGGGAAAGATCAACAATTCGGGCCTCATCGAGGTGCCGATGGGCACCACGCTGCGCGAGATCATTTTCGACATCGGCGGCGGCATCCGCGGCGGCAAGGCCTTCAAAGCGGCCCAGACCGGCGGCCCCTCCGGCGGCATGATCCCGCCCCAGTTCCTCGACACGCCGATCGACTACGAGAACCTTCAAAAGATCGGCTCCATCATGGGTTCCGGCGGACTGATCGTCATGGACGAGGACGACTGCATCCCGGACATCGCGAAGTTCTACCTCGACTTCACGGTCGACGAGTCGTGCGGCAAGTGCGCGCCCTGCCGGATCGGCGGACGCAAGCTGCTGAACTACCTCGACAAGATCTGCCGCGGCGAAGGCGCGCTGGCCGACATCGACAACATGAAGACCATCAGCGAGGCCATGAGCCGCGCGTCGCTGTGCGGCCTCGGTCAGACCGCCTCCAACCCCGTCCAGTCCAGCCTGCGCTATTTCATGGACGAGTACAAGGAGCACATCGAGAACAAGAAGTGCCGCGCCGGCAAGTGCAAGAACCTGCTGAGCTACAGCATCCTCACCACCAAGTGCGTCGGCTGCACCGCCTGCGCCCGGGTCTGCCCCGCCGGCGCCATTGCGGGCGAGCGCAAGCAGCCGCACGTCATCAATCCCGAGAAGTGCATCAAGTGCGGTCAGTGCTTCGAAGTCTGCAAGTTCCACGCCGTCACCCGCGCGTAATTCTGAAAGGTTTTTCGCCATGGCTAGTCTGGTCAAACTCGAAATCAACGGCATCCCGGTCGAAGTTCCGGCCGGGACCTCCATCCTGAACGCCGCCAAATCCGTTCAGATCAAAATCCCGACGCTCTGCTACCACCCGGACCTGCGTCCGTGGGCGGCGTGCGGCATCTGCGTGGTGCGCCAAGCCGGCTCGCCCAAGCTGCTCCGCGCCTGCTGCACGGAGGTCGCGCCGGGCATGAAGATCACGACCCACGACGCCGACATCGTCCGCGTGCGCCGCACCGTGCTGGAGCTGATCCTCGCCAACCATCCGAACGACTGCCTGCAGTGCCCCCGCAACAACAACTGCGAGCTGCAGCGGCTGGCGGCCGACTTCGGCATCCGCGAGAATCCGTTCCCGCCCGATGTGCCGTCGATCCCCGTCGACCACTCGACGCCGTCGATCGTGCTCAACCCCGAGAAGTGCATCAAGTGCGGCCGCTGCGCGCTGGTCTGCCAGGAGATGCAGAACGTGTGGGCGCTGGAATTCATCGGGCGCGGCGAGAAGACCCGCATGGCCCCCGCCGCCGACGTCACCCTCAACGAGTCGCCCTGCATCAAGTGCGGCCAGTGCTCCGCGCACTGTCCCGTCGGCGCGATCTACGAGAACGACGAAACCCGCAAGGCCTGGGACGCCCTGCGCGACCCGGACAAATACTGCGTGGTTCAGATCGCCCCCGCCGTGCGCGTCGCCATCGGCGAGGCGTTCGGCCAAGCCCCCGGGACGCTGATGACCGGCCAGACCTACACGGGCCTGCGCCGTCTCGGCTTCAAAGCGGTCTTCGACACCAACTACAGCGCCGACGTGACGATCATGGAGGAGGGCTCCGAGTTCATCAAGCGCTTCACCCAGAACGGCACGCTGCCGCTGATCACCTCCTGCTGCCCCTCGTGGACCGACTGGATGGAGAAGTACGCGCCCGACTTCATGGACAATTTCTCCACCGCCAAGTCGCCGCAGCAGATGCTGGGCGTGCTCGCGAAGACCTACTACGCCGAGAAGATGGGCATCGATCCCTCCAAGATCTACATGGTCTCGGTCATGCCCTGCACGGCCAAAAAATTCGAGATCTCTCGCAGCGAAACCATGTTCGCCAGCGGACACCAAGACATCGACGTCGTGCTCACCACGCGCGAGCTGGCCCGCATGTTCAAGAGCGCGGGCATCGACTTCCCGAAGCTGGTCTCCGAGGAAGCCGACACGATCCTCGGCGACTATACCGGCGCCGGCACGATCTTCGGCGTCACCGGCGGCGTGATGGAGGCCGCGCTCCGCACGGCCTACTGCCTCATCACCGGCGAGGCTCAGCCGCCCTCGATCGACTTCCAGGCCGTCCGCGGCATGCTGGGGGTCAAGGAGGCCGAGATCGACATCAAGGGCACCAAGGTCAAAATCGCCGTCGCTCACCAGATGGGCAACGTCGAGCAGGTTTTGGACGCTGTCCGCGAAGACCGCAAGGCCGGCCGCAAGCCTCGCTACGACTTCATCGAGGTCATGGCCTGCCGCGGCGGTTGCATCGGCGGCGGCGGACAGCCCACCGGCGCGACCGACGAAGTCCGCAAGGCCCGCACGACCGGTCTCTACACCGACGATGAGAAGTGCGTGCTGCGCATGTCGCACCTCAACCCGCAGGTGCAGAAGCTCTATGCCGACTACCTGGGCAAACCGCTCAGCGAAAAGGCCCACACGCTGCTGCACAACCACTACCACGTGAAGAAAATCTACGCGAAGTAGGACGGCGGCAACAAAGGGGGCCGGGCAGTACGCCCGGCCCTTTTTTGTTTGATCCATTCCGTTTTTTTCGCCCCACGGTTCTCAATGGCCTCGCGACCAACACCCACTTCAGCGTTGAGCGTTGGACGTTGGGCGTTGAGCGTTCCTTCGACGCCGCCGCCCGCCTCTCCTCCCTCTCCGGCACGCTCGCGCTCTCAGACTCGAGCACTTCCGAACTCCCGCACTTCCGCACTTCCCTCCTTCTCCTACGCCTACTGCGGCTGGAACGGCCTTTGCTCGGCGGCCAGCAATTCCGCGTTGACGGTCGAGAACGCATTTGACATCCTTGACCGAGTGACAAACACGGTATACCGAAATGGCGCGGGGACGGCGGTCCGCTCTTTCGCGTACGCCTACGACCCCGACGGGCTCCTCACCCAGAAGGTGACCGTCGCCGACGGCGCCGCCGTCACCAACGCCTATGCCTACGACGGCCTCGGGAGGCTTGTTGCGGAATCCAGAATCCAGAATTCAGAATCCGGCAGCGAGCGCTACTCGTATGACTTGGCAGGCAACCGTCTGGCCGTTCAACGAACGAACTCCCGCACGAACGAACTAACGAACTCCACCTGCACCTACACCCACAACCGCCTCGACGGCGACCTGTACGACGCGGCGGGCTGCGTCACCAACATGACCCGCAACGGCGTGACGCTCGCCCTCGCGTGGAACACCCTCGGCCAGCTCGTCTCGGTCGCCACCAACGACACGTTCGCGGAGTCCTACGCCTACGACCCCCTCGGCCGCCGCATGTCCACGACTTCACTATCAACCATCAACCACGAACCATCAACCATTCACCATTGGTACGACGGCGCGCAGTGCGTGGCCGACACCGACGCCTCCGGCAACCTGTTGCGTTCCTACGCCTGGGGTCCCGGTATCGACAACCTTCTCGCCGTCACCGTATACACCTATCCGTCTAACAGCCTTCAGCCTTCAGCCTCTTCTTATTATGCTGTCAAGGACCGCCTCGGTTCCGTCTGCGCCCTCGTCGACGCCTCCGGCTCCGTCGTCGAGTCCTATTCGTACAACGCCTGGGGCAACCTACTCTCGCACTCCCGCACTAACGAACGAACGAACTTCTCCCTCCGTTTCCTCTTCCAGGGCCGCGAGTTCTCCTCCGCCACCGGCCTCTACAACTTCCGCGCCCGCTGGTACGACCCCGCCTCCGGCCGCTGGCTCAGCAAGGACCCCATCGGGATCGAGGGCGGGCCGAACCTGTACGCCTTCTGCGGGAACGACCCGGTGAATTTTAGGGATCCTTGGGGGCTTCGTCTTTCTGCCAAAGAAATTGCAAATATAGTCTTCAATGAATTACGATCCCTATCGGGAAAGGGAATCGACCAAGCATATATTAATATGATATATGCGATCATCAATGGAGATGAACGAGAGGCTACAACAGGCCGAAAAAGGCCGCGTAGCGCATCAACTGAAGCCTGTGTTCCTCCTGTTGAACAAAAGGTGTGGGATGAAATCTTCCTGTTAGTGTTACAAGCGCTTTCGAATTATTATGAAGAAGGAATTGACCCTACAGGAGGCGCCCTTCATTTCAATAACCGAAAGGATAGCGGAACTGGACCTTTCCAGGGACATGAAATCGAAACGCAGAGTGGTCCATTTCACAATAGTTGTCCGACAAAAGAGCTGCCTGCTGAAGGAATTTATTCAAATACTTATGAATAAAATTAAAATATGCGTTCTTCTGTTCGCTGTTGGCTTCGGGATGATGGATTCCGGTTGTTGTTCATACCCAGAAATTTGCATAGAACGGACCGAAGTCAGCGGATACATGAATATTGTTCCTGTTACCGTCTATGTCGATGATGGGGCAGTCGCAACCTTGGCGTCGAAGTCATTGTTGTCTATCCCGGTAGAACCGGGCAGACATATTGTGTGCCTCGAATATTATAATCCTTATCAAAACAGAAACCTGCTGAATAAACAGGAAATGAACATTCTGGTTCCAAATCGTCCGCGTAATTTTGTTCTTAGCCCTATCATCAAAAATGAAGCGTATTCGGGCGATTGGACTTTGATTTCTGAGAAACAGGCTAAAGATGAATTCTACAAGTATGACTGAGAGCCGAATATTAGGGCAAACGGCGAAACAAAGACGGGGAATGTGCGACGGATGATTCGCAGGAAGACACAGATTGGGCGCGGGCGGCCCCGCATTCCTTGTTCGGGGAACGCGGTGGCTGAGGGTTCGTGGTCGATGGTTCATGGCGCGGCCACACTCGCGCACTTCCGCACCAAGGGATGCGGCGGGGTTCAGGGTTCGGGGTTCGGGAGGAGCGGAATGTCCGGCGGGCGACGGGGTGCCTGACACCCTCATTTCCCGAGAGGTGTAACTACGGCAGGGCGTAGAATCGCGTAAACAAGCGCCTTTTCGCAAAAAAGGCGCTTGTGTTTTGTCCGCAGCATAGTTACAATATTGCGAGTTGTAACTATT
>Ga0172375_10011599_pt1 | contig 11197 bp, 9 predicted proteins | sample LakKiv1m_FD_114537 | JGI IMG/M metagenome (GOLD analysis project Ga0172375, IMG submission 114537) | Freshwater microbial communities from Kabuno Bay, South-Kivu, Congo - kab_092012_11.1m | ecosystem: Environmental > Aquatic > Freshwater > Lake | place: Democratic Republic of the Congo... | reverse complement strand
GCGTCGAGGCTGCACCAGCTTAGTTTGACCCTTCCGAGATAACAATCCACTCCGAAAACGTTCTGCGCGGTTTCAAGCAGATTGTCCGTGAGCGCCCCGCCGCCGGTCATAGCGATCCTTTTGAATTGCTTACCTTCCAGTCTCCCCTTAACGGCAGCCAGAAAATTGTTAACGGCATCCTGCGTCTCCATGTCCTTGCCGCCCTGCGGAAAGACGTCGATATATTGAATATTTTTCTCGGAAAAAAGCGCTATATTTGTCGTCTTATTGCCTATATCAAGTATTACAGACGATGATTCTTCCTCATTGAGCACTGCTTCGGCTATTGCGCTGGCGGAATAAACAACGTTGTCAAGAATATATCCCGTATGCTCGACGCACTTGGCTATATTTTTGATCTTAGACGAGTCCGCTATTATCATATAAAGTTTTACGCCAAGTTTCGTGGCATAGAGTTCCGCCGGATTTATAACGAACTGTCCCTCATTAATGTAAAAACCGTGCGTTATTTTCTGGATTATCTGGCGGTCAGTAGGAACATTCACCATAGACGCTATACCTATACATTTTTCTATGTCTTTATAAGATATCTGCCGCGGCTTTTTTGAAAGCGCCACCATTCCCGTGGCCTCTATTGCCTTGATCTCAGGCCCGCTTACTGATACAGATACGTTCATGATACTTTTCTTGGTTTTTCTGCTCAGGCGATAAAGGATCTCTTCGATATCCGCGCACGCGCTTTCAAAATCAACGATATTCCCGTAATCCACTCCGCTGGACGGTATATGTTCAAGTCCCAAGAGCTCGATCTTTCCTGTTTTATCAAGCATGGCAGATGCCGCTCTTATATTGCTGGTCCCAAGGTCTATGGCAGTTATGATCCTATTCATCTATCTCCCCTGATTTTATCTCGGGCCCACGCCTATTACAGCGTCTTTGAACCTGAGATCTATGTATTTTATGACCCTTTTATCCACTTTAGGGTCTTTAAGGATCGTTTCCAGTTTCTTCAGTTTTTCCGTTATATCGCCCTGTCCGATCCTTACTTCAATACCGTTTTTTATAAAAAGCACAAGGCTGTCGGCATTCAATATCTCAAGCCTTTCTATACCGTATTTCGTCAATATCTCCATAGATCTCATTTTTTTAAGCAGCACCTGGATAGATTTGAATTGAGACGAGTTTACGGTATCACCTGTTTTGGGCCTTGATAATCCGGTAGATATCCCCTCGATCACAGGAAGAGGTTTCGACAATTTTGTGCCGGGAGGCAGCAGTACCCCCTCATAATCCACAGGATAATACTCGTTCAATTTGATCACCGCAATCGGGATCCTTATGACCACCCTTATCTCAAGGATATCCGGCATGACGCGTTTAACCGTTACTTTTTTAAGCTCAGGGAATTTTTTTCTTATCTCCTGAGCTATTTTCTGAATATCTATGTGGAAAATATTTTTTCCTTTTGAATTTTTCACGGATTCCATATTTTCCACAGTATCCTTGCCCGTAAAAAGCGCGTCTATGGAAACGACTTTGACTTTATTTATGACAAAATACGGCATACTTAGAAAGATCGTCCTGATAAGCACGCCCATAAGCAGGATAATACTTAGGAAGATAAGGACAGGCATACTTTTTCTTAGGATAACCGCCGGATCTATATCCCGCGGTAAACCGCCTGCTTTCCTTCTCGGGCTTCTTTTTTTCTGAATTGCCATTATAACTCCGCTTTTTTTAATGCGAGCTCGACGAATTTCTCGCATAATTGAGTAAAACTCATGCCTGCTGCCTGGGCCGCCTTGGGCAGGAGAGATCTTTCGGTCAATCCGGGTATCGTATTGACCTCAAGCACGAACATGTTATCATGCCCGTCCATTCTTATGTCAACACGCGAAAAATCCCTGCACCCCAGCGCCTTATGAGCCGCCACCGCGGTTTTTTTCGCTTCTTCAGACTGTTTTTCGTTTATCTTCGCCGGGACAACATAAACAGTGCCCTTATCGACATATTTGGCATTATAATCATAAACACTATCTTTTGCAATGATTTCGACAACCGGCAGACTCTTACCGTCCAGGATACCTACGGTCAATTCCCTGCCTGTAATATATTCTTCGATCAGCGCGTGCTTTGAATATTTAAGCGCCGCTTTCAGCGCACCCTCAAACTGAGATTGTTTCCGCACAACGGAGAGGCCTACGCTTGAGCCCTCGGTAGCGGGTTTGATGACCACAGGCAGCTTGCATTTATCTTTTATATAACTGAAACTGATCTTTTTGTCCACGCTTATATATTTGGGCGTAGGCACGGAATATTTGTCGAAAAGCCTTTTCGAAGCAAGTTTATCGAGCGCGGAATACGACGATAACGAATCCGATCCGGTATAAGGCACGTGCAGATCTTCTAGTATTTTTTGTATTGTGCCGTCTTCGCCGAATCCGCCGTGCAAAGCTATGAATGCCACGTCCATGTCCACTTTTTCCAGAAATTCGCAAGGCTTATCATCCAGATCGTAAAGTTCCGCGTTATACCCGGCGTTCTTCAGAGCGCACAAAACCGCATTGCCGGATCGAAGACTGATCTCCCTTTCGGACGAAGGGCCGCCCGCCAGAATGCCTATTTTTATATCCCTCAATATCGTCATAAAAATTTTATCTCCGTTTTCAGTTCTATTCGCTTTTTCTGTTTTACGGTCTTACGGATCAATTCTATCAAACTAATCACGTCTTTGGAAGAAGCTTTATTTTTATTTATAATAAAATTTGCGTGTTTTTCCGATATTGCCGCGCCTCCGGAGATCCTCCCCTTAAGGCCGCATTCGTCTATAAGCTGTCCCGCCGCCGGCCTGACGCCTTTTGGGTTTTTGAACACGCAGCCGGCGCTCCGCTCGTTCAACGGTTGTGTCCGCATTTTATGGCTGATCGCTTCTTTTCTCAATTTATCGATATTTTCCATGTCTTTCCCGGGCAGCTTAAAAATACCTTCGATAATAATATATTTTTTCAGATTAGACGATCTGTATCCGAACTTCAGATCTCTTTTCAATATCGTTTTCATATTCCCGTTTTTGTCCATAACCCTGACTTTTGCCGTTACGTCTCCTATGGTAGTTTTGTATCCCGCGTTCATATAAAGACCTCCGCCCACCGTACCCGGTATACCCGTAAGCCCTTCTATCCCGCCGAGGCGGTTTTTAGACGCGAAACTTATCAGCTGCGACAAACGCACACCTGCCCCCGCCCTGATATAGTTCCCCTTGCGCATAATTTTTTTAAAACAGGGTTTAGAAAGCGATATCACTAATCCGTTATACCCTTTGTCATCCGCAAGAATATTGCTGCCGGCGCCGATCACGAAATATTTCTTTTTATTTTTTGACGCGAATAAAACCAGTTTTTTCAACTCGGCGCATGAATCCGGTTCCGCCCATAATTCAGCGGGCCCGCCTATACCGAAAGTCGTGTGTTTGGATAAAAGCTCATTTTCCATTGCATTGTTAACTTTTACGGGCAGACAGCTTCTGTCCATTATAGGACCGCGTTCTCTTTCTTCCCGCTGATATTACTTATGATCTCAGGAATGATCTCGTTGATATCTCCTGCCCCCATGACGAGCATTATATCTCCCCGTTTTGCAATATCTCCCAGGTGCTTTGCCACCGACTGTTTTTCCATAACCCGCACATCCTCAAAGCCGTTCCTGCGTATTTTATTGTACATATTGTTCAGGGATCCGCCGTTAACAGGCCTTGTCTCGTTAGCGGCATAAATATCTGTGAGAATAAGTTTATGCGCTCCCGAAAACGCTCTCGAAAATTCGTCTTCCAGCATGATAGTGCGCGAAAACCTGTGAGGTTGGAATACGACGATTATACGCCCCTTGTTCATGACCTGGGCGATATCTATGACGGTTTTTATTTCTGTGGGATGGTGCGCGTAATCTTCGACGACCATGATGCCGTTGAAATCATGTCTGATCTCAAACCGCCGTTTCGCGCTTTTGAATTCCCTGATTATAGCTGTGATCTTCTCGAACGGCACCCCGAATTCAAGCAGGCACGCGATAGCGGCCAGGGCATTAAGGATATTATGCCTTCCGGGAACGTTCAGCGTAACTTTGCCCATTTCGTCTCCGTGATAAAAACACGTAAACGCGGCTGACATTCCGTTTATCATTATAGAATCCGCATAAATACTGCAGTCGTGCGAAAAACCAAAGCTGATCTTTTTCCCCGGATATACTCCGGAAAGCTCCTTCAAGTTCTCGTCATGTATATTATAGAATAAGACACCGTCGGGTTTTGATGACCTTAAAAATGTGCGGAACGTCTCCACAAGATTTTTCATATTTTTATAAACATCCATATGGTCATTGTCTATGTTGGTAATAACGATATATCTGGGCCGGAGCGCGGATATATATCCGTCGCTTTCGTCCGTCTCCGCCACAAGGATATCGCTTTTACCGGTACGCGCGTTCCCGTCAAAGTGTTCGACGACACCGCCTATCAATACGGTCGGATCAAGGCCTGCTTTATCCATAAGGTACGATACCATAGACGTCGTAGTTGTCTTGCCGTGGGCCCCGCATATGGAAACCGACCGCTTTTTGGAATCTATTACCGCTTTCAGCAATTCGGACCTGTCTATGACTTTTATGCCGGATTTTTTCGCCTCGGCTATTTCGGGATTTGTGTCCTTTATGCCGAATGAGCGCACAACAAGATCAGGCGTTCCGTGCAGACGGGAATGCCCCGTAAATATCGTGCACCCTTTTTCTTTCAGCTTTTCGGTAAGCCTGTTGCTTTTCAAGTCCGATCCTGATACTGTTATACCCATATCTATCAGGATTTGAGCTAACGCGCTCATGCCGATGCCTCCTACGCCTACCATGTGCACATGTTTAAGCTTATCAAGTTTAATTTCGTTCATTTTTTACCTCTTGTTAATTTTATAACTTCATCCGCGAGAAGGCCTGCAGCCTCCTTTACGGCAAGTTTTCCGGATAGTTCGCCCATCAACCGCAGTTTCGCGGGATCGTCTATAAATGAGACCATAATATTTTTCAACCGCAGAGGCGTAAGTTCATCCTCTTCCTGGTATACGGCAGCTCCGGCATCGCTGAAATATTTAGCGTTAAGCCTCTGGCTGTTACGTTTATTGGGATAAGGCACAAGTATCATGGGTTTTGCGTAAGCTGCCAGTTCAAAAATACTCGCCGCCCCCGACCGGGACACAGCAAGGTCGCAGACCCTGTATGCGTCATGTATATTATCCATAAAAGAAAATGTGTCCGATACTATTCCGTTATTGCCGTAGAATTCCGCAAGTTCCTTATGGTCGTTCGGGCCGGCGATATGTACGACCCTGACACTGTCTTTCCTTGATTTCTCGAAAAGCGAGAATGCGTCCCTCACTATCATATTAAGACGGTGAGCTCCCTGGCTGCCTCCGATAACCAGGATATTGAACCTCTTGCGGGTCCCTCCCTCCGAAGATACATTATCCTTTTCCTTTTTGAACATACTTCTTCTGAGAGGATTACCGGTAAATACAGCCTTGTTCGGGGAAAAATATTTTTTAGTCCCTTCAAAGCTGACGGCAACACGGCTCGCAAATCTGTCGAGGATCTTATTTGCCCTGCCAGGCGAGACATTCTGTTCATGTATCAAGGTTTTTATCCCAAGACACGATGCCAGCATTACAAGCGTGCCCGAAGTGTATCCGCCGAATCCGACAACAACCGACGGCTTTACCCCTATCAGGATGAACAAAGACCTGATGGTGTCGGCTGCGCATTTTAACGCGAATATTACTGTTTTATAACCGAAAGAGAACGGCATGGGGTTTATGGAAAAAAAATAAGTCCTTTTGAACTTTGTGCCTTTAAGTATGTTCTGGTCCAAAGACCTTTTGCTTGCGACGAAATATATTTCCGCGTCCTGCTGTTCGGAAAGTTCGTCCGCCAAAGCGATCGCCGGAAAAATATGCCCCCCGCTTCCTCCTGCCGCTATCATTACTTTCACTTTTATACCTTCTATATTTACTCTCTGCTTGCGTTCAGCACAAGCGCTATTGCGATCATATGCATTACCAGTGAGGTTCCGCCGTAACTCACGAACGGCAGCGGCAACCCTTTTGTCGGCAAAATACCCAGAGAAACGCCTACATTCACTATAACTTCAAATGTGATAGTGAATATGATCCCGAATATCAGCATTTTCCTAAAAATGTCGTCTACTTTAAATGCGGCTCTTAAGCCCTGCCATATCAATACGGCGAACAGTATCAGCACTGAAACCACTCCTATAAAACCGAGTTCTTCACCGATTATGGACAAAATAAAATCCGTATGAGACGCCGGCAGGAAAAATAGTTTTTGCCTGGACTGGCCTAATCCCAGGCCGAACAATCCTCCGGATCCGAGCGCTATAAAAGACTGTACTATCTGGAACCCTGTGCCTCTTTCGTCGAGCCACGGATTAAGGAATGAGAGCATCCTTTTTCTTCTGTAATCTACGCTGAAAACGAGATAATACAAAAACGGCACGCTTGCAAGTATGGTCATAAGAAGAAAGCTGACGCGCGTACCCGATATGAACAGCATTATCATGCCTATGACACCTATCGTAAGAGTAGTGCCGAGGTCGGGTTCCATTATCACAAGCAGCATACAGATGCCTATTATCATAAGCGGAGGAAAAAAACCCTGCCAAAAATTGGCTATCCTGTTCTGTCTTCTGTCAATAAAATCGGCAAGGAAGATAACTATAGCTATCTTCATGATCTCCGAAGGCTGTATATTGAATATTTTCAGGTCTATCCATCTCTTTGCGCCGCCGGCTTCCTTTCCTATGCCGGGCAGAAGCACCATTACCAGCAACAGGATCGAAAAGAACAATATATTTTTAGAATGTTCCTGAAGTTTATCCAAGTCCAGCGACATCACGAGAAAACTAAGCGCAAAACCTATGAGCAGAATAAAAACCTGCCTTTTAAGAAAAAAGAAATCGTCGTTGTATGTCTGCCCTGCGTAAATGGCGCTTGAACTGTACACCATAACAACTCCGAACATGAGCAGAATGAACGTTATACTTGCGAGCGATATGCGTATACTTCTCATTTAGCGGTCTTTCCTGTTTTTATTTTTATTACCGCTTCCCTGAAAGCGTCTCCCCTGTGTTTATAATCCCTGAACATATCAAAACTCGAGCACATAGGCGACAAAAGCACGGCATCGCCGTTCACAGCGGCATGGAAGCTTTTTAGAACGGCGTTCTCCATGGTATCGGCGTCTTCCACGGCAACTATCCCGTCGAATACTTTTCTTATAATAGGCGCCGCCTCTCCTATTAATACGATCTTTTTGACTTTCTTAAGCACTTCATCCTTTATCACGCTGTAATCCCCGCCCTTATCTCTTCCTCCGGCGATCAGCACTACCTTCCGGTCCATAGCTTCCAAAGCCCTTTTTGTGGCGTCAATATTGGTCCCTTTGGAATCGTCTATATATATTACACCGTTCACCTCATCCACTTTTTCTATTCTGTGATGTAACAGTTTATATTCCTTTACGGCATCCATTACCGCTTCTATTTTCACGTTCATTGCTTCCGCCATGAGCAAGCATGCCATTACGTTCTCTATGTTATGGCTGCCTTTAAGATCGGATTCGGGCATGGCAATAGGGTCCCTTGCAAGTCCCTTCCGCGTCATAATAAATCTGCCGTTCTCGAAAAAAACACCGTTATCAACCGGTTCTTTCATACTGTAATATAAAATAGTTGCCGGTATTTTATGTTCTATATCGCGCAGGCTGGGATCGTCGTAGTTAAGGACAATAAAGCTTTTGGGGTCCTGGTTCATGGCTATTCTCAATTTCGCTTCCGTATATCCCTTAAAATCCGCGTAACGCTCAAGATGGTCTTCGGTTATGTTGAGGATACAGGAAACGGCAGGCTTGAATTCCGCAATGCGCTCAAGCTGAAACGAGCTTACTTCAAGGACCACCGCTGTTTTATCGTCGATCCTTCCGTTCAATATCTCACCGCAAAGCGAATTGCCTATATTCCCGCATACGTTGAACTTTCTCCCGGCTTTCTTCATGATATCGCCCATTAGCGTCACAACCGTCGATTTCCCGTTGGTCCCTGTCACGGCTAGAATAGGCCCCGGGCAGTAATAATACCCCTGTTCTATTTCGCTCAAAGTAGGAATGCTCATTCTTTCGGCGAATTTGACCGGGAGAGAATCCTGAGGCACACCCGGGCTTAAGATCATAGCGTCTGCCCGGCTCAAAAATTCCTCTGTATGCGCTCCCAGTTCTACTTCGATGAATTTCTCCCTCAAGACAGCTGCTGCCTTATCCAGCACCGGGCCTTTGCCCCCGTCGGTTGCGGACACTATCGCGGCATTCTTATGCAAAAGCATACAGGCGTCTATGCCGCTCTGCCCGAGCCCTACAACCACAACATTTAAATTTCTTAAGTCCACTTTCTTTATGCCCTTTACTGAAGTTTAAGCGATACAAGAGAAATAAGCGCCAATACGATTGCTACTATCCAGAAACGAATGATTATCTTGGATTCGGGTATACCTTTAAGCTGAAAATGATGGTGTATCGGAGACATCAGGAATAATTTTTTCTTTCTTATTTTCACGGATAGGACCTGCAATATAACGGACATAACCTCCGCAACGATAATACCGCCCATAAAGACCAGAAGCACTTCTTTTTTTATAAGCACGCTGATAACGCCTATGGCCCCGCCCAAAGCAAGAGATCCTATATCGCCCATGAATACTGACGCAGGGAATGAATTGAACCAGAGAAAACCAAGGCCGCTTCCTACGATAGCGGCGCAGATTATCGCCAGTTCGCCTCCCCCTTGAAGAAAATATATGTTCAGGTATTTGGCGATAGCAGCGTTGCCTGTAACATAACAAATGATGCTGTATGCTATAGCTATTATCGTAACACAGCCTATAGCCAGGCCGTCCAGCCCGTCCGTAAGATTAACGGCGTTACTGGATCCTACTATGACAAATACAACAAAAATTATGTACAATATCCCAAGGTTTATTACCATGTCCTTTATGAACGGCACATGAAGAGTGTGAGGCGTAGTCCCGTCAAAATACAGGTACGCTCCGACGATAAGGCCTAGAAGAAGCTGCCCGATGAATTTCGTGGACGCGCGAAGGCCCGTGTTCCTCTCCTTGACCATTTTTATATAATCGTCTACAAAACCGACGAACCCGAGCCAGATCAATGTTATAAGACAGATGATAACGTATCTGTTGTCCAGCCTGGCCCAAAGAACTGTTGATGCAATGATAGCAATAAGAATTATAAATCCGCCCATCGTGGGCGTACCTTTTTTATGTTTATGCAATTCATAAAGATCCTCGACGTAATCTTTCTTTATGTGCTGCCCTACCTTAAGCCTCGTTAATATCTCGATCAGCAACGGGCCGAATACAATAGAAATAAGAAAAGCCGTTACAGTGGCCATGGCAGCCCTGAAGGTGATGTATTTGAATACGTTGAATCCAAACCAGAGATCCCTTAAAGGATATAAAAGCTCATATAGCATTATTAATTCCTGCCTTCCAGAAGTTCTATGACTTCTTCCATTTTCATTCCCCTGGACCCTTTAACGAGTATGACGTCATCGGCTGCAATAGTTGCGGACAATGCGCGGCATAGCTCTTTTTTGGACGAAAAATGCACCGCCCTTTCTTTTTTCATGCCGGCTTTAACCGCTCCGCACCTCATAAATTTAGCCATGTCTCCGATAGTAAAAAAGTAATCTATTTTCTTTTCGGCAACCTTTATTCCGGACTGTGTATGGTAATAATCCGATCTGCTCCCGAGTTCCAGCATATCCGATGACACAAGTATACGCTTGCCTTCCGTCCTGAACTCGGAAAGTGAATCAACGGCAGCAGCAAATGACAAAGGATTTGAATTATATGTATCGTTTATTATGCTGAAATTCCGCGCGTTTTTTACAGACATCCTGTTCGAATACGGGTTCTTGAATAACAACAACCTCTTTGCAACATCTTTCAGTCTCATGCCAAGAGCGGTAGCAACTGCTATCCCAGCCAGGGAATTGTACACGTTATACCGCCCCGTAAGACATATACTGAATTTCACCTTATTTAGCGTGAATTTTATGCCGTAATTCGTGCATTCAATATTTTCCGCTTTAATACTGCATGAGGAGTGAATACCGAAAAATATTTTCCTTGCGCCGGTTTTTGCTTTTCTCAGATATGGGTCGTCTGCATTCAGCACTGCGACACAGCGCTTATTCATGTTCTTTATCATGGAATGTTTTTCTTTGAACACGTTACCCTGTGTTTTCAGGTACTCCAGATGAGAATGCCCGATATTTGTTATAACGCCTATATCGGGCCGGGCTATCTCCGTCAGACGTTTTATTTCTCCGGGTTTGTTGGTGCCGAGTTCGAGTACAAGAGCACTGTGCTCGTCGGTCAATTGAAGCAAGGTCGTGGGAAGGCCTATGAGGTTATTTTTTGTGCCCTCAGTTTTCAGCACTGTATATTTTCCACCAAGGATAAAAGCCGCGATCTCTTTTACGGTCGTCTTCCCCGACGATCCTGTCACTGCGATAACAGGGATGCGGAATTTATTTCTATATGAAGATGCTATATCGCCGTATGTTTTCAGCGTATCTTTCACCTGAAATACGGGAACGGACTTTCCTTCAGCGGTTTTCAGCAGAGAACGCGGACATTTCCCTTCGGAGACTATTAAGCAGGACGCTCCTTTTTCCATTGCGAGCCCGGCGAATCTATTCCCGTCATAGTTCAGCCCTGAAATGGCCAAAAAAGCCTGACCGGGCCGTATTGTCCTCGTGTCGGTAGATATGCCGGTTATTTCTTTTATCCTCTTATCAGTTACCTCTTTATGTAGAGCTCGAGCCAACTCCTTTAAATTCATTTACAAGATCTTTCTTATTATATTTTAAATTTTTATTTATTAGCATTTTCGCGATCTTCCTGTCGTCAAAATCATAGCGCTTATTGCCTATGATCTGGTAATCCTCATGGCCTTTCCCCGCTATTAATATGATGTCGTCTTTTCCCGCCATTTTTACGGCCTTCTCTATAGCCCTCTTACGATCTAATATTATACAATAATCTTTTGATTTGGTCATACCATT
>Ga0172375_10011598_pt1 | contig 11198 bp, 9 predicted proteins | sample LakKiv1m_FD_114537 | JGI IMG/M metagenome (GOLD analysis project Ga0172375, IMG submission 114537) | Freshwater microbial communities from Kabuno Bay, South-Kivu, Congo - kab_092012_11.1m | ecosystem: Environmental > Aquatic > Freshwater > Lake | place: Democratic Republic of the Congo... | reverse complement strand
TGTTTAAGGGACAAATCCTGATCGTATTCTTTTGAAACATTATAAGGGGGAGAAGTAATCATTAAATGCAGGGAATTGTCCGGTATTTTTGACATATTCTCGGAAGTTCCACAAATTAGAGTATCTAATAATTTAACCGGGAATACATTGTCTTTAATTGCAGGTGTATTATTATTTGGTAATTCAGAATATAACTGAGAATTATAGAATGTAGATGAATCGTGATTAATCCTGCTTGTCGTCCCGAATCTACTCGTTTTCGTTCCCTGTCTTTTTTCACCTATTCGTTTGCCCATAAATCAACCCACCTTTCAAATGTATTAAATTGAATTTGTCTTTTTATCCAAGTTATTGGTACATACATTGTGTTTCTATTTTCTGCTAATAAGCCCAATGCAGCAGGTGTAATTTCCACGCCTCTGGGATTAGTTCCAGGTACAGGTAATTTGATGTAACGATCTCTACCAATCCTTTCAAGTGTTTCTATTTGAGATTCTTTTGAAAACCAATATAATGCACCGTAACCACCCCAATTTATCTGCACTAATATCATATCACAAACCGGATAATATGATTTTTGAAATTCGACAGCTTTTTGTCGATCAACTGTCCAAATCAGTTTAACACTTGTGAAATTCTTCCCTGTAAATGTTTTGATTGATATCGGATGACCATACAATAATACGTCTGTTTCAGTCTCTGTTGTAGGTATTTCTGTTTCGATATTTTTTTCTCCAAATACATGTAGTAATAATGCGACAATAATACGCTCTCTGATTGTACCCACTTCCATACCTATTTTACCAGCCCTGGAACTTTCAAGTTCTGCTATCTGAAACAATTCTGGTAATTTAGTCTGAATTTTTTTAACATTATTTTCGTCCTGAAAGATTAACGATATTGGATTCATGTTTGATAGTTTTTTAACAAAACTAATCAAACTTTGTTTCCATTTTAAGATGATTATTCGCTATTAGATAAATCAGTCTTATAAGATTGTACCATTAATTTTGCATAATTACTGTCGTAAATCCTCTTATTTGATGTTATTTTTAATACGCCAACAACTTGCCAAATTTGCGTTGGGAAGGACTTGTATATTTGTACTATATTCATCGGAGTAATATTTTACTGTCAAATGATGGGATAAAATTACAGTATTCAAAGAGCGAAGTCAATTAATTGGGTTAAAACCATTAACACTGATACTGTCAACATCTATAACATTGCCCTAATTAAAAGTCAATAATCTAAAACTTCAAACATATCAACCAATTATTTTATTGCCTGAAGGGAAATTATTAAGCTTATATCACCCGTTTGATAAGTCTGAGCTTGTGTGTGTACTGATGCAACTGCTCGTGGTAGATGCCTTCGTGGTCGATGGTGTCGATACGCACCTGGCCGGAACAATGGAGGATACGATTCCGGTCGATAAGAATTCCCACATGTGAGATATTGCCTTCAGCATCGTCGAAAAATGCCAGATCTCCGGGATCGGCTTCGTCGAGAAGGCTGATCACTTCGCCCTGGTTGACCTGCTGGATTGCATCGCGCAGAAGCTTAACTTTTTTGAGCTTATATACCATCTGAACCAGTCCAGAGCAATCAATCCCAAAAGGTGTTCGGCCGCCCCACAGGTAAGGGGCATTATGGTACATCATGGCATCGTGGATTATAGCCTGCTTGATATCCACTATATCCTGCGGACTTTCCACCTCCTCCAGTTCGGATGGATCGGAAACCTGTCCATCGAAAACATAGACCTCGTCTTTTATCGTGAACCTGAACTCCTCGATTCCAGGCAGCGAACTACCGGCGACAATGGGAAAAACCGATTTTTTGTTCTCATTTTGCAGCAACTGAACAAGATCGAGACTGCAAGGAGTTTCAGCATCGAACAGGCGCAAAAATTCCTGTTCTTCAAGGAGGGAGTTACTTCTTCCGTCGAGCCACCCTTCGTAATCGTCATATGCCAGCCTGACCTTTTGCCAGTCCTGGCTGGTTTCAATGACCCGGTAAAGTTCCCCGAATAAAACCTGGGAGACCATTTCGCTACGGTGGTTGGGTTCCCGGCGAAGAGGGATGATACTTTGCAGACAAATTCCGAATTCCATAATGCAGGGTGTGATTAGCGGCTGTAAAGATAATCAGATAAGTCAAACCTGTTTTGACTTTTTTTTCTCTTCGATGGCCTGTTTTAACTCCTGAAGAGAGCATTCGCCGCAAGCCTGGGAACAGCCTTTGCATTTCCGCAACGGATTCGATAAGAAGCGAACAATGCGTATCACCGTGAAGACGAATGTGACCATCAGGATGATACCGACGACTATGTGTTGCCAATCCATAATTCAGGAGATAAAAATATTACCGAGTTGAAACACTGCAAACGAAACCAACCATGCAAGTGCTGTTGTATAGATCATCAGGAACAGCGGCCATTTCCAGTGACCCGACTCGCGTTTCACCGTTGCCATTACAGCAACACATGGCATATAGATAAGGATGAAAAGCAGGTAAGATATTCCAACCAGTGGGGTGAAGACCTTTTCACCGAGTTTCGGACCGGTTTTATAGATCTCGTCATGGAGTCTGGTCGTCAGGGTACGGTTTTTACTTTGCTCATGAAAATGATCAGTTCCATAGAGAACTCCCATGGTGCTTACCACAACTTCCTTCGCGGCGGCGCCGGTCAGAAGGCTGACACCCATCTTCCAGTCGAAACCCAAGGGCTTTATCACCGGTTCAATGAACTTTCCTATTTTACTGATAAAAGATTGTTGCAAACGTTCCTCCGGTTTTGCATTGCTGCCTGCAGGAAAATATTCCAGGGCCCAGATCAGGATAACGGCAATCAGGATAATCCCTCCCATTTTGCGCAGATACTGTTGCCCCTTTTCCCACATATGACGGAAAATGACCCGTGCTGTCGGCATCCGGTAGGGTGGGAGTTCCATTACAAAAGGAGCTTCCTTACTTTTAAATATTGTCTTCTTGAAAAGGAGGGATATCAATACGGCCAGCACGATCCCGGTCAGATACAAACCGAATATCACGCTGCCAGCATTTACACCGAACACAGCTCCCGCAATTAGGATATAGACCGGTAAACGGGCGCTGCACGACATAAATGGGTTGATCAGCATCGTTAGTAAGCGGTCGTTGCGATCTCTGAGGGTACGGGTTACCATGATTGCAGGGACATTGCATCCGAAACCCATGATCATCGGAATGAAGGATTGACCATGCAAACCCATTTTGTGCATCAGCTTATCCATAATGAATGCCGCCCTCGACATATAGCCGGTATCTTCCATCAGCGAGATAAAAAAGAAGAGGATCAGGATGTTGGGCAGGAACACGATAACACTTCCGACTCCGTTGATAACGCCGTCGACCAGTAGATCTCTAAGAGGACCTTCCGATATCAGGCTTCCGGTCATACTTCCAAGCCAGCTTACCCCAAGTTCAATCCAGTGTTTTGGATAGGCGCCAAGCGAGAAGGTGGTCTGGAACATTATCCAGAGGAAAAGAAGGAAGATCGGATAACCAAGGTAACGGTGTGTAAGAAACGAATCGATTTTCTCACTGATTGCTTTTCCAACACCTATCTGATCGCTCCGTTTCATTGTCTCTTTCAGTGCACCGGCAATAAACCCATATTTTGCATCGGTTATAAGGGTTGCGGAATCCTCACGGTAATTCGACTCGAGTAGTTGTATCTCTTTTTCGACGATCGGAAGGATGGATCCGGACAAGATAGAATGATTGATTCTCCCGATTGCGTCGGTATCTTTCTCCAGCAGTTTGATGCTGAAGTAGCGTGACGAAATTTTATCGATCAGTTCGATATCTTTTCTTATGACTTCCTGAACACGCCGGATGGACTTTTCAATATCGGTTCCATAATTTATGTGAACATGACGGATGACCGGGTTGAGGTCTTCAAAAACCTCAATCAGCCGGGTGAATAACTCATCTATTCCTATCCCTTTGGAACTGACAGTTGGAACGATCGGGATTCCAAAAAGTTTGCCGAGAGCAAGATAATCCAGAACATCTCCCTTCTTCTCCATTTCATCAGACATGTTCAGAGCGATGACAACCCTGATGTCCATGTCGATAAGTTGTGTGGTAAGGTAGAGGTTTCGTTCCAGGTTGGAAGCGTCAACCACGTTGACAACGATATCGGGCATGGAATTGAAGATATGGTTCCTGACGAACAACTCTTCAGGAGAGTATGCCGATAAGGAATAAGTCCCGGGAAGGTCGGTAATATTAAAAGAATAGGCGCCTTTTTTGAATCTTGCTTCCTTGGCATCCACCGTCACGCCGCCGAAATTCCCGACACGTTCATGGGAACCGGAAGCATAATTAAAAAGAGTGGTCTTACCGCAGTTTGGATTGCCGACCAGTGCGATATCAATGATTTTTCCCCTGTCAGGAACTTCTGCTCTCAGGGAATCTTCCTGCAGGATCCCTTTGAAACCTGCATCGGATCTGCCCGCAGGGATACCCTCCAGGAATTCACTGCTGGTGACGACTTCTATAAGTCTTGCTTCGCTCTGACGCAGTGATACATTATAACCCAGTATACGGTATTCGATCGGATCCTGCAATGGCGCTGACTTGATGACGGAAACTTCCTTTCCCTTGACGAATCCCATCTCGGTAATACGCCGCCGGAAAGCGCCACGGCCACGGACCTTCACGATCATCCCGCTTGTACCTTCGGTAAGGTTTAATAAAGTTAACAATTAATTTAGATTAAATTAAAGCAAATATACAAAATAAGATTCAAATGAAAGTTAATAAGAAATAAATCAGAAAAACTTTTTGGAAATTATACTGACTTTTCCTTGGAGTAACTAAAATGTCTTTTTTATCACTAAGATGCTAAGATTGGTGGTAAACTCCATTTCTCACACCCACACCCACACCCACACCCTGTTCGGGGGTGAGGTGCGGTTAATCCACATTCCTTAAATGACTTAAGTAGTCCAAAGTCTCCGGACCAAGATTGAAAAGACAATCGATAACGCTCAGGTTTGGGATGAAACCGGTTCTTTCGTAAAAGACCTGCCTGTACTCCGGGTTCAGGAAACCGGATTGTTTCGAAACAAGTGATTCTTTATTTTCAGAATCCTTATACTTGATGAAGGCCCCCGTGTAAAGAATATGTCGTTCGGCATTGATTGCAGAAAAGATGGCTTCAAGTAAAGCCTGGTTAAGATCAATCAGGAAAATAAATGGTTTTGAATAGAAGGGAATGAAAGTATCCCTGTAATGGATGAAAAAAGGTGCATTATTATAAGCGGTCTCTATCGACCGCCAATGGCTCTTCTGCCAGGGTTGAAGATAAGAAATACGAACATCCCTGGTGAGGGTCCGGTTCCCATTGACTCTGATTACCGGGATACTCAGGGTTTGCCGCCCGTTTGGTCCCAGAATGTTACAATGATTCCGGCAAGTCTGCTTTCTATAGGTTTCGTAACCTTCAATAATGATCTCATCCTGATCCAGGCATCCCGAAAGGTAGGAGGCCGGGGGCAAGTAGGCTGTTGGAAGTACCATGAAGGTGGCAATTAATTTGCAACCCCGCCCTTAAGTAACACCTCGCTGATGGCCTTCTTCAGTGAATCTTTTGCCAGGGCGCCTACAGCCATCTGTGGCTGATCTTTCAGTGGAACGAAAAGCATTGAGGGAATACTCCGGATATTAAACGCACCGGAAAGCTCCTGTTCAGCTTCCGTATCAACTTTATAAATATTGATCTTACCGTTGTACTCTTTTGAAAGTTCTTCAAGGATCGGGGCTACCATTTTACATGGTCCACACCAGTCGGCATAAAAATCAATGATACAAGGCAAGTTGCCTTCAAACTTCCATTCCTGGTTCTTTTCAAAATCGAAAACTTTTGTCAGGAAAGTTTCCTTTGTCAGATGTTCAATCATGATATATATGAATTTTTTAGTTAATTCTGATTTATGATTTGGGAAATACCAATAAATAATAATTTAAGTGAATTTTACTTTGTATTTTTTTATTTGCCATTAAGTATACTGTTAATGACCTTAACATAACCATCCTTGGTCAAAGCGCCGATCGACATCTGCGGCTGTCCCGATTTTGGAACAAACAACATGGTTGGAATAGATCTTATATTAAAAATCCCGGACAATTCGCGTTGTTCATCAGTGTTTACTTTATATATCCGGATCTTTCCTTTATATTCTTTTGCCAATTCATCCATGATCGGTGCGACCATCTTGCAGGGACGACACCAGTCGGCATAAAAATCGACCATACATGGAAGATCACCTTTAAATTTCCAGTCTTTCGGATACTTTTCATAATCCCAGACCAACTTTTTAAAACCTTCAGCCGTTAATTTGATAACCTGTCCTTCATCGTCTGGAGCTAGGGTTGCAGAATCAAGACTGGCGCTTTTATCCCCATGAGCGTTAATGCATGAGCTAAAACTCATAACGATGAGCAAACTTAAAATATAGATATATTTTTTCATATTCCTTAAATAAAATATCGACTGCAAAGATAAATATTTTTTTTAATAAATCGCATAAGTATCACTATTTTTTTTATTTTTGCAATGTTTTGAAAAAAAGAATGGAATTTACGATTCGACGGCTGGACCCGCAGCAATTCATGACCCGTTTTGCTACTGCTGATGAATGTTTACATTTCTTGTCGGATCAGAAATGGACAGAGGGATTTGTTTGCCGGCGGTGCGGGCATTCAAATTTTTGCAAAGGTAAAACGCCATTTTCCCGTCGGTGTACTCGTTGTAAACAGGAAGAATCGGCGACCGCACATACTATATTCCATCGTTGCCACATACCTATAACGGAGGCATTCAGGATAGTATATATGGTTTGTCACAATCCTGATGTTTCGACCTATGAACTGTCTCGACAAATAGAACTTCGCCAGATGACCTGTTGGAAGCTGAAAACTAAATTGAAAGAATGTCTCGCAAAGAGGGGAGAGATCGATATGTTATTTAACGGATAACAATCTATTTTCAATTTTCGCAATGAGAATGTTGCTGAATACCAGCGCCAGGAAGCAAGTAAAGATTTTTTGAATATTAATATCAATTATTGAACGATGATTTTCTTAATAGTGATCCCGGAATCACCCGTGAGACGGAGGAAATAAATCCCTTTTGCAAAGGAGGTAACATCGAGTGACTTTTGATAATTTCCTTTGAAGTTTTTGAGATGCTCTGTCATAAGAGTATTACCTGTCAATGAAAGAAGTTCAAGTTTAATATTTTGAATTTCTCCGATATTGAAAGCGATAATTACTTTATCATTGGCAGGGTTCGGGAATATGGTCAGGGTGTTGAATAACTCTTTCTCTCCTGTTCCGACCGTGATAGTATAACTGGCATCCCACCCTTCACCGCGGATGGTTTTATCGGTAGACCATATCAGAAACATCTGACCGCTGGTGGCTGTCACAGATGCAGGAGGATCGGGATAATTCCCCGAATAAGTGGTAAGTAATGTTTCCGTACCCAGATCATAAATCTGCAGCTTATCTGCAACGGCTTCGGAATTAAAATAGGAGAATGTAAGGGTCACACTGGTGGCATTTTCCGGGAGGATTTTCCACTTGCAATTGGTTGAATTCCGGTAGGAAAAATCAGCACTTCCATCGGAAATATTTCCAACAGGATCTGTGAGGATTGTCAGAGTTTCGCAGAAAGGAATAACATTGCCGTTATATGAGGCCAGCCAACCCGGGGCAGATCCCGAAGCATCGGTAATAAAGGTAACAAACATTTTAGGCCCGGTGGAGGTTACCGGGGAAGGAACCGTTGTGCCGGAGAAGTTTGCAATCAGCGGTGCTGAAGCATCGATGCCATCATACACTTTAACTTCATCCCCTGCAAGGGTATTGAAACGGACAAAACTCAAAGTAACATTGTTGAGGCTGTCATTAGCTCCGATTAACCAGCTGCAGTTTGCATTTGGCTGGTAATCGGCAACAGGACCGCTACCATCCTCCACAGTTCCGAAGTCGTACGTTGTATCATTGATATTACCTGTGCAGTTATATGGATAATAGGCAGGATCGGGCATGATATCAAACACAGCAGCCTGATCATCGTTGAAGGTATATCCTCCAGGATTGATGTTATCAATGGTATAGTAACCATTATCCTGGCCACCCCAGCCGAAGTTAAAGTGGAAAAAGTCGTTTGCCTGGTAGCCGTCACAGACAAAGGCATGACCGACCGTTGGGCTAAAACCACTGTACTGAAGAGGCAATTTACTATCCAGATTCTGTTTCATCTTATTTTTCCAGGCAGTTGAACTGCCTGGAGGACGGTTTTGAAAATAACAGGTTGCTGCATATTTAAAATAATTTTTAAGAGCTATGGGAACTTTGGAACATTGTGCTCCTGACCCGTCGGGAGCCCAATCCATATCGACCCCAATCCCGCCATGCCACGAAAGGATGGCAACGGGATCACACTCTTTAGTTGGTTTTTCGGCCATCCCATCCCAATCATAGATGGTGTTGGCAAAATCAGCACATTGAGGACCATATTCAGTATGTGTGCTGCAATGATATCCCTGCCCATTTTTCGGGTAACGCCAGTAATACATAATCTGCGTCATTGAGGTGGCGGTACATCCAACCGGGACATGGCCATTGTAAGTTCCGCCTGAAGCCGGATCTTCAGGGCACATCGCATTATAGGGGAAATCCTGGTTCCAGTCGTTGGAGATCAGGGGAGCAACATCCAGGATTGCCCTTGGATTTTCCAGTTGGTTGGAATCGGTCACCGAAAGACGTTCCCATGTTTGGATAATGGTTTCATCGGGAAGAAGATTGTTATGACGGACATAGTTAATTTCTCTCCTGAATTTATCTATCATTGAGAGAAATGCGTCGGAGTGGTTATCGAACCTGTAGGATGATTCAAAGGAATACCCCAGAATGGGTGTACAGGCATCCTCCGCTGAAACGATGATAAATCCCTTATCCTTAAAATTAAAGATATAAAACATAGGTTCGGCGCCATCTTTTTCGATAAATTCTTCAGCGACGGTGAGCGAGTTGTAAGGTATGTCACCATGAATGTTTACACGCTCAAAATAGAAGTTCTTTCCTGCCAGGCGGGCATCTTTTATATCCACCTTCTTGGCTAATGATGTAATGCTGATCCCAATAATCAGGATGGAGATCAAAAGGACTAATTTTTTCATTTTACCGATGGGATTTTGATGGTTTTTGGAGTTTCAACAACACAAATATAATAAAAAATGACATGATTAATTATGTATCAATATGATATTCAATTTTTTTTATTCTTTGTACCTTCGTTGACTTAAGATTAAGGAGATGTCGCTATTAATTACCAATATAAAAGAGCTCATTCTTACTGAAGAGAGGCCGGTTCTTAAAAAATCGGGAATGGAGATGGCCAGGTTGGATACAATTAAAAATGCATGGCTTTTGATTGAGGAGGACCGGATTGCGGACTTCGGACCCCACCCCCGGACTCCCTCCCCAACTGGGGAGGGGGCAGGGGGAGGGGCTGTCATCATTGATGCCACAGGCAGGATGGTCTTTCCTTCCTTCTGCGATTCCCATACCCACCTGGTCTATGCCGGCAGCCGGGAGATTGAATACATCGATAAGATCAAAGGATTAAGCTACGAAGAGATTGCAAAAAGAGGCGGAGGGATCCTGAATTCTGCAAAGAGATTACATGAAACTTCAGAAGAGGAACTTATCAGTCAGGCGCTTGCCAGGTTGAATGAGATCATACGGATGGGAACAGGCGCCGTCGAAATAAAGAGTGGTTATGGTCTTAACGTGGAAGATGAGTTGAAAATCCTGAGAGTAATCAAAAAATTAAAGGGACTGACACCGCTTACCCTGGTCCCTACTTTTCTTGGAGCCCATGCCGTACCGGACGGGTACCAGGGCAGGCAGGGCGAATTCGTCGATCTGGTCGTTCACGAAATGATCCCGCAGGTCGCTTCCGAAGAACTTGCCGATTATATTGATGTCTTCTGCGATCGCGGCTTCTTTACAGTAGAGGAGACTGAACGGATCCTTCTTGCCGGCATGAAATACGGTCTCAGGGCAAAGATCCACGCAAACGAGCTGGATTATTCTGGTGGTGTGCAGGTGGGTGTAAAATACAACGCTTTATCTGTCGATCATCTTGAGTACACCGGAGATGCGGAAATTGAAACATTGAAAGACACTGAAACGATGCCGACAATTCTTCCGGGTGCAGCCTTTTTCCTGGGAATGGTATGTGCCCCGGTACGAGAGATGATCGATGCAGGGTTACCGGTCGCTCTGGCCAGCGATTTTAATCCCGGATCATCTCCGAGCGGAAATATGCAGTTTATCCTTTCACTTGCATGTATAAAGTACAGGATGCTTCCGGAAGAATCTATTCATGCGGTAACCCTGAATGGTGCCTATGCCATGGGATTGAATGAGGAATATGGAAGTATTGCACGGGGTAAAAAAGCCAATCTTTTTATTACAAAACCGATTCCTTCATACGAATTCATGCCTTACGCTTATGGCTCCGACAAAGTGGAGACGGTTATTTTGAACGGGAAAATTGTTGAAAAGTAACAAGCCGGCAGCCGGCAATCAGCAAAAACACCGCTCGCAGACTACTGATACAGACTTGCCAAAAAAAGAATATAAATCCAAATAGCACGACAGATGAAAACAATAGGACTAATCGGTGGTACAGGCTGGCAATCGACATTAGACTACTACCGGATCCTGAATGAGACAATGATGGAAAGGACAGGGGGAAAACATTTCGCAAAGATAGTCCTGATATCCCTCGATTTTAAGGAGGTGGAATCATTCATCATCAATCATGATTTTAATGGACTGAGTTTAATGATGGTAAAAACAGCTCAGTCGCTTGAGAAGGCAGCCGCAGAACTTATGATGATCGGAGCCAACACCATGCACCTGTTTGCTCCTGAAGTTCAGCAGAGTATAAATATTCCTCTGGTTCATATTGCAGACGTCACCATCCGGAAAATAAAAGAAAAGGGGTTGGACAAAATCGGATTACTCGGCACAAAATTCACCATGGAACACGATTTTTATAAAGACAGGATCAGGGAGAATGGTATCGGAGTTCTGGTACCGGAATCATCCGACAGGGACTTCAT
>Ga0172375_10011597_pt1 | contig 11198 bp, 10 predicted proteins | sample LakKiv1m_FD_114537 | JGI IMG/M metagenome (GOLD analysis project Ga0172375, IMG submission 114537) | Freshwater microbial communities from Kabuno Bay, South-Kivu, Congo - kab_092012_11.1m | ecosystem: Environmental > Aquatic > Freshwater > Lake | place: Democratic Republic of the Congo... | reverse complement strand
CTTTTTTGGGGGAAATTTTTTCCTTTAAGAATGGAATCGCTAGCATTGCTACCCACATCACCAAAGTTTTATGAATAATAGCCCCATTAACAGCCGGCGTTGAAGACAAACCATTAAAAAACAAATAAAAAGGAATCGAACCACCAACCAATCCTACCAACAACAGCTTCATAAAATCATTCTTCTTCAGTTTTAATATTTCTTTCCATTTTCCGCCCATCACTAAAATAGTCATCAACAACATCGCTACCCCTGTATTTTTTACAAAAGTAAACACCAAGGGTTGTTTTATCGCATCCACTGCAAATTTGTTTACAAAGATTGACACCCCAGAAATTAGTGCCGTCATCAATGCCAAATATATCCCCTTATTTTTATTCATTTTATACTGGCCAAACCTGTGCCCCCGTCTCACTATCAACAATAGTAATCGCCCGAGTTGGACAAGATTGAGCAGCCATTAACACTGTTGCTTCTCCATCAGTACTCCCCTCTTTTATTATTGCTTTTCTCTCAGCGTCCATATCAAAAGTCCCCGGTGCCACCGCCACACAAGTGGTTGCCCCAATACATAAATCTCGAACCACTGTTACTTTGTATTTACCTATTTGTACTGTTGTATTGTCCATATATTTATATTACCTAATAAATAATTTATAAAAAATAAGATATTTAACGAAATTTTTCAAAATATATTCTCTCTTTTGGGCATCCTTGTTCCAGTAACAATTTTGTAGACTCATCCATCATCTCATTGCCACCACAAAGATAAGCACTACTCTTGCTAGCATCAACAAAATCTCCCTTAATATAGTCAGTAATATGCCCTTTCAAACCACCCCAATCCTCAGGTGGCTTTGACAGACATATTTTGTAACTAAAATTTGGAAATCTGCTTGCCAAATCATCAAATATATCCTGCCAAAATATATCCTCCTTATACCTCACTCCAAAATACAAGACCACAGGTTTTTGAACTTTTTTATCAACCAAAGCATCCTCAATCATATATCTAATTGGCGCTATCCCACATCCGGTTCCAAAAAATAATATTTGCTCAGAATCGTCATCAGGTTTTAGGGTAAAAATTCCCACTGGCTCCAAAAAGGTAATCTTTTCCCCCTCTTTTAAATTTTCAAAAAATTTTGACCCAACCCCTTGAGGACTTACATCAACAAGAAGTTCAAAATGAGCTGGATTAGGTCGACTGGCAATCGAATAATTGTTTATTCTTTGTTCACCTACCTTCACTCCTACAAACTGACCCGACATTGATTCCATTGGCTCATCAAGTTCAAAAACAAAATTATGAAAATTATTTGCCAAAATTTTGTGTGAAATTGTCATTGCCGTCCTAAATTTTGGTACCTTAAAAAGTGCTTTTGGTGGTGGTGTTAACACTGTCTTTGCATCCACTGCCCAAACCTGATCACGAGTAATTATTAGCGGATTAATCTCAATTTCAGCAATATCTCCCGATGCCTCAACCAACTTCCCCAAACGGACCATACTCTCATATAGCTTATCCAAATCATAAGGTAAATCACACCTAAAACCTTTAAGCATGGTATAAACTTTTGATTTCTCAACCAACTCTCTAGCTCCCCCAATAGTCATTGGCAACAATCTTAAATTTCTATCAGCAATTAATTCTGCCAACTTACCTCCAGCCCCAAACAACATTACTGGTCCAAAATTTGCATCCCTTTTTACTCCCACTATAACTTCAACTCCCTCATCAACCTGTTTTTGAATTTGAATCTTTGCTCCCTTCTTTATCTCCTCACTCAACTTTTCTTTTTGTTCACTTATCTCCTCCCAAGCCATTTTTAGCTCTTCACTGTTCTTTATCTTGGTTATCACCCCGCCGACATCAACCTTGTGAAGCAATAGTGGTGAAGAAATCTTCAGAACTACTGGCCAACCAAACTGAGTCGCAAATTCCTCAGCTTTTTCAAAGACCTCGACTGATTCGGTAGCTGGGGTAGAAATTCCTGCTGCTTTCATTACTTCATCAGATTCAAAGTTATCCAAATTTTGTTGATTTTTATTTCTTGCCGTCAAAATAATGTTTCTGACAGTATCAATATTTTGTTCAAAAGATAAATTATCCTCATTAACATTCATACTCTCCTTCTCTCGCCAGCTTTGCCACCTTCGCATCAGGGCCAAAACATTTATGGCAATTTCCGGAAATGAAAATGAGGGTATTTTAAAATCGTTTAAAATCTTTTCTCCAACTGCTGCCAAAGAGCCACCAATAAAAGAACATAAAACTGGTTTCGTATATTTTGCCGATAAAGTACCAATTATCTCTGCTGTTTTTTCAATCTGAGTCATCAGCTGAGGGGTCAGTATTACCACCACCGCATCAACTGTCTCCTCTTGTAAACTCACCTCGACTGCTTGTCCAAAACGGTCAGCCAAAGCATCACCCAAGACATCAATTGGATTCAAAAAACTTGCCATTCTTGGCAAAAATGATGCTAATTTTTTTTGAGTCTCCTCACTAAACTGAGCCATCTCCAAACCAACCTCATTTATCGAATCAGTACTCAATACCGCCGGTCCACCCGCATTTGAAATTATTGCTACTCTTGGACCCAAGGGAACATTTTCCCATGCCAATGTTCTGGCAACATCAAAAAATACACTTAAATCACTACAACGAATTACCCCTGATTGTTTTAAGGCCACGTCAAGAACACTATCTTCACCGGCAATTGCTCCCGTATGAGAATGCATCGCCGCCGCAGCTGCCTTTGATTTACCAGGTTTCAAAGCAAAGACGGGGGTCTTTTTTGAGATTTCACTTACAATTGAGACAAATTCACTACCATTAGCCATCGACTCCAGATAGAGTCCTATTGGCGATACCTTTGAAACATTTGATTCTATATTTTCACTTGCTGGTAATGACGACCAGTAGCTTAAAATGTCGTTCTCATTTACAACCGCCTTATTGCCAATGGTTATAAAATCAGAAAAACCCAATTTCGTACTTTGACACCAATCAAACATACTTGAAGCAATAGCCCCCGACTGGGAGATTACTCTTAAATTTCCCTTTTCTTTAACTACCTGACCAAAGGTAATATTTATTGGTAAATTATTGTTGGCAAAACCAAGACAATTTGGACCTAAAACATTTATTTGATATTTATTCGCTACTTCAACTAACTGTGCTTCCAACTTTTCTCCCTCACCGCCAATTTCTTTAAATCCTGCCGAAAATACTAATGCATTTTTTATTCCTTTTTTGCCAATTTCTTCTAAAACACTGTTAACAATCGCCGCTGGAATAGCAAAGACGGCTAAGTCGACAACTTCTGGCAAAGCCTCAACATTGGGATAACATTTCAAGCCACCAACCTCAGTCTCATTTGGGTTAACTGGATAGACCTTTCCCCCAAATCCCGATTCAATAATATTTTTTAGAACAATCGCCCCGACTTTTTCAGCCGAGTTAGACGCCCCAATAACCGCCACTGATTTTGGCGAAAACAAACCACTTAAGTCTTTAACCATATTAAAAGGCTAACATAAAATTATATTTTTTTGTTTTTTTACAACACCAACCCCAGCCCAGTTTCAAAACTTTTAAAAGAACTTAATAAAATTCTTAAATTGTTTTAAACCCTCAAACCAAGAAAGACTGAGAGCAACCAAAAAAGATACCGATATAAAACTATATAAACTAAGAGACTCCAAGTAAAAAAGTTTTGAGAAAAATGGAATATATAGCACAGCTAACAAGCACAACGTTGACCAACTCAATACAATAAATAAAGCTTTATTTCCCTCTGTAATTATTTGAACAATATTTTTTGTCCAAGAAAGATTGATAATTATCATCAACATATTCCCTAAAACCATAGCGGTAAATGCCAAGGACCTAGCCTCAATTTCACCTTTTCCAGTGTTAATTGCCCAAAAATATAACATAAATGTTATTAATAAGACCCCTGCACCTTGAAGCACATTTATCAAAACTAATTTAAAATTAAAGAGGGCTTCATTCAATCTTCTTGGTGGCCTTTTCATAATATCTTCATCTTCCTTTTCCGATTCAAATACTGTTGCACAAGCTGGATCAATTACCATTTCAAAAAAAACAATATGAGCTGGCAACAGTGCTATTGGATATCCAAAAAACAAAGGTAAAATCGACATCCCTGCAATTGGTACATGTACCCCCAATAAATAGCCCATGGCTCGTTTCAAATTGTTATATATTCTTCGCCCCAAACGAACCGCCTCAACGATAGAAGAAAAATCATCATTTAACAGCACCAAATCAGCCGCCTCTCTAGCAACATCAGTCCCTCTCTCCCCCATTGCAATTCCTATATGTGCTGCCTTAAGTGCTGGTGCATCATTAACCCCATCCCCAGTCATTGCTACAATCTCGCCGTTTTCCTTTAAAGCATTTACAATTTTTAGTTTTTGTTCGGGAACAATTCTGGCAAATATATTCACCGTTTTAATTTTTTCTTTCAACTCTCTTTGATCCATCTTATCCAAATCCTCACCGGTTAAAAAAATTTCTGGATTGACTATTCCAATCTTTTTAGCCACATACTGCGCCGTCCCAGGATAATCACCAGTAATAACTATCACCCTCATTCCTGCGGTATATGCCTCAGAAACTGCCCCCGCTGCCTTTGACCTTACCGGATCAATAAAACCCAATAAACCCACAAAATCAAATTTAAAATCATCCTGTTCATCTGGTAATTCCTTTTTAACAAATTTTGCCTTTGCCACCCCCAACACCCTTAAACCCTTTGCTGACATTTCAGCAATCTCTGACAAAATTGACATTTTTTCACGTGAATCCAAATGACATAATTCCATAATTGCTTCTGGTGCCCCCTTGGCTGCAACCACATAATCATTAATATTTGCTGATTTCCATATATGAGACATAGCTAAAAGTTCTTTTGTCAATGGATACTCTTTTACTAAGTTCCATTTATTGTGTATATGAATTATATTTTTCAAGTGCATTTCCCCTATTCGATTGAGCTCCTTTTCTATTGGATCAAAAGGATCTTTTTGACTCGCTAGTATCCCAAATTCTAAAAGCTCATGAAATTTTTCCGACAACCCTTTCGAACCCAATTCATCAAGTTTACAAAAGGAGGAATCAGCATATAAATAGTTCAACTCCATTTTATTTAATGTTAATGTCCCAGTCTTGTCAGTACACAACACCGTTGCCGCTCCTAAAGTTTCAATGGCTGCATTACGTCTTGTCAATACTTTTCTCTTTGAAATTCTCCACGCCCCTAAAGTCAAAAAAACCACTAATACAATTGGAAATTCCTCTGGTAATATTGCCATCGCCAAAGTTAAACCTGCCAACAATCCAGAAATAAAGGAACCCCTTACAAAAACAAAATATAAAACCACCAAAGCACATAAAAACATACCTACAATCGCCACATATCGAACAATTTTTCCCGTTTCCTTGTGGAGTAAAGTATCCTCATCTTTAATTAAGTCCAAACTCTTTCCAATTTTTCCTATCTCACTTTTTATTCCAGTAGACAACACCTTCGCCACCCCCCTACCGCTTACCACCAATGATCCAGAATATATAAAAGGTAAATCGTCACCACCAGGTCTGCTTTGTTTCATCTCCCCACTTCCCTCAACTTTCCTAACCGGCACCGACTCTCCAGTCAACAATGATTCATCAACTGATAGATTCTCACACGACAACAATACCGCATCTGCTGGTACTCTGTCTCCCTCACGAATAATAATAATGTCATTTTTTACCACTTCTCGGCCAGCAATTCTTATCTGTTTTCCTTCTCTAATCACCAAAGCTCTTGGACTCGATAATTTTTTTAGGGCTTCAAGCGTCTTCTCCGTTTTTCTTTCCTGGTAAAAAGTTATTCCAATAATAAAAAAAACAGAGAACAACAAAATTAGTGCATCCTTAGCCTCACCCATAAATAAATAAAGCAGCCCACAACCTACCAGTAAAAGCAACATTGGTTCAGATAAAATCCGCCACAACAACAAAAATATATTTTGCTTTGACTGAGATGGTAACTCGTTATAACCCTCGGTTCTTAAAATTTTAGCCGCTTCGGCCACTGACAACCCCATCATATCCATTAATACATAATATCAAAATGAATCGTTATCAGCTCAATAAAATACCGGACTTATACTCTTAAAATAAGAAGCTACTAAATAAAAAATAAAACTAATAAAAAATGTAATCGATAGCCACTTTAGCTTTTTCATAATCTGTACTCTCTGCTTTGTATCCCTCTTTTTAATCACCAACAAAACTCCAAAAATTATTAATCCCAGCAAGGACACCATCAACAATAATACCGACAACACTGAGGAAATCACCCACACTTTATATTCTGGTCTCATAACAAATTCTGGCGGATGTTGAATAATCATTCCAAATTTATTATATACTACTTTTCCGCCACCCCACATAAATTAAAACCATAAAAACTTTATTGTATACTTAATTAACAAATTAATTTTTTACAAAAAACAATATGGATTTTCTCACTATTCCAATAATAATTATTGCCATCATCTTTCTTATTAAATTCTTTCGTGTCATTCCCGAGGGTTATAAAGGATTAGTCCTATTTCTAGGTAAGTATTCCAGAACCATTGAACCGGGTCTAAATATTGTTTTTATCCCCTTCGAAACTGTCTCTGTTGTTGATATCCGTGAACAAGTTATGGATATTCCCACCCAAGAAGCCATCACTGGCGACAATGTTTCCTGTATGGTTGATGGAATTGTTCGCTTTAAGGTCATTGATGCCTCTGTAGCCATATTCAAAGTTCAAAACTTTACCAATCAAATCTCAGCCAAGGCCCAAACAGCCCTCCGTGATGTTATTGGAAGTATTACCCTTGATGAAATCCTTTCGAAACGTGCTCAAATCGCCGAACACATCAAATCAATTGTCGATGAAGCTGCTGGCCAATGGGGTGTCGATATTCTGGCCATTGAAATTCAAAACATTGAAATTCCCGCCGACATGAAACGTGCTATGGCCCAACAGGCAGAAGCTGAAAGAGACAAAAAAGCCCGAATTATCAAAGCTGAAGGTGAAAGAGATGCTGCCGTCAAACTAACCGAAGCCGCCAAAGTTTTATCAGGCGCCAAAGGTGCTCTCGAACTCCGTACTCTCCAAACTCTAAAAGAAATATCGGCTGACCCTTCTGAAAAAATAATTATGACTCTTCCCAACACCTTTTTTGAAGTGTTTGGAGGAAAAAAATAATTAAGCCATGAGGAAGTGTCGTATACAACTTGCTTTCAATTCGAGCATCTCTGATTTCTACGCCATCATTGGTTCAATTCCCCCATCAGAAAATATTATTATTGAAGCAGGTACTCCACTTATTAAAAAAATGGGAGTCGATGTAATTCGTACCATGCGTCACTATTGGTCAGGCAAAATTTGTGCCGACATGAAAGTTATTGATGGTGCTCTTGATGAAGTAATTATGGCCAAAAACGCTGGAGCCACCTCAATAACTGCCATGGGAAACACCACCAAAGAAACTCTCAACCTTTTTATCAAAACTTGCAAAAGCAACCATATCGAATCAATTGTTGACATGATGAATGTCCAAAATCCCATGAAAGTTCTTTGGAAAAACAACATTGTTCCAGATTGCGTTTTTATCCACCGTGGTCGGGACGAAGAAAATTCCTTTGGCAAAATCATTCAGTACAAAGAAATTGCCAAAATTAAAGGAAAATGGGAACTCCAAATGGGTGCTGCCGGTGGTATTGACTCACACGAATTCCAATCAGCAATCTTTAATAATGCTGATATTGTCGTCGTCAATATCGTCTCACCCGGTAGTCCATGGAAGGGCATAGTTTATAACCAAGACTTTGAATACTCTCTCGACAATTTCCTCAAGTTCGTCCAATAGTATCAAAAATCCACCTCAGTCTTTTCATACTTTTATTACCCTCTTTTCAGAATTTTTTGAGCAATAAGTGGAGATACTATCAGAGATAGTAAAACAAAAATCCACGTATCTCCCTTCCAAAAATAATAAGTTTGTAATACTTCTTGAACACTTAACTTCCTGATAAAAAAATTCATAAAGCATTCAAAAATTATTGTCATCAATACCCAAATACATCCCACTTTTACAAGGTCTTTTTTAGTATAAGGATCTCTCATCCGCTTCAAAAAGAAATAAATTGCGCCAAAAAATAAAAGAATTCCGGTAACAGAACTAATCTGATGAGCCCACATACCAATATAAGGAGTCAGTAGAGGTTTATAAGTCGTTTCACGAATGGTCGCGTTAACCAAAGCGACCACCAACAACACCAACCAAAATAATATTGATTTTCTGTAAAACATCTCCGTAAAAAATTATAACCCTTCCAAATCAAAAAGGCTTTATTCTACCTCCCCCTAAAAACAATCAGCGCCAAAACAAGAAGTTTTTACCATTTTATAAAAAATATTTCCCTCTCCGGGAATAAAATCATTGGCGTACTTATAGACTAAGTACAAAATTGTAAAAATTATTATTGAAATAAGCAACAATTTTGGACTCTTCACTAATTTTGCCATCCTCCCCAATGGCCTATTCTTTTTATTTCTGTTCAAAATCGCAACAATATTGGTAACCAAAAAAATAAACAGGAATACTACAAAAAAAGCAATGTTAAAAAGGAAAACAACTATCAATATTCTACCGTATGTCGAAAAAGTCATACCATAAGTCGTAGCCAACGAAACCTTTGGAAAAATAAAAGATAATAATCCCAAGATTGATGTAAGAAATCCAAACAAACTCCTATTAAATTTCATTACCATAATTATCACCTTTATTAGTGTCTAAGTCAACTATTCTAACTCCAAAATACGACAAGCCAGTAATTTGTACATAGTATCCATTTGAGACAAGCCAGTAATTTGTACATAGTATCCATTTGAGACAAGCCAATTTCCCCACAATATATCTTGCTCGCTTTTTGGAACGATTTTCGAACTACTTGAATTATTTTTGACTCAACAATTGTTTAATTTGAATATACGACTCTTCTCTATTTTCAGAAGTAACTTCAATTAAATGCATATTGGGACGAGACAAAAGTGATTGTATAAATTCATCAGAATAAATTTTTGAAACCGCAAAAATAACAATGTTGTCAGAATCAAGAAATTTCCTTACTAATCCTTTAAATCTCTCAGAGTACAATTCCATTTGACCAATTTCGTCAATATATAAAACGTCTCCTGGTTTTATTTCTGACAACTCTGGAATAACACCATCCAAATTTTCGACACTGACAGAATAACGTGAAACTCTAATAGGAGTATCCAACTCGGTACTAGCTAAAACCGCCTCAGTTCCTTTAGCAGTTACGATTTTAAACCCCGATCTTTGTCCATCATCCCCAGGTATCTCAAGTGTTACAAACCCTTGTTTTTGTGGAATACCTTCAATAACTCTATTTAGTAAAGTACTTTTACCACAATGGGGTAATCCAGTAATAAATATTTCCTTACTAGCCATATAGGCGAGTATACCAAAAGTTCGAAAATCGTCCCGTTGGCTCCCCGCCTTAGACTCAATCAGGACTGCTGTTTGTGGTTTATTTCTTCTGGTGTAGCTTTAACTTCTTGACCAGAAATATAATCAACTACATATCCCTCTTTTGTAACAACTGATAATGTTTGATTGTCATTCATAATTATTAATGATTTATTTTGAGGTTGTTTATAATACAACTAAAGATACTCATACTTTATCATTTTTATGAGGAATTAGTTACCCTGTGAAAAGAGTTTGTTTTTAGGGATACTGATTATTTAAGTTTTATTACACAAACAAATCTTTGACCATGAAGGTACAAGGTTCATTCAAATAAATTAACTAAAAATTCAATCCTCCATGAATACCAATCTCGGTCAATAAAAAGGCTAAATATAAAGCCAACAAGACTAAACCTTCCACACGCGAAATAGTATTTTTAGTCCTAGCAAAATAATAAAAAGCAGCCAGACCCGCAACAAGAAAAAGTAGACTGACTACATAGCTATTATTCAAAAGCACTGGTTTTCCATAAAAAAAAGTCAATAAACCCAAGAGGAACGTATTGAAAGCAGCTGATCCTACATAATTACCAAAGGCAACTTGATGATTTCGCACAAATGCAGATCGAATGACAAGTGACAATTCGGGCACATTTGTACCAATAGCTATCAACAGCAAACTGATAAGAAATGGAGAGACATGTAATAAATTAGAAAAAAAGACAGTTTGCTCAACCAAAAATTTACTGGCAACAAAGATAACCGTTACACCAAAAAGAATTTTCGAAAGCTCCCTCCCAACCCTTACTCCAATAAGTGGGCTAATATTTTTTATTTTTTCTAGTAAACCTCGTTTTGATTGAATACTAACCATCAGGAAAACAAACAATACCATAGCTATAATACTGTCTGTTCTTCCTACTCTTCCGTCCATTGCCAAAATAACTGGAAGGGCAATAACCACAAGTGAAGCAGGTAAATTAAAGCCCTGAAGTTCTGGTGTAATACGAATAGAATTACCCACAATCGCCAAAAGTGGCACAATTAGCATAAATAACACAATTGACGCTCCTATAAGGTTTCCTACAAAAATTTCAGGATCATTCTCCAAAATAGAGTTAACACCAACGGACAGCTCGCTAATAGAGGTAAATAGACCCAAAACCAAAAATGAAACAGCAAATGAAGATAACCTTAATGATTGAGAAAGTCTCTCCACAGATTTAATCGCCAAACCAGAACCTATCCAAATTCCAATAAATGATAATAAATATATTAGTAAGTGAGACAGCATATCTTTGTACTAATACATGGTATCAAAAAAGAAATACAATTTAGAACTCTCTTTTCAATAACGATATCTCTACAACAGTATAAGTGCTCGCTTCTTGGAACGATTTTAGAACTACTTGAATTATTTTTGACTCAACAATTGTTTAATTTGAATATACGACTCTTCTCTGTTTATTGATGTCATTTATCTGTCTAAACTATTACAGAAGGAAAATATTATGTCAAATTACCTTATCCCAAAGAATCTACAAACTATACTTCCTCAAAACACATGAAGGAAACACTTTTCAATAACACAAGCCCACAACATATATAATAATTTAATGAAGCCGG
>Ga0172375_10011595_pt1 | contig 11198 bp, 8 predicted proteins | sample LakKiv1m_FD_114537 | JGI IMG/M metagenome (GOLD analysis project Ga0172375, IMG submission 114537) | Freshwater microbial communities from Kabuno Bay, South-Kivu, Congo - kab_092012_11.1m | ecosystem: Environmental > Aquatic > Freshwater > Lake | place: Democratic Republic of the Congo... | reverse complement strand
TAATGTGTACCTATTGTTAATTTTGTTTGTGTGCTTAGTTATACCCTTACAGATAATCCCGGTGCTATATATATCTATGTATAGAGTCCGCCGTTGATATGTATGACCTGGCCGGTGATATAACCGGCGTTATCGCTTGCCAGAAAACAAACCAGCGCGGCGACATCCTCGGGAGTTCCCAGCCGTTTTGACGGGATCTGGGCGATGAGCAGGTCCCGGTCCTTTTCCGGTATTGCAGCAGTCATTGCCGTCTCGATAAATCCTGGCGCCACCGCGTTTACGGTGATACCGCGGTCGGCATATTCACGGGCGACCGCTTTGGTAAAACCCATGACCCCCGCCTTTGAGGCTGAATAGTTTGCCTGCCCGGGGTTTCCCATGGCGCCGGTCACAGATGCGATATTTATAATACGGCCGCTTTTTTGCCGGAACATGTAGCGCAGCGCGGCTTTTGAGCAGTTGAAGGTACCTTTCAGATTGACGGTAATGACATCATCCCACTGCTGCTCACTCATCCGCAGCAGCACCATGTCCCTGGTAATGCCCGCGTTGTTGACCAGTATATCGATTCTGCCAAACCGGTCAATAACCGTTTTCATCAGCTCTTCGCACTGCTGAAGGCTGGCGACATTGACCGCGCAGGGCAGGGACGCGCGCTGCAGCGCCGCGACCTCGGCGGCGACGTTGTCGGCAAGTTCCTGCTTTATGTCAGCTGCCACGATAGTTGCCCCGCGGGCCGCAAGAAAAAACGCTATGGAACGGCCGATTCCCTGGCCGGCCCCGGTTACTACAGCAATTTTACCTTCGACATTCACCGTGTATGCTCCAGCACTGTATATATATTATTTAAAAGTTTTTGCCAGTTCTTTAATCAGCCCGTTATATTATGCGATGAAATGGCCGGTTCATGCAACAGGAAATTCAGCCCGGCGCCTGCGGCAGCATAGCTGTTATTCAATTTTCCCCGCAGCCCCTTCCTTAATCAGGAACTGGCCGATGACATTGCGCTGGATCTGGTTTGTGCCTTCGTAAATCTGCAGGATTTTGGCATCGCGCATCATTTTTTCCACTGGGTAGTCGCGCATGTAACCGTAGCCGCCGAAGATCTGCACGACATCGGTGGTAACGCGCATGCACACGTCTGTAGAGAGAAGCTTCGCCATGGATGAAAACTTGGCAATGTCCTTTGCATTGGTATCAGCATAGTTGCAAGCAGCATAGGTGAGGGCGCGCGACGCTTCGATCTGGGTTGCCATGTCAGCAAGCATGTGCAGCACTGCCTGGTGGCTGATAATCGGCTTGCCGAAGGTTTTACGTTCACGGGCATAGGCTATGGCCTCATTCAGCGCTCCCTGGGCAAGACCTACAGCCTGGGCGGCAATCCCGGTTCTGGTCTGGTCAAAGGTTTTCATGGCGACAATAAAGCCCAGGCCTTCTCTACCCAGCAGGTTCTCCTTCGGTATCCGGCACTCGTCAAAAATAAGCTCGCGGGTGGCAGAGGCCCTGATGCCGAGCTTCTTCTCTTTTTTTCCGAATTCAAACCCCGGGGTGCCTTTTTCAACGACAAAAGCGCTGGCTCCCCGAGCACCTTTTTCCTTGTCTGTTTTGGCGATGATGGAGTATATCTCCGCTTCACCGCCGTTGGTTATCCACTGTTTGGTCCCGTTCAGGACGTAATAGTCGCCATCACGCCGCGCTGTGGTGCGGATGGCGCCGGCGTCGCTTCCGGCTTCCGGCTCGGTGATGCCGAAGGCGGCAAGACGCTTGCCAGCGGCAATCTGCGGCAGATACGCTGCTTTCTGCTTGTCGCTGCCGAACAGCAGTATCGGATAGCAGCCGAGGCCGCTGGCTGCAAAAGAAACCGAAACACCGATACAGTACTTGCTCAACTCTTCAACGGCGACGCAGTTATCAAGATTGCCTCCTCCCAGGCCGCCGTACTGTTCCGGGATATATATACCAAACAGACCGGCATCGGCGAGGATCCGGATTATCTCCCAGGGGAACTCTTCTTTTTCATCAAGCTCAGCCCGAGCCGGGACAATTTTATCCTTTGCTATTTCCCGGCACAGATTAATGATATGCTGCTGCATTTCAGTGTAATTATAAAACATATCGCGTGGCCGCCTTTCTTTTGATTTGCGATTTACCAGCGCACCAGAGCTGAGCCCCAGGTAAAACCGGCGCCGAAAGCATTCATAAGGATGAGGTCATTTTTCTTGATGCGTTTCTGCCGGTTGGCCTCGTCCAGGGCTATGGGCACTGACGCGGAGGATGTATTACCATATTTTTGGATATTTACAAAAACCTTTTCCTGCGGCAGTTCCAGGCGCTTGGCGATGGCCTGGATAATGCGCAGGTTGGCCTGATGGGATATGAGCAGGGTAATCTGGTCGCTGGTGAGGCCGTTCTTCTCCAGAATCTGGATTACGCAATCTTCCAGTGCCTTTACCGCAGTTTTAAAGACCTTGTTGCCGTCCATTTTAAGATAGTGCAGGCGTTTTGCTATGCTTTCAGCGCAAGCGGGATGCGCTGAACCGCCGCCCGGCATGTAAAGAAGGTCGCTGCATGAGCCGTCAGCGTACAGCAGGGTGGAAAGAATGCCGTGCTGACCCTGCTCCCGGGACAGAACTACCGCTCCAGCTCCGTCGCCGAAAAGAATGCAGGTAGTGCGGTCGGTATAGTCGGTGATCCGGGAGAGCGATTCAGCCCCTATTACCAGAATCTTGCTGTAATTGCCCGCGCGTATTAAAGAGTCCGCAACAGACAGTGCGTAGAGAAACCCGGTGCATCCGGCAGACACATCCATGGCAGCAGCCCGGTGCGCTTTAAGCTTGTGCTGCAGCAGGCAGGAAACCGATGGCGTGGGCATATCCGGCGTCACCGTGCCCACGATGATCATGTCAAGATCGCCGGCAGCGATGCCTGCCATGTCAAGGGCTTTCAGCGCTGCCTGATAGGCAATCGTTGACGTGGCTTCTCCAGCCCCGGCAACATGCCGTTCCCTGATCCCCGTTCTGGTCATAATCCATTCGTCTGATGTGTCGACGATGCGCGCCAGATCAGTATTGGTCAATATTTTCCGGGGGGTAAATGAGCCGGTACCTATTATGCGAGATCGTACCATAATACAAGTTCTCTAAACCTCACCGAGTTGGCCGGTTCCCTGCCTCGCACGTTCCGAAAGCTTCCAGAATCAAGAGGCATGTATCTGAATTGAATGAGTAGCTGGTAATATACAGCACAATAATTTTAATTGACGGCTGAAAAACAGAGAAAAGACGCAGCTACTCTTTTTTAATAGCGATTACTTCCCTGTTTTTATAATAGCCACAGTGTGGGCACGCGTAGTGAGGCTGCTTGGGTTCTTTACACTGGGGGCAGAGGCACACGACCGGCTGGTCAAGCTTGTCGTGGGTTCGTCTTTTTCTTCCTCGTGACTTGGAATGCTTTTTTGGTGGTAAAGCCATACTATTTTTCCTTATCTCTTTCAGAAGTCCAGATTTATTTTTTCAGCTTTTGCAGGACAGTAAACGGGGAATCCGTTTTGCCGGCAGTGACAGAGCATGTGCAGCGATTTTTATTGAGGTTTGCCCCGCAGGCGGGACACAGACCCAGACACCCCTCTTTGCAATGCGGATTCTGCGGAACTGCAAGGTACATTTGTTCCCGTACAATTGATTGCAGTTCAATCACCTCGCCCTGAAAGTATCCAACCTCCAGATCATCCCGCTGCAATTCTTTTTCAGCCTCGTACACGGCTGCTGACTGAGGCCATAGAAGGTAATGAAAATTAATTTCAAGCGGCTGGGTAAACTCAGACAGGCACCCCACGCAGGTGATCTCGATGCGCGTCTTGAGCCTGCCATCCAGGATAACTTTTTCCCCCAGTAATGAGAAGGATAAATCCAAATAAAGCGCAGAGCAGATTTTGAACTCGCACGCGTCCTGTTGTACTATTTCATCAGCAACGCGTGTATCCCACTCGGTGTTTATGGATAACCCGTCCGCCGGGATAGACTCCACGGTAACGGTAAAGATTTGTTTCATAAAAAATGGAGCCTACTTTATTATAAAGATTGAACTTGTTTGTCAATTAAAATATTGGGCTGGAAAAGTCGCTCGTAATTTTGCAGCAGGTAATTGGTAACACTTATATATAGATTATGATAAGGACATTTTCAACTATATTTTGTATATAAATATCAATCGCCGTGCATTATTTCCTTTCTGCCTCCAAGACTTACGGCTTTATTGAGAGTGTGCACCTGAGATCAGCCCAGCTTTCGCTGGAGCGCGGAGCTCTTTTCCGTATGGCCGGCAGATAGGCCATATTACCGCTGCACGACTTATCCCGGATCCATGCCCGGGCTGCTTGCTGTTCTGTTTTTTACGGCGATAAGCCGCATCCCGTTAAAAATAACCAGCAGCGAAGTGCCGGTATCAGCGGCAACTGCCAGCCACAGGTTAGCCATTCCGGCAAATACCAGCAGGATAAATACCGCCTTGACCGCGACCGCGAAGGTGATATTGGTTTTAATAATAGAGCGTGTTGTGCGCGCCAGGTGAATGAGAAACGGCAGTTTGCGCAGATCATCAGAAATGAGCGCGATGTCAGCGGTTTCAAGCGCCGTATCTGCCCCGGCCACGCCCATGGCGATGCCGACAGTCGCGGCCGCGAGGGCAGGGGAATCGTTAATGCCGTCACCCACCATTGCTGCAGAGCCATACCGGGACACCATTGTCTGTATTGCTGCAACCTTCTGCGCGGGAAGCATTCCGGCATAGTGTTCAGCAATACCGAGGCTGCGCGCCAGCGCGGAAACCACTTTTTCGTTATCACCGCTGAGAACTGCCAGATGTTCAATGCCCTGTTGCTTCAGCCCGGACATGCAGGGCCCGGCCTCCTGTCGCTGGCTGTCGGCTAAACCGACAATGCCCTGAACTTTTCCGTACTGAATAAGAATAGCGGTTTTTCCGTCATCTTCAAGGCGCTGCAGATGTTTGGCGTACCCGTCATGCAGCAAACCCTGCCCGGCAAAAAAAACGCTGTTGCCGGCAAACCCCCAGCTGCCGTTAAGGCGGGCCTGTATGCCCTTGCCTGGGAACGCCGAAAAATCAGCCGGCTGTTGGTATTGCACGCCCTCCAGCATTGCCCTTTGCATAACCGCCTTTGCCAGTGGATGCTCGGACAACATTTCCAGTGATGCCGCAATGCCCAGAACATCCCGCACCGTTGAGCCATTGAGCGGTATAATGTCTGTTACCTGGAAAAGCGATCTGGTCAGGGTGCCGGTTTTATCAAAGGCAATAGCCGTGATACCGGCCATTTCCTCTAAATAGGCACCGCCCTTTATCAGGATGCCGTTGCGCGACGCACAGGTAATGGCGGAAACAATGGCAACCGGCGTTGCAATGACCAGCGCGCAGGGGCAGGATATTACCAGCAGCATGAGCCCGCGATAAAACCATTCAGTGAATGACAGGGAAAAAAGAAACGGCGGGAAAACCATCACGGCAAGGGAGCCGGCCATCACCAGCGGTGTATAAATTCTGGAAAACGTATCGACAAAGTTCTGCGAGGGCGCCTTCTGGGACTGGGCTTCTTCAACAAGATGAATAATGCGCGCCAGCATTGAATCTTCGGCCCGCTTTTCGACCTTTATTTCCAGTGCCCCCGAGATATTAATGGCGCCGGCAAAAACCCGGGACCCGCAGCATTTCTCAGCCGGCATTGATTCACCGGTGACAGGCGCTTCGTTCACCGATGAGTCGCCCTGGATAACGCTTCCGTCAACAGGGATGCGGCCGCCCGGTTTAACGACAATAACATCATTGATATTCAATTCTGCGACTGGTACCTTCTGCAATATCCCGCCGCGTTTGCGCTGAGCTTCACGGGGGGCAAGATCCATGAGCTGGCGCAGCGCGTTTCTGGTTTTATCCAGCGTGTAGGACTGGAGCAGGTTCCCCAGGGAAAAGAGAAACGCGACCATTGCTGCTTCTTCAAATTCGGAGATGGCCAGCGCCCCGATAACTGCAAGTGTCATGAGGACGTTCATGTCGGTTGATCCGGTCCTCAGTGTATAAAAACCGCTCCGTGCCGCATACATGCTTCCGGACGCCGCGGCCAGAAGGTATAACAGGTGCACCACGGTGAACTCGATAGAACCTGCGGAAAAAATATGCGGCGGCAGAACATCTTTGAACAGGGCCGCTGCACTGGCGCAGCCGATACATAAACCGGAAAGCAGGGTCAGAAGCAGGCGCGCATTGTTGATGCAGAAAAAGTCAGGCAAATGTTTTATTACCTCAGCGCCACGGACCTTTGCGCTGTAGCCGGCCTTTTCTACAAGGGCAATGATTTCTGTGCGGTTAATAAGGGCCGGATCATGCTGTACCGTCATAACGGCGGTTGTGAAGTTTATGTCCACCTGTTCAATACCATCACGGAGAGAAAGCTCTTTTTGCAGTTTTTCAGTACAGTCCGGGCAATCAAGCCCCGAGAGAATAAAAGAGGAAGCGGAGCCTGAGGTTGCTATGGCCGAGACCTGCGGCTCGTGATATTCATAGCCCGCATTCTGGATGGTCGAGAGAATTGCCGCCAATGAAATTTCCTCCGGTTCATATTCGAACCAGATGGTCGAGGCGGCAAAATTGAGGGATGCCCAGGTGACCCCCTGCAGTCTGGATATGCGCTGCTCGAGCTTGACCGCGCAGTCCGGGCAGTCAAGATGTTTAATTATATAGTGCCGGTGATCGTAGTGCCGCTTGAGCCGGATGCCCTGACGGATTATAAAATTCTCAATGCTTTCTAGTGAGGTGAAATTGGGATCATAGGCGATCAGCAGCTGGCAGGGATCCGCCGCCGCAGAAACCGTATGTATGCCCCTGAGGTGTTTAATCTCATCCATCAGGCGGCTTGTACAGTTAAAGCATTTCCCGCTTTCCCTGATGGAGAGGGGAATCCTGATGGTTTTTTCTTCAACAACACTCACGGCTGCCCCCGGACCGGAAACCCGGCGAATGCCAGCTCGCCCGTATTGCTTTCAGATTTCAGCAGGCTATTCGCGTTCCCGAACATGAGTAAGCCCTTCGTTAAACAGATGACGGATGTGATCATCATCAAGACTGTAAAATACATTTTGGCCTTCACGCCGTACTTTCACCAGCCGCAGGTTCCGCAGAACCCGCAGCTGGTGAGATATAAGCGAGTTGGTTGCCCTGAGAATCGAGGCAATGTCACAGACACAGAACTCCTGTTGTGCCAGGAGATAAATAATGCTCAAGCGGGTCGGGCCTCCCAAAACCTTGAACGTTTCGGCAAGCTCACGCAGGGTCCCGGGAGACAGAAGGGCCTTTTGCAGCGCGCTGATCTTTTCAGGGGCCAGATGTTTTATCCCGCAGTTTTTTCGTGCCATAGAAGCCTGCCACGGACAAGCCGGAACCAAAATTGACCACAGAGACTAAAAAAGAAACAAAGAAGGTTTAATCTGGAACTCAGGAACTCAAAAAGGTAAAAAAATAAATTTCCTGAGTTCAAGATATTTATCTTTTCTTTCTCAAAAAAAAATAACAAAGAAGGGTTTAATCGAATAGTTGAACACATATTCATATATTGAATAAAATTGTCTGATAGTCAATAAATAATTGCCGTAAACCTGCAAAGGCGGACGGAAGAGAGATGAACTGGCGAGACGGTTGATCAGAGAAAACTATCCAAATATATTGATATTTTGCAATTTCATGTGTGACCCCCTCTGACTCCCCCTTGGTAGGTACTGTCAAAAGTTCTATGAAAAGAGGGGGGATATGGAACCACATTCCCGATAGTTATCGGGATCACGGAGAAATTCTCTGTGGTCTCAATGCTATAAAATTTGTAAGGCAACAAATTAAGAATTTACCGTTTTTTATCTTGTGGAGTTCCTGCATTCAAAACGTTTTATTCTTTTTGTTTTCCGGTAGCTTTTCAGTTACTTGATAATGCAACAGGGGGGTAGTGAGAATATAGAGGATAAAAATAGAGAGGACACAGAGGGGAGGTAAAAAATAGCTGACGGCTAATAGCTGATAGCTTTTTGTAATTATTTTCTCTGTGTGCTCAGTGGTTAATTTTTTACACAAAACGCCTTGGTATAAAGGGGGAGAACTTTTCCCCTCCTTAATAAGGAGGAATTTGGGGAGGTCGGATGTACAGCCAGTTTGATCTGTGAGATGAATTCTCAGACTTTATGTAAGAATCTAACCAAAGATATTTGAAATTTGTTGTTAGGCTTCTGGTTCATTTGTTCGGGCTAAGTACTCGCAGGAAATGCTGTTTGTTTTTGCCAGAGCCTTCGCTCGCACCGCCCGTAACTGCTCTCACCAAAAGCCTAACGATACAAAAGGTGAGAGCAAAATACTCAGATTAAGCTATGTAAGAATCTACGCATCGTCCGGGACTGCGCCTAAATTGCATGCGTCACGGTATTTGCGAATCGAAGCACTACGCAAGGGGCAGGCACGCGGGCTGCAGGGGTGCGGGGTTGTGCCGGGTAGCACAATAGGGGCATATTATCCAGTCCTGCTGCATTTGTCTGCCGCAGGATTTGCAGTCTGTTTTTATGGTTCGGCCGCAGTAAGGACACAGCTGGGTCCCGGGCATGACAATTTTGAAACAACCCGGGCACACGCCTTCTTTATCCATGCTGTCTTTGGAAAGATATACCACCCTGGTGAGTTCTTCAAGGGTAGTGATGCCGGCGGCGACTTTCATCAAGCCGTCCATGTACAGGGGGGTCATGCCGGATTCAAGCGCAGCCTTGGCGATTTCATTCTCCATGGCATCGCCCGCTATCATATCCCGCAGCCTGCTGTTGATCGTCAAGACTTCAAATACTCCGGTTCTCCCGCTATAGCCGGTTCCGTTACAGCGTTTGCAGCCTTTGCCGCGGTAGAGCCTGTTGCTGCTTAACCAGTCAGAGCCGATTCGATTGATTTCAGTATCAGCAGGCGTATATTCCTCCCTGCAGTGCGGGCAGATTTTTCTCACCAGCCGCTGCGCGATTATGCCGCTCAGCGAAGAGGCAATTAAATACGACGGCAGGCCCATGTTGCGCAACCTTGCAATGGATGAAACAGCATCGTTGGTATGCAGGGTGGAAAAGACCAGGTGCCCGGTCATGGATGCCTGAAAGCCAATCATTGCGGTTTCACTGTCACGGATCTCCCCTATCAGGATGACATCCGGGTCCTGACGCAAAACCGAGCGGAGCGTGTAGGAAAAAGTCAACCCGGTCTTTTCATTGACGCTCACCTGGTTCACCCCCTTAAGCTCATATTCAATGGGGTCTTCGATGGTTATAATATTTATCTCATCCCCCTTGATATGTTCTATCATGGCATAGAGCGTGGAAGTTTTTCCGGAACCGGTGGGGCCGGTCACAATGACCACGCCCTGGGGACGGTCTATCATTTCTAAAGCGCGTTTTTTGTCCCCGGGCAGAAACCCGACACTGTTCAGGTCTGAAACAGCAGCTTTTGGATCGAGGATGCGCAGGACCATGGTTTCGCCGTATTGCGTCGGGAGGGAGGAAACCCGGATATCGATGGCCTTGTCTCCGATGCGCACTTTGATTTTGCCGTCCTGGCAGATCCGGCGCTCGGCGATATCCATTCCGGACATCAGCTTGATGCGTGACACGGCCGGTCCCTGAACCCATTTGGGAAGCTGCATGGATTCGCGCATCAGGCCGTCAACCCGTATCCGCACTTTTACCCAGCGCGACTGCGGTTCCAGATGAACATCGCTGGCGCCGCTCTCCAGGCCATGGATGATTATTGAGTCGACCATTTTGATAATCGGCGGGGCAGAACTTTTTCTCACGTGGTCCGCAATGTCCCGCGGTGAATCAGCGTCATGGATTACTTCAATAGATCCTTTTTTAATGGAGAGATCATCAATGAGGTCATTGATGGGCTGGGACAGATTATAATGGATACACATCGCCTCAGCGATATCCGTAGGGGTGGCCACGCACGGCTGCGGCTGCAGGCCGGTGGAAAACCGCACATCGTTTATAGCATTGAGATCAAGAGGGTCCGCCATGGCCAGTTTCAAAATATTATGGTTCAGGCACAGGGGCAATACGTGATATTTCTTGGCGATATTTTCATTAATAAGATTTACGGCGTCGGGGTCAACCGGATACGAAGAAATATCTACAAACGGGATGTTCAGCTGGTAGGCAAGGGTCTCTGCTATGTCAAGCTCCGTGGCATAGCCTTTTTTAACGAGCAGCGCGCCGATCCGCAGGCCCTTATTTTTTTTGCTGTCATTGAGCACGCTGTCAAGCTGCTGCTCGGTTATGAGGCCTGCTTCGACCAGAAGTTCGCCTATTTTTTTTACCGCCATGCGGATACGTGCTTTCTGAAACTGGTGCCGCATCTGCGCAGGCGGCAAACGGGCACTGTTTTTTATGCGGAAAATTGTAACGCTGAACCGGTATCAGCATCCATAAGGATCTGCCGGGACCCTTCCTTCCGGCTCAATACGTGCTTAAAACACTTCACCACGTCAGGATCAAACTGGTGTCCCGTGCCGCGGTCCAGTTCTTCAAGAGCTTTCCATACCGGCATGCCGGCACGATACGGGCGATCCGTTACCATGGCATCATAGGAATCGGCAACAGCGATAATGCGCGCGCCCAGCGGGGGGACGCTGGAGGCGGCTTCCCGGTCCTCATTGGGGGCAAAATGTTCATGATGGGCAAGCACCAGAGGAACCGCTTCACGCAGAACATCGCCGACTGAAGAGAGAAGCTGCGCGCCTTTCTCGGTATGGCTTGCCATCATTGATTTTTCATCAGAGGATAATTCGGCTGCCTTGCGGATGAGTTCGCTGCTGACTTCGACTTTGCCGACATCATGCAGCAGAGAGGCGACCTTTATATTTTCGACATCGCGCGCCGGCAGCTTCATGGCAAGTGCAATATCGGTGGCGTATTGCGAAACCCGCACTGAGTGGCCCTGGGTATATTTATCCGCGGACTCAATATATTTTGAAAGAATTTCAAGTATGCCGATATAGGCGGCTCTTAATACTACAGCGGCACTTTAAGGTTTAAAGATTCAGCTAAAGCAACACGTTTTTTTCTGTGTGATACATACGCAGTAAAATTCCGTTTCATCGTATATCGTATAATCTCTAAAGCAGC
>Ga0172375_10011593_pt1 | contig 11199 bp, 8 predicted proteins | sample LakKiv1m_FD_114537 | JGI IMG/M metagenome (GOLD analysis project Ga0172375, IMG submission 114537) | Freshwater microbial communities from Kabuno Bay, South-Kivu, Congo - kab_092012_11.1m | ecosystem: Environmental > Aquatic > Freshwater > Lake | place: Democratic Republic of the Congo... | reverse complement strand
TTCGTCAAGAGCAGCTTCGATGCCTTGTGGCCATTCGCCCAGAACGGTCTTCTTTTCAATTCCGTGAAATTCTTCTTCATATCGGGCGCAAATGGACTCTACCTGGCTTCACACAACACGCTGAGGGGCTTCGACAAGAAAGTGATCCGGGCGAATTTCTTCCGCAGCGTCATTTCCTGGCCCTTCGCGACAATCTTCGCCCCGCTTGGCAACCTCCTTCATATCCCCAGCATCGTGCAGGCGAAGATATGGTCGGATTTCGTGGCCGGCTTCATAGAAGGCGGGGCGAAATACCTCAAAGTTCTGCACTTGCAGCTGCAGAACCTTGAAGAAATCATCCCGAATATCGCGGCCGGGGAAGGCGATGCGAAGTATGTCGCCCTCCTGGACCTCCTCTATCTGTTCCACAAGGAACCGAGGACAAAGACTTCCCTGAAAGTGATCTACGACCCCAACTATCGACCTATGTTTGTGCTCAAGAGAATCAAGAAGTCGAACGTGGAAATGTTCCATGCCTTGCGGCGAGCCATCGGCAGCCAGAATTTGGAGCTGGAACTCACCGATTTCATCCTGTCGAGGTATGAGAGCGAAATGGCGGTGGACCTCGTGGATCTTGTCGCCGACACCTTGCCCGAGACGAGGGACTGGATAATCACCCAAGCGGTTAGTCTCGTGGTCAGAATCCCACGCCGACATACCACTTGGTCCAGGCCGTAAAGCTCTCGCCGAACCAGGTATCGGAATACTCGAAGCCCTTGGCGAGTCCTGACGGCAGATTTGGCGCCGAAGCGAGCAGAATGTCCGACCTGAAGCCGCCGGTGACGTGAAGCCCACCGAGATTGAGGGAAAGGCCGGCGTCGAGCGTAGGCCAAGGCGCGAGGACATCGCCCGGCCCGAGTCCGTTCGAGCAGGTCCAGGCTTCGTAGAATCTCCAGACATCGGGGCCTATCGCCTGGGAAGCTGAAACCGAGAGATCAAGGAAAAGCGAGCGAGGATCGCCCACTCTCGTTCCCAATCCGGCGGACAGGATGGAGCGATCCGCCGCGTTGAACAGGTCGGCCTTGGGCGCCGCGATCGAATAAACGCCGAAAATGGATGTATTGCCGGTTTTCAGCGTGCCATAGACATAGTCGGTCTGGGGTTCCCAGGACGCGGATATATCGAATACTCCATTGGTTGAAATGTTCACCAAGCCGAGCTGGATGCCCCGCACATGGCCGGCTACATTGATGAGCCCGATCTGGAATCCGTCAAGGTCTTCGGCGATATTGAATACCGGGCCGATCTGGGCGCCCATGACATCGCCGGCTATATTGAACACCCCGGCGGTCTGAAAGCCCCGCACCCCGCTCGCGATGTTGAATACTCCGGCAATTTGAACGGGAACGTATCGTTCCCCGGCTATGTTGAAGACGCCTGCCGCCTGGATTCCTTCCATTCCGCGGTTGGCGATATTGAAGACACCCGCGGCTTGTATGCCTCGAACGCTTTCGGCGATGTTGAACACGCCGGCGGCTTGGAGCAGATCGACTCTGCCCGAAATGTTGCCGATCGAGCCGAGCGCTATGCCGGCATCGGAGGCGCCGAAAGGAAGCGCGAGGCCCGGGACCAGCGAAATCTGGATCGGCGCGTAATCGCGTGCGAAAAGAGTGGATGCCGGGATGGAAAGGAAGACCAGGGCGACGACGATCGTGATGAAGCGTTTCATGATATCCCCTCGCGGGCGGATTCTGACATTGGTGCCCTCGAACGGGCGCACCCGAGCAGAAATGATAGCACAGGTATTGAAAAAAAACAGTGGCAGCCTCATCTCCCGATCCGGCCCCAGAAACCTTTCCTTCCGCGGTTCCGACAGGCTTATTCGCTTTTTTCACTTGCGCCCCGCCCGCGCTGACACTATGCTCTTCGATATATGAAGAAAGATGAAGAAACCTGATGGTTTGTCCAAAGTATTGATCGTGAGCGTTATTTTGTTTGCCGGCGCTGCTTTCGCCTTCGCGATTCCGGCCCCGAAGGGCCTCACCCTGATGGCCGCATTCGAAGGCGGAACCCTTTACAGGACCGGGCAGGGCGAAGCCGGATCTTACCCCGTGGTGATGCTCAAGGGCGGATGGCGGGAAATGGGGCGGCAATATGGCAGGCTTTTGTCCAGCGATCTGAAAGCATTCTACACGCTCGCGGTCGAGGAAACGCTTTTCGGGGCGGGCGAAACCTATGATCACTTGCTGAAAATATCATCGGGGTTTTTCGCCCCTTATCCCCAGAAACACAAGGATTTTCTTTACGGCATGGCTGAGACATCGGGTCTGACTCTGGAGCAGCATATCATGCTGAATGTTGTTGACCCCTATGTCGAAATTTTCGGGCCCGATATCGAGGCCAAGCGTCTCGCCTGTTCCGCGATCGCGGCGTGGGGACCATACTCCCTCGATGGAACCCTCGTCATGGGCAGAAATTATGATTACGCGATCGCCTACAAGAAATTCAATCCCTTCCTTGCGGTGGTTGTGATGGATGCCGAAGGCGAGCCGAACAAAACGGCTTCCATCCACTGGATCGGCACCACGCTCACGCAGAACGGCATGAACGACAAGGGCATTTTCCTCGAACTCGACACGGATATGTACACTGTTTCCCCAACATTCCGCAACCGCGTCCCTGTCGTAAGCCTCCTTCTCTCCTTCCTGCAGGAAAATTCGACGCTCGACCAGATTGACGCCTCATTCGCCGCCAACTCATCGGATTTCGGCTGCATCATCCAGGTAGCCGATGACTCGTCCGCCTATTCCTATGAATGGCCGCCTTATGGAGTCCGCAGGCGATCCGAATCGGGGCGCGAGGGTCTTCTCGTCGCGACAAACAATTTCGTGCCGCCCCTGCCGGAAGCCTGGCTCGCGGCGGGCTATCCGGCCGAGCCGGCCGTGGAAGACAAGCGCCGCGCACATTTATTGGCGTTAGGCGATTCATATAAAGGCCGTATCGACGTCACCGCGATGAAGGAGATAATGGACGTGAATTACGAAGATGGCGGAGCGAGGCACGCCAGGACGATTTATCAACTCATCGCGGTTCCCGGATCCCGCGCCCTCTGGATAAGGGGCTTCGATTATTCGGACTGGGTCGAAATCGATCTCGGGGCGCTCTTCGCGCCGTAGGCGCGGGAGACACCCCCAAAATCCTGTTGCAGCCGCAGGCGGCTAAAAGGTTATTTCCTTTGATTTCGAGAATTTCATGAACAGCAGAAGCGACAGCACGGTTAGCGCCGTAAGGACCGTCGCCAAGGCGGCCGCATAACCATAGTTTCCCCTCGTGACGAAGGTGTAGATGGCCAAGGTCAGGGTGATCGTTCTCGAGTTGTACAGTATGATCGCCGTCGAAAGCTCGGTGATGATCATCACCCAACTGATTATAGCTCCCGAGATGATGCCGTTGGACATCATCGGGACGGTGATCTTGAAAAAGGTTTTCATCTTCGATGCGCCGAGGCTTATCGCCGCTTCCTCGATGGTTATCGGGATTTGCTGCAGAATCGCCGCTGAGGACCGTATCGTATAGGGCAGACGTCGTATGCACAGGGCTATGACCATGATCGTCACCGTTCCCGTCAGGACGAGGGGCTTTTTATTGAAAGCCATGACGAGGGCGATGCCCACGACCGAACCGGGAATTATGTAGGGCAGCATCGAAATCGTATCAATCGTCGTCGTGATTACGTTGCTCCGCCTGACCACAAGATAGGCGATGATTATCGCGATGAAGACAACAGCGACCAACGCGATCCCTCCGATAATGAAGGTGTTCGGAATGGCATCGCCCATCCTCTTCAACGCCGTCGTGTAGCTGCTCAGCGAATAGCCCGGCCTAAAAAGTTTCCCTGAGGTGTTCTGGAACGACTGGTACACGATATACACTTGCGGCAAAAAGGAGAGCCCGACGATGAGGTAGGTGTAGAAGTGTATGAAAAAATTGAAAAGCCCTTTGGCTTTCTTTCTTTCGATCGGATGCAGGGCGTTCATCGTGAACGCGTAACGATTCGACAGGTATTTCTGTATGAGGAAGATCACCGCCGTGATCACGATCGCTATAACGCTTATTGCGGCGGCGAAGCTGTAGTTTGTCCCCGTTTCGCCCAGGTACTGGGTATATATCTCCACGGGGAAGACCCTGTAGCCTTCCCCGATAAGGAGAGGCGTTCCGAAATCCGCGAAGGCGCGCATGAACACGAGGAGGGAAGCCGCCAGTATCGTCGGCATGCACAGGGGAATGATGACCTTGAAGAAGCGCTTTATTCCGGAGCAGCTGAGGCTTTCGGAAGCTTCCAGAAGGGAATTGTCGATATTCTTCAGCGCTCCCGACACGTACAGGAAAACCAGAGGGAACAGCTGCAGCGTCAACACCAGGACGATGCCGTTGAAGCCGTAAATATTGGGGACCGTAATGCCCGTGAGCGATTGGATGAACACCGTCACGATTCCGGCCCGTCCCAAAAGCTGGATCCACGCGTAGGCGCCTATGAACGGCGCCGACATCGAGCAGAGGATGATCAAAACCTGTATAAGCCCTTTCCCCTTGATCTCATACATGTTGTAGAAATACGACAGAGGGACGCCGATAACCAAGGTCAGCAAGGTCGTGCATATGGTGACGTTGAAGCTATGGATGAGGGTTTCGGAATAATACTTGGCGCTGAAGAATTTCACGAACCACTCGAAGCTGAACTTCCCGTTTTCCCCGATCACCGAATTCTGCAGCAATGAAAACATGGGATACAGGAGAAACACAACGTAGGCCAGGAAAATGGCGACGTACATCAGTGTCCAGATATCGAACATTTTTTTGCGCGCCATGTCAGGCCTCTTCGTTCGCCGCGTTGTCGTTGTTGACACCCTTCATGATGTTTTTGCTCCCGTCCTCCGTGAACACATTTATCTTTTCTGGCTTGATCGTCAGATAAATTTCGCTTTTTTCCCTTATGCCCTCGTCGATTTTTGATTCCTGGATGATCTCCACCCGCTCGCCCGAATCGAGATGGACGAAGTAATGGGTATTGAGTCCGAGAAAAACGTTGCTGTCGACAACGGCTCTCATTCCCTCATTGGGGTTGGTGGATATAACGAATTCCTCGGGGCGGACCGAGGCGATCACTTTCTGGTTTTTCTTGAATTCGTCGCGCACATTATCCATTTTGACCTTGAATCCACCGGGGAACTGAACCATAGCGTTTTCGCCCTCGACAAGGAGCCCCGCTTCCACCACATTGGTCCTGCCTATGAACGTGGCCACGAACAAGTTCGCGGGGCGTTGGTACAAATCTTTCGGTTTGCCAATATGCTGGATGACGCCGTCTTTCATCACCGCGATGCGGTCGCTGATCGCCATGGCTTCTTCCTGGTCGTGGGTGACATAGACCGTCGTGATACCGACCCTGTTCTGGATCTCCTTGATGGCGAAACGCATTTCGACCCTCAATTTGGCGTCCAGATTGCTGAGCGGTTCATCCATGAGGAGGACATCGGGCTGAATGACGAGGGCGCGGGCCAGGGCGACGCGCTGCTGCTGCCCTCCCGAAAGCTTGTTCGGCATCCTGTCCTTGAATTGGTCGATCTTCATCAGCTCAAGGAATTTCTGCGTTTCCGTCTCGATTTTGTCGGCCGGATATTTCCTGTTTTTCAAGCCGAAGGCGACATTCTGCTTGACCGACAGATGAGGGAATATGGCGTAGTTCTGGAAAACCATGCCGATATTCCTCTTCGCGGGATCGATCAGGTTGATCCTTTTGTCGTTGAAGAAAAAATCTCCGCCTTCGATCGTGTTGAAGCCGGCGATCATTCGCAGCAATGTCGTTTTTCCGCATCCGGAGGGGCCAAGGAGCGTGAAAAATTCACCTTCCTTGATTTCCAAGGAAAGATTGGAGATTATCGTGGTTTTGCCATAACGCTTTTCGGCGTTCTTTATTTTTATATTGACGCTCATGAAACCCCCTCCGCGACACGATGAAGATGAAATTCAAATCCCTTGCCAAGCGCGGAGCCTGGCAAGGGATTCAAGCAAGCGATGAATCTATGACCGGCTATCAGTTGCTCTTAGCCCAAAGCTCCGACCACTTTTTCTGTATCGCTTTCTTGTTGGTGGCGGTGTAGGCGATATCCTCGAAGGCCAATTTGATCTGCGAGAAGGGCTGCAGGTATTTGTTCGTATTCGCGATCTTGGTATTCACCGGCCTGTTCGTCAAACCAGCGACGATTTTCTGGCATTCGTCGGAAATGAGGAAGTCCATGAACAGCTTGGCGTTGTCGAGATTCTTTGCTCCGGCGACGATGGCGGAGGCCGCGGGCAGCCACACGGCGCCTTCTTTCGGATAGACGACCCTGACGTTCTTGGCTCCATCGGCGAGCAAGGCGACGGAGGGATCCTCATAGGTCAGGCCAACGACATATTCGCCCTGGTAAACGCCCTTGTACACCGCGGAGGAGCCGGAGGTCAGCTTGCCATTCAGCTGCTTGATCAGCGCTTCGACATAGGCCCAGGCCTGGGGGCTCTCGTAGCCGCCCTTGACCAGGAGGATGTTGCAGAGCTGGGCCCAGGCGCTGGAGGAGGCGACGGGGTCGGCCGAGGCGATTTTTCCCTTGAGGGCGGGGTTCAGAAGGTCATCATAGCCCGTTATGGTGATGCCAAGCTTCTTTTCCAGATCGGTGTTGACCAAAAGGTTGCTGCCCGAGAGCAGGTAATTCGTGAAATAGCCCGTCGTATTCTGATAGCCTTCGGGAAGAAGGTTGTTTCCCTTGGCCACATAGGGCTGGAACAAGTCTTTGCTCGTCTGGTACACGCCCATGTTCATGCCGCCGAACATGACATCGGCCTGGGGATTGCCCTTTTCGGCCGTCAGCTTGGACAGGACTTCTCCCGTTCCCATTGACTGGAGGCTGATCTTGATATCGTACTTGTCGCCGAAATAATAGAGAATGCCCTGAACTTCGCCATCGGAGTTCGGGGAGTAGACCACCAGGTTGCCCTTGGCGAACGCCATGGTCGACACCATGAGCAGGGCCATAGCCACGACCATGATCTTGGAAACGCCTTTCATAAGAACCTCCTTGAAGATTTGGAGAGAAGCCGATCGGACGCGCAATCCGCGTTTTCGCGATGGCTAGCCTACTTTGCAGCAATAGTATAGGGGCTGAAAAATCTTTACGTCAATGCAATTCTGCGCTTATTTCATTGGGCGGCGACGGAGACCTCCATGGATGGCATATTGGGGCTATCGACAATGATCGGCATCGCGGAATAAGGCCGACAATTGCCGCCGTGTCCGCTATTCGCGAGGGCCCCGATTCGGTATATTCTCCTGCGATGCGTATTTTGCTATTCGTGCTGCTCCTGTCGGTCTCTGGCCCGGCGGCGGTCTCGGCCGGTACTTCCTCGCCTGAAACTGATTCGCCGAAGACAAAAAGCCTCCTTTCGATACTTTGCTATCACAACATCGACCTGACATCGCCCAAGGATTCGCCGTATTCGGTGACCTCCTCTATCTTTGCCAGCGAGCTTATGGCGCTGCGGGGCGCCGGCTTCGAGTTCGTCTCTCTTGGACAGGTGGAGGCTTTCTACGCGTCCGGGAAGCCGCTTCCGGCCCGATCCGTCCTCATCACGTTCGACGACGGCCATGAAAACATTTACACACGCGCCTATCCCATACTCAAGCGTATGGGAATACCCTGGGCGCTTTTCATCTTTCCCACCGCCATTGGACGGGGGCACGAAAGGGGATTCATGGACTGGGACGATGTGCGGACGCTGCGCAAGGACGGCGTCGCGATCGGAAGCCATTCCTTCGATCATCCATTTCTAACAAGACCGGGGAACGGCGTGGCGACCAGGGAAGCTTACGACAAGTGGTTGGACAAAGAGCTTATCTATTCGAAGAAACTCATCGAAACGCAACTCGGGATGAAAGTGACTTCGTTCGCGTCGCCTTTCGGGGCTCTCAACGATGTCATCCAGGAGCATATCAGAAACTCCGGCTACTCCCTCGCGTTCAATGTCTTCGGTTCGAACAACGATGGGGAGAACAATCCCCTCGAATTGAACAGGATAATCGTGCTTGCGAAGGATTCGCCCGAAACGATCGTGCAGAAGGCCAAGGAACGACCTTTGCATTTCAGGAACACGATACCTGGATCCTTGCAGGTCTTTACGGGCGTGTTCGGTTCGATCGAGTTTTCGCTCGATGGCATAGCGGATTTGGCGCCAGGCTCCGTTCATGCGCTCTTGAATGGGGCGAAGCTCGATACGCTCGAGGAAAACGGCCCCGTGTTCTCGGCAACGATTTCGGTGCCCACTCGCTCGAAAAGCTATATCGTGACCGTATACGCGACCAAAAAGACGGGCGAGACGTGCTCCCAGAGCTATTATTTTTCCTACACCAAGGAATTCCCCGCTTTCCTCCTGCCGACTTTGGGAAAGCTGTAGGCAGGCTCATTCCCCCAGCATTACCTTGATGATCTCGATGTCGGTGGGGCGCATTCCGATCGATCCCACGTGCCCAAAATTGCGTATCGTATTTTCCACGGTATCGCTGACGAGTCCCTCGCCCGATGAGAATCCTCTTCCCTGCATGCTCATTTCGTGGGCTATGATCGCCGCTTCGAGCGCCGTGGCGATTTTCGCCGCGCAGGAAGATTTGGCGCCGTCGCAGAGTATGCCGCTGGCGGTGGCTATGGCGTTCGTTATGGTCATGGCTATCCGCTCGTATCCGCCACCACTCATGTACGTGATGCCGGCGCCTGAGCCCACGGCGGCCGAGACCGCGCCGCAGTATGCGGAGAGCTTGCCGATGTATTCCTTCTGCTCGAGCGCCACCAGATTCGAGATGATGAGGGCTCGCAGCAGTTTTTCCTTGCCGACATTCAATTCCTTGGCGTATTCAATGACAGGCAGGGAGACGGTGAGCCCCTGATTGCCGCTGCCGGAATTGATCATGACGGGCAGGGCGCAGCCGCCCATCCGGGCATCGCTTCCCGCGGCGGCCTTCGCCCGGGCTCGCGATCTGACGCCTTCGCCCTCCCTTGCGAGAATGGTCTTGCCGACGGAAGCGCCATAGTCGTTGGTCAGGCCTTCGTTGGATATGGCTTCATTCATGAATATCTGCCGCTCGAGGAGTTCGGATAGCGCCGCAAGGTCGACGGTATCGGCGAATTCGACGATATGCTTGACGTTAAGCAAGCTATAGTCCTGGCGGACGGCCGCCGAGCCAGCGCCGCTCGCCTTGCCGGCCGCCGCTGCGCCGGCCGCTGCTTTTTCGAGCTCAAACGTCGTGACGCCATTCTTCCGGATGCGCGCGACGCCTGTATGACTGTCCGCGATGACCACCTCGGCGCTCTGGTCGCCCGACCTGACGATGGCTTCGATATAGAGTCCTTCGATGCCTTCGGCGAGCGCGGCTTTGCAGAATCCGGCCGAAAGCAGCCTCTTTATCTCGGCCCTGTCTTTCTCGGTAACGGATTGGAGTACTTCGAGCTTGGCTTTCGCGTTTCCGCCGACGATGCCCGCGATCGCCGCCGTGGCGATCCCCTTCATGCCGCCCGTATTGGGGACGGTGACGCCCTTCACGTTTTTCACGATGTTGGCGCTGCAGCGGATTTCGGCGCTTTCAGGGCGCGTGCCAAGGGCATCCCTCGCCATCGCCGCGGCGTAGGCCACGGCGATGGGCTCGGTGCAGCCCATGGCGGGCACAAGTTCCTCGCGCAGGATGGCGAGATATGCGTCGTAATAGAGCGGTCGCGGATTGGACATTCAGTTGACTCCCTTTTCGGCGGCCGCCGAGACGGCGGCCCAGCCGGCCAGGCTCTCGAAGATCAGCCGGCCGACGACGGAGCCGCCGTCGATGATGCCGACGCTTTTGTCGCCGTAATATGCTGCTCTGCCGTGGATCGATTTCATCGCCCTGGTGGCCTCGCTGCCCTTGGCGGCCGCGGCCGAGGCGAGGGCGAGGGCCTCGACCTTGCCCTTGACGGTATTTTCCTTCAAGGCTTCCACGGCGGGGATGAGGGCGTCGAGAATCGTCTTGTCGCCCGCCTTCGATTTCGCCCTGTCCATGATGAGCTTGAGGCCCGCGTCGAGAGCCCCCGCCCATTCGGCGAGACTTGCCTCGCGCTTGCCCTTCAAAGCTTTCGCCATGCCCATGAAGCCGAAGGAAGTGATCGTGCCGAGCGTCGATGGCGCCGCCTCGTTGAACAGCGAGGAGCATTTCAGGAGCGCTCGCCCTATGTCTTCCTCGTCGGTGCCGGAAAGATATGTGGCAATCACCGAATAGCCTTGCGCCATCGAGATACCTAAGTCTCCATCCCCATTTTGCTGATCCAATTCAATGAGATAGTCTTTGTTGGACACCATGGTCCGCTGGATGGCCGTTACGGCGCCAGCCAATTCTTTGACCTGCATTCCAATCCCCTATTTGTTCGCGTTGGTATAGAAAGGCGTCGACGCCGGCGCGGCGAGAAGCGCTTTCAGCTCGGCATCGAGTTTCATCAGCGTTATGGAGAGGCCAGCCATTTCCATGGAGGTGGCGAATTCGCCGACATGGGGCATGAACACCTTGATGCCCGCCTCTTCCAGTTTCTTGTGCGCGGCGCGGAACACGATGAGCAGCTCTTCGAGAGGGGTAGCGCCGAGGCCATTCACCATGACGGCGACTTCGTCGCCGGAAGCGAGCGGCAGATCGTCCATGATTTTCCCGAGCACGAGGGCGACGATCTCATCGGCGCCCATCATTTTCCGCACTTCGATGCCGGGCTCGCCGTGGATGCCCATGCCTATCTCGATTTCATCGTCGGCGATGGAAAAGGTGGGCTTCCCGACCTGGGGCACGATGCAGGGACTCAGCGCCACGCCCATGGTTCTCGTGGCGGCGAGGGCCTTCCTCGCGCAGGCCGCGACCTTCTCCAGATCGTCGCCCCGCTCCGCGGAGGCGCCGGCCGCCTTGAACGCGAACACCATGCCGGCGACGCCCCTGCGCTTCTCGGCCTTGTCCTTCGGGGCGGAAGCCACATCGTCCGCGACGCGGACGGTGGCGGTCTTCACGTCGTCGAATTCGACCGTTTCACAGGCCAAATCGAAGTTGAGGTTGTCCCCGCCATAGTTGCCGTATAGGCAGAGCACTCCGGCGCCTCTGTCGCAGGCTTTTATCATCGAGGCCATTTTCTG
>Ga0172375_10011590_pt1 | contig 11200 bp, 10 predicted proteins | sample LakKiv1m_FD_114537 | JGI IMG/M metagenome (GOLD analysis project Ga0172375, IMG submission 114537) | Freshwater microbial communities from Kabuno Bay, South-Kivu, Congo - kab_092012_11.1m | ecosystem: Environmental > Aquatic > Freshwater > Lake | place: Democratic Republic of the Congo... | reverse complement strand
TAATCTTGAATTTGATGACCGGTTACAAGAAGGGGCGCTAGGTTTATTGAAAGCTATCCAGAATTATGATTTTCATAAGCATGGTAGTTTTGTTTCCTATTTTCCTCTTTGGGTGATTCAATATATCGATCGTGCCTCAATGGAAAAAGGGTTATTAATTCGAATTCCAGTCCATGTGCAAGAAGTTATGGTTGGGTTCAAATCGACAGCTCATCAATTAACCCAAAGATACGGGCGCTTTCCAAACTTAAGCGAGATTTCAAATGCTATGGATATCAAATTGGAAAAAGCAGAACAGATTAGGAGTTACTTTAATCTGTGTATATCATTGGATGACTTTATAGATGTGGCTCGTGATGGCGATAAAATTTATGAATTAATTGATGAAAACTCAGAAGTCTTGATCGAGGAAATTGACAGAAGAATTCTTCAAGAGCACATAGAATCAATACTAAACACTTTGCCAGAACGTGAATCTGCTTTGCTTCGATTACGTTATGGGTTAGAAGACGGGCATGAATGGACACTAGACGAAATTGGTAAGGAGTGGAATGTTACCCGTGAAAGAATTCGTCAAATCAACTCTAAAAGTTTGCAAAAGTTGCGACATCCAATTTACAGTGGTAATTTAAGAGATTTTTACATATGATCAAACTGGCTTGTCGATAAACTTTCTCAATATAATTCTCGTGCCTTAAGAACTAGACGTTTCATTAGACTGAAACTCAAATATGTTACTATAAGCGAGTATATTTGCCCTATAAAAAAGAACTTCTGTCTACATCATTATGATTTAATATTATTATCTTATCGGTTCAATCTATAAATGACAAATTAAACATCCCTCATCGCTCTTATCATCGTAGGATGATTTGAAAACATCTCCAAGCGTTAGGTTAGTCTTTTTTGATACAAGAGATTGTCTTTTTTTATATTCTGCTTTGATTTCTAAAATTCGATTTGGATCTTTCAATTCCTCAAGGCTTTCATTTTGGGACCAGGTAAAACTCTCCCCAGTATCTTCATTGTGCTTTTCAAATTTCATTGCTTTTTGGTAAAGGTCTGGATGATTTTCCAACAATCCAACCCATTCGGTCTTGCGTTGAAAGAAACAAAAATAACATCCTGATCTAGATCGCCATTCATAATATTTGGGTAATCCCAATCCGCTCTCGTTAAGAATACGAAAAACATCTTCTTTTATAATATTATCCTCAATGAAAGGATATTTGGGGATGATATTGTCTTTTGTTGAAACATATCCTTTTCTAGTTGTTTCATCGGCTCTGATTCCAATATAGCTATAACAAAGATCGTTTTTAACAAAATCCTCAAATGGTTCAATTTTTAATTGCCTTGTACACCAACGAGTTCTGGCATCAGGTAATACACCATTATATATTTGTAAATAATGATTAAAAGGTCTATCAGGATTTAATCGATGAATGTGTTTTCCAAGAAAAATCTCAAGGCGATCCAAATACTCATATGTTTCCGGTAATTCTTCACCAGTGTCGCAAAATATGTATTCCATTTCATGGACGCGATCTCGCATATAAATTGCTAAGGCAGTACTATCTTTCCCGCCTGAAATTGAGAGTATGTGTCGTATTGATTTAGTAGGTGAATTATTTTTATTCATATTAGGCATTTTAATTGAACATATTATTGATTAATTTTCAATTTTGTCGGTCTAACCGTAATGATTCTCAAAGTTTTTGTAGAGCAGCTTGTAGCACACGGGGCTCCTCATCCATTTGGTTTATTTGTCTCTGCAAGGTTCTAACTAATTCTTGGCTACGAAGTTTTTCTTCCTGTGTTAATGTCAATCCAGGTAAATACCCATTTCGCTCAGCTATAAATAAATGGCCCAACGATTGGGCTAGCATTGAAAAGCGATCAACATCCATATCTGTCCAAGCCCTTATTGGACGATTCGCAATTATTGCTAAAACATTTTCCAGTGCAGAAGTTGGATCAGCGGCTTCCGCTGAACGCTTAATTAATATAGCAAGATTGGGATTTGTGATTCGCCCATTCATTTCTAAAGAAATATCCAAAAAGTATTGCCAACCTTCTTGGCTTTCAGGGAGATCACAAGCTTTCAGAAATTCATCACGAGCCCATTCACGCCGATGGGATGTGATAGTAGCCAGTTCTATCAGAACTTTATTGAGTCCATTGAAAAAATTCTCTAATTCAACCTTATTTAGATGCTCTCCTGAAATAGGGGGCAACCCAAGGGCTTTTGGTAAATCACTGAATAGTAGTTTTTCTGGTGATTGCGCCAACTCGATTGCTCGACGTAGGGCGATTGCTTCAGAAGAGATTTGATTTGTCTTCAAGGCATATTCTGGAAGGGATTTTAACTGCCGTATGAGTTCCCTTACAATTGGCATAAGCCTTGGCTCTTTATTAAAACCTTTGGCAATCCTTTCTACAATCGCTAAGCGTGTGCCAGTCACCCTGCAGCCGACGACAGAAAAAAGATCCGGTCTCTTTAATAGAACTTCCCAATCTGCCACACCTGGCTCGGCTAATAATGTACCTTCACGATACAAAGTGGTCTCATCTCGATATACTTGTAGGAATGTGCATAATAAAACAGGAAGGACACCCTGTGTAATTCCAAAAGGAGCATTAATTAGTATCTGATAAAGATCAGTGACTGATCGTGCTTCTGGAGAATCGATGAAAATATAATCATGAATCGCCTGCCATACGGGTTTTATATTGAGTGGATCTTTTGAATTCGGTTCTACAATCTCCCACTCTACAGCCCCAACTTGTTTATGTAATCCCCCGTACGCAATTAAACTTTCATAAATGCTTCGTTCTGGTGGATATCCTTCAATTCCCAATTGAGGAAGATTAGATTTTTTTAAAATAGCTTCAATGAGATTTCTTCTACCTGCGGCGCTTTGTGAAGATAATTGATGTCGATTAATTAACTCATTTCTAATCTTGGGACTACTTTTGTATCTTTGGTCGCATATTCTTGATAGAACTTGCGAAATCCCATCTTTTGAAGAAATCGATAAATCCTTCCCTTTATATTTCCAGATACATCCAGTCGGGTCCGCTAAATTGTATAAATTGATTGTTTCTTCCAATTCACCTTGGATAAGTATTTCAATTGCGTTTATCTGAGTGAACAATTCTTTTTGAGCGGTTTTATCATCTCTTAGCTCTGGTGTATTTTCTTCAATCCAATGGTAACATCGCAAATCATAGAGTAATTCATTTATATGCGCAGTTCGTTTAGTTATACCAACCAAAACTCCATCATCATCTTTAAGAAGAGGCTTTTCTGCCCAAAGAGCAAATTCGTTTATTTCTGCTGGGTTTGAAGTTAGACATAATATGATTAGTCCGCTCGCGCCTGGCTTGGGTAAAAATTCAATACTATTCAGAGAAGCTTTGTCAATATATCGCACCTCAAAGAAACGTAATGTTCCGGTTTGGTAACTATGCCGCCGAGCAACAAACGGTCTGGGCGGAAGGTACTGTTGAACTGCTTCTGCCAGATTAAATGCGCCACTGACTTGGCGTTGTGCTTGTTCCATTCGTTCTTCCATGTCCACATCGCTGCCTTGCCAGATTGCATAAGTGTTGTTAAAACGCCGAAAAACGATGACAGATTGTTTCTTAAGGTGTTCTAAGGCTTGCCGAATCTCTGAAGAAGTATATAGTTTTGAGACTAAAGCGCTTATGATGAGTTTTTCTGTGGGTTGCAAAGTGCTAACTTCTGCAAGCCAGCTTAACAAACCTATGGCTTTTACGATTTCTGTTTCTAATCCCGTTAAGGTTGACGAGGAATTGAGTCTTTCCAAAGATTCTGTCAGCGCTCTGGCACGATTTGACGCATATAATTTTGATTGAAAATTTGCAACAAGATAATCAAAAAGATCTGGAAGGCGTAAGAACTCAGAAATCGTGTGCGAACGAAGAAATTCCTGGAAGCCATAAGGTTCATAAGAAACTAAATAAGCAAATATTGAACGTTCATTTTGGGCTAAGCGTTTAAACAAATAAGGAAGTACGACTAAAGTTGAGGGATGAAATGGATATGAAACCTGGCAAATATCCACAAACTCAGCATGGCCCATTAAGAAAGGGCACCATCCTGCCTCTATTGATTCTTCTGCAATTTGCTTTAGCTCTGGAAGCATAAAATTCGTTTTTCCATTATTAATTGGTTCAATAGTTCGGGCAAGGAGTCGAGTTTGTTGAGCAAATGGTTCCTGGAAGGAAATGTCTTCAAACCTTCCTTGTACTTTTATCCATTCCTTTCTTGTTACTTGATCTACTGCGGTTGCATACCTATCAAAGGACTGATGTAATATGCCAATGAAAACCATTGGTTTATCGCCACTTCGATTTACAAACTCACCTATTTCTTGTAATAGATAGATATCTGTTTCTTCTGGGTGAGACGTAGCATATTCAAGCGGTTTTCCCATCTCATCAAAAACTATTAACAGTCCAAAATAATTATTTTCGGGTGAAGTAATGACCGATTTGAAGGAACGCATCCATTGAATAATCGTTCGGCTGTCTGTCTGGTATGTCCAGCTTTCCAATTCCTTAGACAAAGAGTTTAGGGATGAAATTTTGAGACGTTCGATTGCTTTTATAAAACCTTGTTTCAAACATTCCTGGAGAGAACTTCGGAATCCGGTTATAGCAACAGGCAATAATCCTTTAGACCTGTTAAGGTTAAGATCTTTTTTTATCTGGTTGGAAAGAACTGGATCAATAATGGATAATTTATCAAATGCATTTTGGAAACCAGATTGGGTAGAGCATGCCAGATTCATTAAGAATAGGCTAAAGAATGATTTACCTGAACCATATGGCCCGGTTAGAGTCCAGCTTCGACCAAAGGAGCTATCTTTTATTCGAAGGAGGATTCTACCTAGACAAGAACGACTTTGGGCAGTTACGACGTAATTTTCAGCGATGATGCTGTTCTCAAGATCATTTTCGACCTGAACGGATCGAAGGCCATTTGGATGAAGTTGAATCAAAGAAACCAAATTTTCCTTACCATAATTTTCTATCTGTCTATCCATAATAACTCTGCAGTAATTTTCTTGCATTTGTATCTAGATTGTTTTTCATCTCTTCCGATAAATAGATTTGGTTCAATCCTGCTGTTTCAATGGATCGGAATGACCCTGAGAAGAATTGTTCGAGACTACTTATATATTCAACGACACTATTTTCATCCAATTTAAAAATTTGTCCGGGACTGTCTGGTTGATAGATGCACTCTTCTATCGCAATAGTACTTCTTGAACCAATTTTTGATTTTATAAATGTTAAAAGTGAATAACCAAAGATTTCAACTGATAAAGAATTTTTAGGGCCTATATTGAAATGGTATAGATCATATTCTGGTATATGGCGAATTAACTCAAGTTCCACTAATGGGCAATCTAAGCTGTCCTCAGAAATGCCATTCGATTTCAATTTTTGTTTGGTCGAAGTTCTAGTTATAACGTATGTATGAAAAAAGCAATCCAATTCGCGTTGGATCATATCGCGTGTTGTTTTAATACCAATTTTTTCAAATTGCCTGGATATAAAATTTGAAAGTGAAAGTTTTGAAAATTCAGTTTCTAGATATTCAGAAAATGAGATTGACCATACGACACTCCGAATATGATTGGTAGCGATTTGCCAATGTAATAGCCAAAGCGAACCTTCTCTCTCCAAATAAGGATCCCAACCCCCATCTACAATTAATTTTAATGCCATCCAAGTGGGTTGCAAGGAATGTGATTTTCCCGCGGAACTAATTTCTTCCAATAAGCCAGTTGCAAGGCACCAGTGTTTTATAGAACGAACCATGTTTTTACCAACACCCAAGGTAACAAGTGCATTATCTTCAGTAAAAATATTGCTGTTGCTTATGGTCGCATCTATTCCCTTCTTTAACCACCCATTTCTGAATGCAAAAGTCTCATGGCCGCCAAGAATTGGTTTGGATTTGATGTGAACATTGTAATTTTCAATGGTCATAAATATTTATCCTGGTGAAAAATTGATACGCATTTATACCTTAAGTAAGTATATATAATTTGTTCATGATTAATAGAGATTCAGTAAAAAATGGAATTGATATCGATGATTTAATTTCTTTAAGAGAAGCGTCCAAATTTTGTGGAATTAGCGCTAATCATCTAAGGTTGCTTGTTGGTAAAGGTTTAATTTGGGGAAAGAAAATAGATACTTTTTGGGTAACAACCGAAGAAGCTGTAAAAAAATACAAATCTCTTGGGATGCGGCCTGGACCAAAATCGAAGGCCTCTTGACATTATAGGCGTTTACGCCTATAATTATCATAAATATGGACTTCAGGAGGTCTTCATGGGTGGCGGGTCCGGTACCTAATTTCACCAAACCCACTTCAGTAAATAATGATCATTTAGCTTGGGATTTTCTTTTTCCCAATTTACTTGCCAACGTTTATCTGATAGTTGAGTGATGTTCTCACTTGTGAGTTCATTTGATTTTCTGCGGTCAGATTCAACGAGCATTATCTTCTTGGGTTGGCGATTGCTTGGGAATATCACCTTGGTAAATATCTTGTGAGTGAAATGATCTACATCGGTTCCCCAATATCCATCTGGTGATAGAAAACCATTTTTAATATTCCACTTGATATTAAAAATAAGTTGGTCACCTTTTTTCTTTATTTCTCTTAGCGAAATCAATACATGAGTTTTATGGCCAGATCGATAGAAATCTACCGGGATTCCTGGAAAGCATTGGTAATTTAAAAGTATTTGCCCATCCCCCCACGCTTGATCTTGAAAAGCGATTATATTGTCTTGAAGAAATCTAACGATTTCTGTTTTATAGAATATTGCTTCCTTACCCTCAATATCTAGGATCTCCAAGGTCGAATCATAACTTAGCACCTCATACATCCCTGGTTTTATCATCTGAATAGCTGAAGATTTTAGCCACTCATAGACATCAGTAAGTAATGGGAAAATCATCTGAGCAACATTCATGTTTTGCGAACCGAGTATCATCAAAAGCAATCTAACAGAATAGAAACAAATAATCAAATCTGCCTCTTGAAATTCGAAATGTAATCTGCAAGAATTCAACAATTCTATGAAAGAAGTTGATAGCAGATTTCTGATTGAAAGGATTAATCCCCAACCGGAAGTTAGGCGTAATGCGGAGAAAGCAATCGATTGGGAATTTAAGGAGGAAGCCGCTTACCTTTATAGAATGGCCACCCTGTTCAAGGATCGATTTCTGGATCCCATTCTATTGACAAATAGAAACAGACTGCCTGACCCGGTAATTTCATTTGATGATTTAAGAAATATGAATACCTTAGCAGCATATACCTTAAAACGTAACCCTCAAGGGCTTTTGTACGAGATCACCATGAACAGCCAGCAGTATCAAGATGAAAAGAAAGATGATAAAGTCAACAAACAGTGGATCTATGGACGCTGGGCACAGCTGGAGACTTTGCTGCATGAGCAAGTACATCTCTGGCAGCAAAACTTTGGAGCCGATCCATTTAAAAAGGGTCGATCTCAGCACAACTCTGAGTTTGTAAAGAAATGCGAATCCCTTGGATTACACCCTAAATCCGGTCAGGGTTATCACACTAAAATCGCAGATGGTCCTTTTGCATTACTGATGAATGAACTTGGAATTCATCCACCTGTATTACCTGAAACAAAGGTGGAGTTGAATATTGATTGGTACAAATGGTTTTTAGATTCTCAAGGTAAAAGAAGAAAAGGTAAATCATCTCTTCATAAATGGACATGCCCAGAATGTGGGTTAAATGCCAGAATGGGTATCAAAGACAATCCTTTGATCCGGCATGAGCCCTGTGAAATAAAGACCGGTCATACAGTTTTCTTTGTTCAAATGGATGGACTAAGTCATACTATTTTTAATGATAAAGATTTAAATTAAAATCGTTGCTTCCCATTATAAATTCATTGAAAAATTTAATGGATTATAGGATATCGAAAGAAAAATTCCACGCACTAAGTATAGAAAAAAGAGGTGATATTTTGTAAAATGAGGCTAATGATTCGTCGCCAAATAAAGCTTGTGCGACTATATTTCAAAAAAGAAAAAATCTTTTTATATTAATTTTAAATGATCATTTGCCGTGCAATTTTTATATACGCAACCCCGTTTTGATTCTCAATTAGTTTGAAAGCGGGGGTTGCCGATAGAGTATGTATACATGCGTGATGAACAGACAACACTTTATCTTGGAATTCTCGATCATCTTCTAATAATGTGACATTCAAACCTATTGATTTGCATTTTTGTGCTGATAAATGTCGAGAATGCGATTTCGTGAGAGCATGGTCAATTAATTCGTTTACGATTTCTTCAGCCTTTTCTTTTGGGTTGTCAATATTTGAAAGCATACCTGAAACTAACCATTCAATTGTAATTTCTCTTGACCAATCTATTGATTTTTCACATTCTCCGATTAAAGTGGGATGATACTTTCCAATAATTGGTTGCCAAAGAGGAATTTTTGAGGGATCTTTTTTTATTTCCTCATATGCTCGTTTAAATTCTTCTACAACACCATGAGCAGGCATTCCATAATATACTGGATCAATTGGACCTAAACTTGAGTGTTTACCCATTATGATTTCTTTACATGCACATGCAATCATTGTTCCAGCAGACATGGCCAATTGGGGGACGACAGCACGAATGTCAGAATCAAACATTGATCGCAAATAATCAACCAAAGATTCGGTTGCAGCCGTCTCACCTCCTGGTGTATGTAGGATAAGATCCAACCCCTTAGTTTTATCAAGACCATGGATAACAGTCATGAATCCATTTTTGTCTTCGTCGTTTACTTGGGTTCCAATCAATTCTGGTTTCTGGAGCCATCCCGAGTAATATATTATTATGTTTCTATTAGTTAAGGTTGATAGTTCAGATAAGTATTTTCTTCTTACTACATCATGAGTACTACCGATGGTTTGAAGTTCTGAGTTTAATTCGTGCCAATCAGGCATAGTTTTGCTCCCCATTTTTTAGTAAATCGACATTTGTATGAGAGGAAATTATGAATTCTGTATCGGTATCTTTTTCACTCGTTTCTTCTTGTTGGTTTATGGCAAAATGTCTCTTGTTGATTTCGTCTAATCCCATTTCATAAAACATATCTCTTATTTCCTGCTCATTAAGTCTCTTCATTTTTTTCATCCCTTATTGTATTTATTATATTGTTTTTTCGCGCTCTTAATAGGAAAAAACGACTGGGAGCCCCTCGTACGCAATGCCTGAGCGCAGCGAACCCGAAGGGCTTGGGCTTGCGGGAGAGAGGGCTGTCGTAAAATTTGAAGACCAAGCGCGAAAAAGATTATCGGGGTATATGAATTAAGGGTCTATTCGCCTGGCTGCACAATTCCGGATCGAAACAGATAAAAGAATACTTATATAAATAGTATAGGAATATTGAAATCAAGATGGAGAGCACCAACGCCCCGATGCCCCCCATCTCGAGAATTCTTTTAATTCTTTTGGACTCCTCTTCCATCACCTAAAATAGCAAATCATTGATCAAAAGTCAATAGGACTTGACAAGGGGTATTTAAATGTGATTAGATGAATCTAATGGTTCTTGTCCAGTACCAACTATGACCAAAGAAAATCCACAATCCATCAACCCGGCATTGATTAAATTCATAGCGCCCAATCACCTTAAAGATACCCTCTCAGATATGGCTGCAGAACGAAGTGTCTCCTTATCCGCTCTGTTAAGAATCATCACATCAGAATACATAAAACATAATCAATCATCATGATCATTGCAATTACCAATCAAAAAGGTGGGGTGGGAAAAAGCACCACCACCATCAATTTGGCTGCCGGATTGGCTATTGAGGGGTATAAAACCCTTTTGATTGACCTCGACCCACAAGCTAATATCAGCAAGGTATTTATCCCTCATGAGGAGGATATTCCCCTGCAGCGCAGCTTATACAATGTCATCATCAACTTCTACCCCTTAGAAAACATCATTCAGGAAACACAAACCAAGAATCTTTTTCTGGCGCCATCCCATATTCGTTTATCCGGTGTTGATCTGGAACTCAGTCAAGCCATGGACAATCGCAGTGAACGTCTGAAGCGATCTCTGGCAACCGTTGTTGATCAATATGACTATATCCTCATTGACACACCCCCCTCATTGGGACTACTAACCATCAATGCCCTGGCAGCCAGTGAGAAATTAATCATCCCGGTGTCCACCGGTTTTTTTGCCTTGAGCGGATTGGTGCAGCTCAAAGAGACAATTGAGATGGTCAAACAAACACTGTTAAACCAAGGTCTAAGCGTCCTGGGTGTGTTATGCACCTTCACAGAGAGAACCAATGTCTCCAAAGATGTAGAAAGACAGCTCAGGGATTATTTTAATGAGCAAGTCTTTCAGGTGACTATTCCAAAAAACATTTCTCTGGAGGAAGCCCATTCAAACCATACACATATCTTTCAATACGCTCCCAGAAGCCAAGGTGCAGCTGCATATAGTGAATTGGTGAAGGAGGTGTTGGCTAGATGAAGACCTCTGGATTAGCTGATAGCCCTTTTTTTATTGAACAATCTCACCACATTAAGAAAGCAAGAAATCATCATAATGATTCACCTGCCGGAAAGAAAGTAATCCATCCGGATGACAGGATAGCAATTATTACTAAATCAATGCGCGAGGTAGGTAAAGAAGGCTGCACTTATCGATTAACGAAGAGAGAAAAAACCGCTTTGATAGAGATCATTTACAACTTCCGAATGAGGAGTATCCGTGTATCCGAAAATGAGATCGTCCGCATCGCCATTAATTTCTTGATCAAGGATTTTCAAGGAAATAAAACTCAATCCTTTCTCGGAAGAATTATTGAATTCATGCACTCATGAAATCCTGCCATCATGCAATTAATCATTCATTCCATCACTCTTTCATTCAAACAGGCAATCCACCATGCATTATTTTTCATATTGACAAGCATGAAAAGCATTATGTATTTTGAAAACATAAGTCCTGCTAGTAAGTAGGGGATGTCGTCTGCTAAATCCATCCGCAAGGATGTGTGACCGGAGAGTCACTACGACCCAGGGGAAGCCCGAACTCGAAAGCTATCAGGCCAGCGCCGTTAGGAAAAAAGACTAACAG
>Ga0172375_10011589_pt1 | contig 11201 bp, 4 predicted proteins | sample LakKiv1m_FD_114537 | JGI IMG/M metagenome (GOLD analysis project Ga0172375, IMG submission 114537) | Freshwater microbial communities from Kabuno Bay, South-Kivu, Congo - kab_092012_11.1m | ecosystem: Environmental > Aquatic > Freshwater > Lake | place: Democratic Republic of the Congo... | reverse complement strand
TTTCGACGGCTCGTAAAAACAAACAGCGAGCACTGGATGTGCTGCAAATGGCTTTGAATGGATCGCCTTTTGTTCCTCCTATCCTTCAGGCTCGGTTGAGTTCACCAGCCTGAGCAGTTACAAAAAACCTTTGATTTCGGCACAATCGAGCTAAGGTTGATTGTATTTACCCCAGATGAATGCATGTTTACGATTTGCTCGAATAATGTGAAGCTTAAGGCCGTATTGTTAAGCCATTGCTGAAATCAGAGAACGATCGCAAGGGCTTAAAAAACTCAATCCATCCGTTGATTCATTGCTCCAGATTGCCTGGTCATTCATTGAAAGGAGGAGTCTGTGCTTAATGCAAAGAAACAGCGGCCGAAGATTGCTGACGCGCCCGTCGAGCAAAAAGCAATCCTTGACCCCCATATTGACCCCTTTGTTGGTCCTCCTGAGCCGCCCCCATCGATTTCTGTTTCTGTTCTTCGCCCTCGGGACTTATTGCTGCTCGATTTCAAGTTTATAAACTTCAAATATGTTCCCGGCTCTGGCGATCAGCCAGGCAAGCTGCATCGGGCCATAAACAGCCAGGCGGCCTACATTGTCGTCCAATTTCCACAGCAGAGCATCATGGAGCAGGCTTTCTTTGAGTCTGATCCAAATATCAGCGTTATACCCAGCACAGCCGATCCGGCCAGCGAGGAACCTGATTCGGCGACCCCACCGATCTATGCTCGCATTTCTGGCTTTAGCCGGTTGGTCTTCAGACGGCCAGAAAACGCTCAGCCCATCCCCTTTACCACCGAGGATCTGCTTAAGGCGCTTCTGGATTATCCCCTCCAGGTTGCACCTACCGCCCTTCCGCCCCAGAAATTATCCCAGGCCCCAGGATGGATAGCTATCCCCAAGCTGGCTAATCAACTCAGGGCAGGGCTGGTTATCAAGGCTCAAAAGAAAAGTTATAAATCTCTCCGCAGGGCTGAAAGGGTGCATTCCGCGCTGGCATATGCTCAGGCGACCAGGCGAGTAAAGAACCTGGCGCCGGCTATTGAGCTGAGCAGGTACGAAATAGAACGCCTGACCTTGAATAAAGTCGCCGATTTCCTGAAATTAAAACCCACCTTGGCCCCGCCTACAGACCTGGAAACGAGCATCGAAACCCCCTTCAGATTAATTCTATCGCCGAACCAGTTAGCGGCCTGGGTTCATGCTTTTAAGGAGGTCGTTGCCGTCCACAAAATGAATCTGGCTTCTTGGCCAGGCGGAATAATCCTGTCCGCCCTCGCCGTATTGCCCAAACTGGTGGTTGATGGCAAGAAAGGGCTGAAGGAAGTAATTCTCTGGCCTGTAAAAAAGTTTTCATCTGATCAACCTTCTTTGGAGATAGCTGAAATCAACGCTGTCCTGCTCCAGGCTGGTGGGGCAGTCAAAAAACAGGCTGGATTAGTGGAACCATTTCCCTGGTACGAGAATGTCGATTGGGTGGAATTGTGGCATACCCGTCTGGCTACCCGTCTGCACACTGGCGCAGTCGATGAGGGGCCTAATTACCTGCGCACAGTACGCGCGATTTGGGCCAAAGATGCTGCGTTTACAACGAACATAACGCTTCCCCCTCAGCCTTACTCTTCCACCAACCCATCCTTTGATGACCCTGTTCGTTACGCGTTGGACGCAAATGACCGCTTCAACATTGTCCATCTTTCTGCCAACTATCACCTGAATTATGTGGTCGGGCAGAAAAATAACATTGAAATTACAGGGCCTTATAACCCCCAACCGGCATCGGTAGACCGGATGATGCTCTCGACTCTGGGTTCCTGGCTCAACCTGCACGGTGAATGGGAGCAGCTGCCAAATGGACTGTCGGTCGAGGAATGGCGTCACCGCTCGACAATGGCCCGCGACCATTATGTGCGTGTAGTATATAAAGGCTTTCTCTTTCCTTTCGGCCACCGCGCTTCGCTGGTCAAGGTGACCGAACGGAAGTTCCATGGCAAACTCCCTGGCAATCCTGCTTACTTGCGCCAGAGAATGTTCATCGTAGTGCGTGAACCAGAACGAACCTATTCCCTGACGGATATAAGAGAACCAGGTACTGACAATCAATATGATCTTGCTTTCCCTTTTAACAGGGTGCGCATCACCACGCTGGTCACTCCCCTGATTGACAAACCCGAAAAAAAAGGAAGCAATATCAGCAATCAAGGCCGGCTGCTTTTCCGGCCAGTGGAAGGATCGACCAAACGGGAAATCCGCTTTCACATGATTGCCGATGACCAGGAAGGGCATATGGTGGAGTTCAGCACTCCCCTGATCTTTGTCAATAATCAGGTTGCCAGCGATCTTCAGTTGATGAAGGCTGCCCAGTTTAACTTCACCAAAGGCAGCGATAGTATCCCTCCGGCTGCCCCGGCCGAGCTCAACGGACAGACGGTTTGCTTTGCAACAAGCCAGGAGCAGGGAGATACATCCTTCCCATCTGAAAAGCTCTGGTTCGGCGCACAGGTGCCTGAAGATCCTGAATATAACCAGCTCAAAACGATTTACAGCCCCGACTCGGGCCGTTTTTACCCTCGGATTGAAAAAGCTGCTGTGCACATCCCTGCAATCCAGCACCTGGCTGGGAATAATGGGGTGGCAACGTTCAAATATCCCAATAATTATCTGGCTAAAGGCTTTGAAACCGGCAACGAAGGCCAGGTATTTGCCGAACTGCTAGATGACGCAGTTAAATTGAGCTTTGCCGGACAGGGCCAGCGCTCTGGTGGCCTGCTTTCGCCCGAAATGCAAATCAACGGGCTTTCACGTTTGTTGGGACCGGTGGGCGGGTCTACCGGCGATCTCGGGGATATTACAACCGGCAAGTTCGATCCCGAAAAATTTTTTGCTGGAGCTGGGCTTAACCCCAAGCTGTTTGGGGTGATCGATCTGTGGGATATCGTGACGGGGATACCGAGTATTGCCGGTGATCCAGATTCTGTCCCCCGCTTCATAACACAATCCCTGGGACCGGCGCAAAGCTTGATGGTCGATCTGAATAGTTTAGCCGATCGGATGGAAGGGATTGCAATTGCTCAGGCTGCCGCCCTCAAGGCCGCGCTTGACACGGTTATCGATCGGATCACAGCGCTGCCCGGCTCAATCCCGGCTTTATCCTGGCAACAACTGAAAGACTCATTAGTTGATTTCACCGCCGAAATTGATCTTTTCCTGATTCAGCTGATGGATCCATCCATCCCCGCTTCCGTACGCATACCGCTTGAAGCGCCTCTGGCTGGCCTGAAAAAAGATCTGGCTAACGCGCAGAAGTACGTGGACGACCTGGATGCAGCCATCCAACTGATCACGGATCAGAAGGTTAGCCTGGATTGGAGGCCAAAGCTTCATGATTGGGTTTTGAGCGGCGCGACGATCTTTGATACTCGCAGCGGGCAGGCTAACCTGCACCTGCACGCCGAAGTTGACGCCCGCGCAACGTTAAAAGGCGATCCCTGTATGTTGGTCTCCTGCGGGTTGGAGAAATTCAACCTCAACCTGATTGGCAAGGACACCCTGGCCAGCTTCATCATCCTGCGCTTTGCAAAGATCGAATTTGTCTATTCCGGTAGCCAGAAAGCCGACGTTAATGTGGACTTGGAGGAGATCGAATTTGTCGGGGTGCTATCTTTTGTCGAAGCGCTGAAGAGCCTCATCCCGCTGGATGGTTTTAAAGACCCGCCTGACCTGGACGTGAGCGCCTCGGGCATTTCAGCGAGCTACACCCGGGCTCTGCCCAACCTGGCATTTGGCGTCTTCAGCCTGTGCAATCTGAGTCTATCGGCGGGGTTCTCAATCCCCTTCATCGGCGATCCGATCAGTGTGCGCTTTGCTTTTTGCACCCGGGATAATCCCTTCACTCTGACCGTTTCACTGTTTGGCGGCGGGGGGTTCTTTGGCATTGCCCTCCAACCGGACGGCCTGCAGCTCCTGGAGGCGTCTTTTGAGTTCGGAGCCAGCCTATCTATCGACTTTGGTGTCGCCAGCGGTGGGGTCTACATCATGGCCGGCATCTACTTCAAGATGGACCAAAAAACCGTTGCGCTGACTGGCTATTTCCGCATGGGCGGTAAAGTATCGGTTTTGGGCTTAATCAGCGCCTCGATAGAGCTTTACCTTTCGCTGACCTATGAATTTTCGAGCGGCAAGTGCGTCGGCAGAGCCCAGCTCACAATCGAAGTATCTGTGCTGTTCTTCAGTGTAAGCGTCACGATCACCTGCGAGCGAAAATTTGCCGGTTCGAGCAGCGACCCAACATTCGCCCAACTAATGGCGCCCTACCTTGACCCTGTCAGCGCCAATAAGGTTGATCCTTGGGTGCAGTACTGCGAAGCATTTGCATTAGGAGAGTGAATCATGTCCCAAAAGCAAACGATTATTTGGACGACGCTGCCTTATGGCTTGAGCGATGGACAGGCCAGGCTTTCGGTGCTGGTCTCTCCTCGCCTGGAATGCAGCGACCTCTACCCGCTGCTTGGCCAGTTTGGAGATTTTGAGAACTGGCCCAAGACGCTCGCCGGGGTTGAATTCTATGCTCATATCCAGGGTCAGGTTCAACCGGTGCACCTCCACAAACAATTCAAGCTTGACCCGGTCTTGTGGAAGCGGATATTTCCATCGAATACTTTTGTCCGCCCCTTTCAGTTTACCGATCTCAAGGATCATATCCTACGCACTTTTCCCGTGCGGGCAGCCCTTGATTTTCTGAAGAATCAATATATCGAGTGGGCAAAAACCTGCCCTGGCATTCCTCCCAACGCCGAGATCAATGAATTGAAGCAGATTGGTCTGGATAGCATAATACATACCCTTGGCCAAATCAGCGAGAACCCGCAAGAAGTAAGCGGCAACCTGGAGACTCAACTGGCTAACGACCGCGTCTTGCCTCCCGGAAGCCTTGACCCCACGAAGGATTTCTATCAGGCGCATGCCTTCTATAACCGCCCGTCAGCCCAATCGCCTTACTATAAGACGCCGGATGCCCAGTTCGTTCCCCCCCGGCCGGATCTCCCCGAATTTGATTTTCATGACGGGCTGGCAATGCTTTCAGACTATCCGAGGTTGATGAGTTGGTTGGGGTTGGTGCTGGATTTCATTTTGCCGCTGCCGCCCGGCGCGCATGGCGTGATTCGGGTAGAGCCGAAATGGAAGTCTGCTGCCTACAATGAAGACCTCACACCTTTCACCCATTATCGCTACACAGGCGACCAGTTCCTGGCAGATTGGACCGATAACAGCGACCTTCGGGACGGCTTTTTAGACCTGGAGGCAGCCAGTGATGACTTTGAGAATTCCAAATCGCCTTACAGCCTGGTGAAGGTGGATCCAGATGGCGCCGTGCTCAAGCTGCTGCATTTCAGCGGCAGCCTCAGAAACCTGGCTTTTGGAGGGCCTCCCTTTGGAATGGATCCTGAAACTCCCTTACCAGCGTTGCGAACTGGTGGGCTGGGATTAGCCCGTGAGGGACGCGCCTGGCAACTTCATCAGCGCCTGGGCATGATTTCGCAGCGCAATCAGAGCCTGCTGGCCAACAATCCTAACAAGGTTGTCAATCCACCTGGTAAAGATTTCTTTTGGGCCGAAGATCTCCTGCGCGGATACCGCGTGGATGTTGAAGACCAGACCGATCCCAAAGCAGTCCAACAGCTCTCATTGTGCTTCCAGAAGGGGCATTACCTCTTCTCTTCAGGCGATCCCGTTGTCCTGGATCCGGAGGAAGGCTATATCAAAAATGCTTCGACCACCTCGCAGGAAGAAAAACCGGACGAACTGTATCTGCATGAGATGCTCTTCCGCTGGAACGGCTGGAGCCTGTGCGTTCAACGACCGAACCAGACCATAGTCCCCACAACGGACAAACAGATTGACCCAAATACTGGCAATCAAGTAGACATCCAACATGAAGATATCGACCGGGTGCGTAGCCAGCCCAAAGGCCCTGTTGACCTTGAACCGGTGTTGGAAGCAGTACCCAAGACCCTGCCGCGCTTGCGTTATGGTCACACCTACCGCCTGCGGGTGAGAGCCGTCGACGTGGCTGGCAACAGCTTACCGGCAGAGCATCCAGATTGGGCGAAAGCTTCTCAGCCCACACGCTATGTGCGCTTCGAACCGGTGCCAAGCCCGGCGTTGGTTCTACGGGGCGAACTGACTCCCGGTGAGGGTATAGAGCGTATGGTGATTCGCAGCAACTTCGATACTCCTGCCGCAACGGATAACCAGCGCCACGTGGCGCCGCCTAAGACCTCCCAGGAAATGGCTGAGACGCACGGCATGTTCGATCTCTACATCGGATTCGGCGCAAATCATCAGCCCGGTTATAACATCGCCCTCAGGGAATCCGGCACGCTGGCTGATAAAGAAATCGTCAACATTCTGACCGGGCAGTCCGAACCCCTGCCCGATGCCGCGATGATAACGGTCAGTCAGGTTCCAGGTGATGGTCCCGGCGGCATGGTGGACCAGACCGTCATCCACGCGGAAGATGTACTGATAGTGCCCTACCTTCCCGATCCGCTGGCTGCTGGCTTGGCTCTGCAAGATATCCCGCGCCTGGACTCGACTTGGCTGCCTGGCCTGGAAAAGGTATTGGACCCAAACCTTAACCTGAAGGTCGTGAAGGTCCCATTCAACCTGAAATGGCCAGATGCCCGGTCGCTGCGCTTGCGCCTGGCTGAACGATCTGGCAATATGGTTGGCTCAAACTGTAACGAAACCTTTATCAACGATGAAACGAGCCAGGCCAGATGGGATCCTGACCCGAAGAATCGTGTTCTTTCAATCTACCTTGCCAAGGCAGAGAAAGTCACTCTGCGCTACAGTTGCTACCCGGGCGCAGAAGGCGAAAATCAGCTTGCCATCTGGGAATGGCTGAAAAACCTGCCTGCCAGCGCCACATTGAAGAAATACTTCCTCGCCGGATGTCTTTGGATGACAACACCCCACCGCAAGCTGGAGTTAGTCCATGCTGTCCAGCAGCCGCTCTGTGAGCCGACCTTGGATCCGGCCACAGAGACCACCAAGAATGAGATGGGCCAGACCGCTGTTACTTTCAAGGGCAGCGCCATCCTGAATGCCTGGAGTACCGAGAAATTTGACCTGCTGGCAGATTGGCAGGATTGGGACGACGCCAGCAGCGATAAGCCGTTGCGGGTGGCAAAGAAAGCCCATGCAAGCGAGGGCGTCATCGCATATGAAGAGCCAAACCAGGTGGCGCTTGACCAGGAGCCCCATGCCCCCCGTCATGAATTTGGCGACACATTACACCGCTGGGTGAATTACAAATTGGTGGGTACAAGCCGTTACCGCGAATACTTTTTGCCTCAACCAGGTTCACCGGCGCTTGATTTCACCCGAACAGGCCCTCCCCGCAAACTGAGCGTACCAAATTCTAGCCGCCCGGCAGCGCCTCGAGTAGTTTACATCCTGCCAACATTTGGCTGGAAAACCCACAAACAGGGGAACACCCTCACCCGATCTCGGTTGGGAGGCGGTTTGCGGGTTTACCTTGAGCGACCATGGTATTCGTCCGGGGACGATGAGCTGCTCGGTGTAGTGCTGGCCCAACAACCTCCTGATCAAATCCAGGATTCATATCCTTATTTCCTGCCCTACATCACCCAATATGGGCTGGACCCGATCTGGAAATCAGCCTTGCCCCATGTCGCCCTGGATCATACGGATTTCACCAATTTTGCTGCAATCGGAGACGACCTGACCCTTGACGAACTGGCCCAGATGCCAGGCAGCAAACCAAAAAGGGTCAACGTCGTCGGGTATACCCCGGAATTCAATGAAGAACGCCAACTGTGGTTCTGTGATATCCAGTTCAACCCCGACCGTTTAAGTTCGTATTATCCCTTTGTACGTCTTGCATTGGCGCGCTTCCAGCCCTATTCTATCCCACAATCCGACGCCTTCCTCTCGCGGGTAGTAATGACCGACTTTATTCAACTGGCGCCCACACGGATTCTGAGAGTCGCTATTGGACCTGATAAGAGAACAATTGATCTGACATTAACTGGATTTGCTCCGAACTATACTGGCGGCAATCGCGTGGAAGTAACAGTACAGAAACACGATGACAACATTCCTGGTGACCTGGGGTGGAAACCGATAGATCTGTCAAAGATGGAAACCAACCCGGTTTGGCTGTCAGGGCATCCAGTTTCGGACAATTCGTTTCTATGGGTTTGGCATGGATCTGTGCTCCTGCCGAAAAAACATCCTGCTGGTCGTTTTCGGCTGGTAGTGAAGGAGTACGAAATACTGACTGCTGATGGGCCGGTCGTTCACCAGGTGTCAGGGGCAGAGGAGATGATCATCTCTGACGTAAAAGGCATGCGGGTAGTGTACGCCGATATTGTGGAAATTTAGCTCTGGATACCTGGGTCTGGTCGTGAAGGAAAGCCGTTGTACAGGCTATGCGATTAGCCCAGGCCTGCACCCCCGCCTCCCCCACACCCCTGGCGTCTCTCAGACCCCAGGGGTGTGCTGGCAATGTCATGTGCAATCTGTGGGGTTATGTATCAGTTCGCCACAAAGACAGAGATACTCAGAGCTGCCACAGCCAGCGGCGCCTTTACGTCTGGCCTTGAGGTGGTGATTGTTGAGATTGACACGAGGATGAAGCTAATGGTTGAAAGAGATGGCCTATTCGTTAGCTGTTGAAGAATAACCATTCTAAAGTTGATCATTCAGCAGGAAGAGCCTCCTTTTCTCTGGAGGCTCTTCATCGGTGAGGGATATGTTTCGGCTTTATCGAGGTTGACTGGACAAGGTGGTGACCAATATCCCCAGGAAGGCCCAAAATTCGGGGGAATGGTACTCCAAAACGATCGCCAGGCCGGCAAGGATTGATCCGATCACGAGCGTGATCAGGCGCAGGCGGTTGGCAGTGAGGACTACACGGCTGGAGAGTTGGATGCTTGCAGACAGTTTCATGGCTAGGCTCCTTCTGATTTCTCTGATTTGTGGTATCCTCCTGCGCAGGAGATTGTTACAGTCTTACTATAAGAGAAACCAGATGGTGTGTCATGGACAAAAGTGTCCTTGACTTCGATCTCGATCCAATGGAACGTGAGCGGTTGATCGCCCTCAGACACGAAGTAGAGGGACTGGATCTCATCGCGATTTTGCGCCGACTGATGGAAGAATACCAATTGTCGGGTAATCAGGTTGCCGTTTCAGCGGGGATGGATGAAGCAGCTTTTCACAAAGTAATGCGTGGCGAACACCGGGAATTCAAGGCAAATCACGCCAATGCTCTCATTGAAGATCTGCAGACTCTGGGCAAAATCAAGAGCCCACAGGAAGCGCTTATTTGGCATCGCGCCTTGCGGGTGGCTGCCTTCTTGCACTATGAGGAATATCTTCTGGAGCGCCGTTTCAATACAACCGATAACCCCCAAGAACGCCACCAGGCGATTGCCGATTATATCCGAATGCAATGGCCAGAGCTGGAAAAATGGTATGACGACAGTGATGGGAAATACCCCCCGGTTTTCATCCCGATGGTTGATACGATTGCCCGCCATCTGCAAAAACAGTGGGGATTGGATGCAACTGCTGAAACTGACATTCTGAAATGGATTGCGGAAAGGAAGAAGTCAAAACCAGGAATTGAGCGCCGGCCGGCGAAAAAGACAAAACGCTTTATAGAGCCTGAATTGGTGCGCGTGCCTGGCGGTTTTTTCTGGATGGGAAGCGCAGATAGCGACAAGCATGCCTATGACGATGAAAAGCCCCTCCATCGGCTGCATTTACCTGAGTATTGGATTGGGCGCTATACAGTTACGGTAGCTGAGTTTGCTGCGTTTGTCCAAGATACGGGCTATAAGACAACAGCAGAGAAAACAAAATCTGACGACACTTGGCAGCATCCAAAAGGCCGCGATAGTGGAATACAAGGGAAGGATGATCATCCAGTAACACGGGTATCCTGGGACGATGCAATATCATACTGCTGGTGGCTTAGGGACATGACTGGAACCCGATATACTCTCCCTGGTGAGGCAGAATGGGAAAAGGCGGCTCGGGGGAATGATGGAAGGATCTATCCATGGGGAGATCGGTGGGAAAAGAGCCGATGCAACTCGTGGGGGGGGAGGGAGGATACAACCCCGGTGGGCTTTTATTCGCCTCGCGGCGATAGCCCTTACGGTTGCGCCGATATGGCTGGCAACGTTTGGGAGTGGACGAACAGCCAATACAAAGCCTACCCCTACGATCCCCAGGATGGCCGTGAGAAACTGGATGCGCCAGATGAAATCCTGCGTGTGTTGCGGGGCGGCTCTTTCTACTACAATGAGAGGTACGCCCGCTGTGCTGCCCGCTACGGGAACTCCCCGAACCACTGGAACCTCGGTTTTCGGGTGGTGGTCTCCCCATTGTCTCTGAACTCTGGGCGCTCTGGAACTCTGGGGCTCTGAAGCTCTGAAATCTGGAGAGGGGTTTGGGGGGTGCGTCCGAGATGTCTTGATAAACTTGCTGGATGAAAGGAGCCAGCTCAGGAAATGGTTCGCTCACCTGATAGCCTGGCCTGGAAGACAAGGCCGAGAATAATCATTCCCTGCGCCTGGGCTTTCGCCTGCTGTCGGCATACGACACTCCCTGCGGTTCGCTCTGGATCATCACCGAGGCCGACCGCAGCGCCACCACCTTTCTCACCCCCGATGAATACTAAGGAGTTCAATATGACCACTCATTCTCTCACTCCCGAACAAGAGCAAGTTGTCGCTCATCCACTCGGCCAACATGCCCGCGTGCTAGCTGTGGCCGGAAGCGGCAAGTCCACCACGATGGCGCATCGCATCCGTATCTCGAAGCCGGGACGCTGCTCGACTGGATGTTCGAGGATTTGGACTACCTGGGGTATTTCCCGGACTATTACGGCAAGGGCGAGCATAGCGAGGAGAAGATGTCCGCTGTGCAGCACTTCATCCGCTATGTGAGCAGGCTGCGGCTCTCGCCGCAGAACCTGCTCGACAAGCTGGACAACTCGATACCACTCAGGGCAAACCCGAGCAGGCGCCAATCATCTCACGGCTATCTTCCGCACCAAGGGGCTCGAATACGAATATATGGCGCTCACCTGGGAGCGCAAGGGGTTCTGCATCGTGCTCTCACCCTTTGCCTGGCCTGGATTTGCTGCGCTTTGCCAGCCAGGGTTTTTCGCCCAG